>ERZ779850.2500-NODE-2500-length-14734-cov-2.829484_pt1 | contig 14734 bp, 12 predicted proteins | sample MGYA00511249_ERZ779850 | MGnify/ENA primary metagenome ERZ779850 (study PRJEB29588, sample SAMEA2162475) | human gut metagenome | biome: human gut; feature: human-associated habitat; material: faeces | place: Denmark | collected 2008/2010 ...
ACCTTGTATCCGTAAGTTTCGCAGGCCTGCTCTGCCATTTTGATTCCACCGTATGGCATAAATGCACGTTTCAGCGGTTTGTCTGTCTGAAGACCAACAACTGTTTCAAGATCTTTGAGATCTTCGTCGATGTATCCCGGGCCATATGCTGTCAGAGATGTAACAACCTCTGTCTCCATATCCAGAACGCCGCCTTTGGCACGTTCTTCTTTCTGCAGTTCCTGAAGTTTTCCCCACAGTTTGTTTGTTGCTTCTGTTGGTTCTTCCAGGAAGGAGGCATCTCCGTCATATGGTGTGTAGTTCATTGAGATAAAGTTACGAACGTCGATTTTTTCTTTCCAACGGTTTCCTTTGAAACCTTCCCACTGTGAAAAGTTTTTCATTTTTGCACCTCACTATAATATAATTTATTCCGCGTATGTCCCGTCTAACTTTTCTCGCAAAAGAAAAATAAGACCGGAATCTTATTAGTTTCAAGTGAACACTCCCTTGTTCACGCTGTTAGTTTACACTATAGAAAGTACCAATGTCAATTATTTAACGAATGCTTTTAATTTTGTACAATTTGTGGTGTCTTCTTGAAAGTAATCATCAATATATTGTATTTTTACAGGTACAATATTTCTTTTGTCAGATATCAGATCTTATTTTTTGCTTCTATAATAATGCTGCCTGTAATAACAGTTCCCGCTGCACCCATAAGGAAACAGTATTTTTTTCATGGAGTTTATATAGTCTTTTTCTGTTTTGGACGCTTTAAGAATATCCAGTGCTCTTCGCAGATTTCGGATATCTTTTTCCATAAAATCCGTATAATTTCCCCTGCCGACCAGTTTCAGGTGTGTGATGCCCGCTTCCTTAAGGCGATAAAGTGCACAAAAACCGCAGCCGCTTGCTCCGGGGAGATAGCCCGTATCGTCTTCTGCCGGAATTTCTATGGAAGGTGTTTCCTGTCCCGGAATGTCATCCCGGTCTGATGTTGCTTTACCACACGTTATATAGTCATTCCTCTGTTGTCCGTTTTTTATGCAGGTAAGTAGATAAGGCACACGGCAAAGATATCCCATCTCATCGCAGTGAAGGGAATTACAGAATGCACCGGTAAACTGGCAGAGTTCATTCAAAGCCAATGCCTCGAACTCAAGTCTGCTCTGTGATGGTCTTACGTCTCGCTTACCTTCTGTATTTCCGACATTCTGCCTCCGCACATGTGTAATCACAGATTTCATGTCCTCAATTGTATTCTTCCTGTGAAAAATCACCCGTTTGAGCTTCATCTGTTGAAAAATATCCACCATTCCGGTATTCACTTCCGCTGTCTCTCCGCTTAAATGAATCTCACAGTCGATATGCTGTTTTCGAAGATACAAGATCAGTGCCGGATCTGCGATAATGTAGCTGTCAAATCCAATTCTCATGCATTTCTTTATCATTTCTGCAATTTCCGGGTACTGTTCCGGGATATAATAAAGGGCGTTAAACGTCAGATGCACCGATTTCCCATACTCTTTCACCATTGCGGCAAGGATTTCCAGCTCTCCCAAAGAACCAATCTGCACATTATAAGAAAGAACTTCCCTGCGATTGAGCGGCATGACCGTCCCATATTTCTTTGTCCATTCGTATGGCACATAACCGCAAAAAAATTCATCTGCTCCGGCATGGACAAATCGTTCATATTCATCTATCGATCCTAAACCAGCAGTAATCTTCATTTGCATTTCCTCTCCATTATCGTATTTGTCATTTCTGTCCTTATCGATTTTATCCATTTCGTCTGAATCAATGTTTTTCGCTTATATCAACCCCAGCACAAACCGGTCGATTCCTGCTTCTTCCTTCTCTTTAAGTATTTCCGGGTGCATCAGAGTTTCCAGATCCAGCCCGAACAGCGAATTATATCTGCCGATCATATGCAGATGTTCCGGATATATCAGCATATATTTTTCGCAAAAATGCGGACAGTTTTCTACAAAGCTCTGTTTCCCCCGTTCTCCTTCTGTGCAGATTGCATGAAGCGGACAGTACTGGGAAGTATTCGTCTGATAAAAAGGAAAATGCAGACTGTTTTTTCCTTTCGGAAAACGCTGATGATAACCACAGCTCTCCCATTCAAAGCGCTGAAATCCGCACTTCTCCCGTAGAAAATCTCTGTAAAAATCTGCATTCAGACTGTTTTCACTGTAAAATTCCCGCGCTCCTTTTTTGTATTTCATCCGGGGATCTTTTTTTCTTTTGTTGAGCAAAGTTCCCATGCACAGTTTCAGATGCGGGGTCTTTTTCACCATAGAGAGTACCGCCCAGTCATTTACCACAATTTCTACATCTTTTTGTTTTTCTTCGCACCAGTTATCCACCATACGAAGCATTTTTTCGGTGTTTTTCAACAGGTTTTCGCGTACATATGTGTATACAATCGTGATTGCCAGGCCCTCCCTGTATGCTTTATCAAGCAGAAATTTCAGTGTCTTTTCCTCTGGAAACAGCAGATGGCAGAACTGATTTCCGATGTAAAGCCTGTCCGGAACACACTCCTGTATCTCCCCGGAAAATGCAAAAAACATCTGCTCCCAGTAATGTTTCATAAAATCCTGAATATTTTCTTCAAGGTACATCCTGTACAGTTCCGGGCGATCAAGCTCCAGTGCAAATTCCTGTGCTTCACACAAAACCTCTGCAAGTTTTGTTCCCGGGACATCCTGAAACCATATATTTTTCTGTTCTGTCAGATTTTTCGCGAAAATTTCATCTTTTTCTGCAGGATATCCGGTCAGTGCTTCAGCAAGCGCAGCATCGTCTTCTTCTGTTTTCAGATGAATATATCGAGTATAACGTCTGAGCAGTCCCTGTACTTCTTTTCGAAAGTCCTCCTGCTCTGTAAATACGGAATAAGTAAAATAAAACTTTTCTTCTTCTGGCTTTTCTATATGAAATTTCTGCAAAATGATTTCTCGATAATCAGATATTTCCCCATCGTAAAAACAGATTCTGAAGCTTTCTGCATTTTCTATATTTTTCTGATTCTTTGCCATCCGAAATCGGAAACCGTTTTCCGCAAGTTCTATGATGCGGATCTCATTCTGGTCTGCAAAACCTGCAAGCAGACCAAACGGAATCATAGATACTCCATTTATCATTTTCATTTCCCGGCTCCTCCTTTCAGACATACTCAAGCTTCTTCTTTTTCGTGTTGTACTGTCTCATGATTCCCGCGAATATAAGCAAGCTGCACAGACTGATCCATACTCCTTCACAAAGGAACGGGGTATGATAGGTCATCTGAACCGTATGTTTCCCCGGTGTCAGATATATGCCTGAATACAACGTATTTATCTGATACAGGTTGGTTTCTTCGCCATCCACATATGCCGTCCATCCCTCACAGTACGGTATCGTGATACACAGCATCTGGCTTTCTTCATTTGTTATCATTCCGGTCATGGAATTTCCTTCAAAGGTCACGTCAGAAAGACCATTCTGTTTACATGCAGCGGTCATTTCTGAAAAATCTTTTACCGGCTGACAAACAATTCTGAAATCCGAAAAAGTATAAGTTCCGGCTTTCTGAAAAGAGATTGTCATCTCCTTTCCGCCGCCTCTGTGGTATCCCATATTTGCAAGGAAATCCTTCACCCCACAGTAAAAATTATTTTTATCCGTCATATAGTGAATCGTCTTTTTATTGTTCTCATATTCTATGTTCAGATTGACCGCAGCCGCTTCTTCCAGTTCCTGCTTCTCTGATTGATAATCCATATCTTCCACAATCAGATATGTTTCACTTTCATCCAGTCCATCAAACTTTAATGTAATACTGCCACCATTCCTGCTGACTTTAAAACCATCTTCAAGAACTTTCACATCTTTTGATGATTCTACTTCATACGGAATCTCCTGATCTGTGTATTTCACAGATTCTGATGCCTCGTTCAGTCCCGTCAGTTCCTCGTCTTTATCAACCACACATACCTGCAGTGCAGCCTGCTGTTTTTCTGTGACTGAAAGTTTATCATAATCCTCTTTGTCCATATAACTGTCGTACACATAAGAAAAAGGAAGTGAGCTGCCAGACCGATACATTGCATAAGTATCATCTTCTTTTATCTTTTCTTCATATCCATAAGGAAGTTGCTCTTCCTTTCCCTTATAAACTGTAGTATATTCGCATCCGGCCAGCGCATTCAGCACAACCCGGCCGTCAAGATCTGTAAAGCTCTGCTCAAATGCCGTATTCAGATACATCTCACGCATATATTCTGCTACAGCAGTATTCGTCGTACTGAAATAGAAATTTGTACTGTTTACGTTCTGTATACATCCACCATTACGAATATTTTTTTTGAAATTAATGCCTGCTGTATCCATCCGGACGTCAACTGCATTATCTCCACTCTCCTGCAAAAGACGGTTTGCATTTCCGGTTACCGTTTCCAGTACTTTACCAGCCTCTGTACACTTCTGCGCCATATCTGCTCCAAATGAGGCATATCTGGCACAGGCATTCAGCAAAATTCCCGCTACAGTACAGCCTATAAGCACAAACATATACATTCCGTTCCAGGCTTTACGCAAGGAGACTCGCAGCTGCAATATCATCAGTATCGCTAAAAGGCAGCACCACACAAGCACAACTGCCGCAAAATTGCCCTTCTCACGGGATGCCGGCGGAAAGAGTGCAAGGAGCGTATATATAAGAAGCACAAAACAAAGCTTTATTTTTTCTTTGCGTGTCAATGTCTTAAGCTCCGGAAGCATTTTAACAGAAATCAGCGCCACCAGAAACGCCAAAACGAAGCTCCAGCGGTTTGATACATAGGTAAACCCGTTCAACACATGTCCTACATACGGAATTGCCAGAAAAGCCACAAGAAGCCCCGTTCCGATCTTCAGATGCAGGTTTCCTTTTTTCATAAAAAGCAGAAACATGCTCAAAAGTGCCATTGACGAAAATCCCATAAGTGTATAATATCCGCAGTTATTAAACACAAAAGAAGCCAGAAACTGCTGATAATACTCCGCTGGATAGAGCAGCGGAACATAATGTGCAACGCTCATTCTGGATGAAGTCAGTATTGAAAGTGCATTCGGCAGAAACAAAAATCCCGCCAGCCCGATTCCCAGTACGTACAATGCAATAAATCTGATCAGCCATCCCACAAGTTCCTTCAGCTGGATTTTATGAAAAATCATTACATATCGGAAAACCGCATAAATAAACATAAAAATTGACAGCATATAAAAGAAATAAAAATTGCTGACCGCCGACAGAAACACAGACAATACAAAAACTGCCGGTGATTTTCTCTCAAAAATCTTCTCAATGCCAAGAAGCAAAAGAGGAAGATAAATCATCGGATTCAGGAAAAACGGATGCATGATTCCTGTATATAAAGCAAAGTTTCCAAAGCAGTATATGTAGCTTCCCAGCAGGATATAAAATGGTCTGAAATTCCAGTGTCTGCAATACACAGAGAAGACCAGCCCTGCAAGATAAATCCTTAAAACGATCAAAAATGTATACAAATATTCCGTTTTTTCAGGGGATACAAATACCGCAAGCAAATTCAGCGGATCCCCCAGCACATAATAATTCATGGTAGTGATCACATCTGCCCCAAGCCCCAGCGTCATATCCCACTGTGGAATAATCAACTTATGGTTTATAAACAGATTATGCAGAATATCCCGAAGATAATTTCCCAAATATACAAGTGACATATAATGCTGAGCAATCCCATCTTCTCCATTTGATTCATAGACGAAGGATCTTCCATTTTTGATGAATATGAAGAATACCAGAAAGCTGAGTGCAGCAAAAATCACTGTATACAGACTATAATAATGCAAACGTTCTTTTCTTTTCATTTCATTTTACTTTCCTGTCTGAAAATTCACAGAATACTCATCATTTTTCTTTATAACACAAATTTTTGCCATTTTTATCTGCCTCACTCTCATTTAATCGATTCTATCATTACTGCAACTGTTCAGCACCCTCACTGTTACTACCTGCCGGATAATTACCATTTACCTCATTATAATCTTCACTCCCTCAACAATGCAACGGGATTCTGCATGTCTCTGTATGTTATCATCTTCATGGCAAAGCACCTCACGGAATGCCATCTACAGAAAAAGGCCAGAACTTCTCGCTCTGGTCTTTTTCTTTCGTATATATTTTGTTTTCTGTGGAAATCCATCCAACAATATTGACTGAAACATGGAGATTCCCCTTATCAACCAGAACGGTTTTTGAATGTCAGACATGAGGCTGTTGCTCATTAAAGAAAAAGATATGTTCTGTAGAATTGTTACAACTTTATTTCTTTAATGGTAGCACGTTATGGTCTTTCCGTCCATAAAAACAGTTCGACATTATATGCCAAAAACCGCGCTATGTTTCTGGCTCAGGCTGATTATTTTACTTCGACAAGTTCAATCTTGAAGTTCAGTTCCAATAATCTTCTTGTCCTCAACTTCATATAACGGTCATACCATTTATCAAAAAAATCTTATTGCATTAATATAAGCAAGAAGACTACAATAGGTATAACAAAAAATAATGAAAGGTGCGCTGAGAGATGAACAAAGACAGATATTCAATTATATTTAACAGTAAAACAGGAAACACCAGAAAACTGGCTGATGCGATCCATGAGGCACTGCCGCAGGAAAACTGCGATCTTTTTGGTGCAGTTGAAGGAGACGTTCCTGCTTCAGAAACATTGTATATTGGATTCTGGACAGATAAGGGAAGTGCGGACAAAGCTACAGCAGAACTGCTGGCGAAGCTGAAAAACAGAAAAATCTTTCTGTTTGGGACAGCCGGATTCGGTGGCAGTGAAGAGTACTTCACAAATATCCTTGACAATGTCAAAAAGCTTATTAATGAGAGCAATACCGTGGTTGGGGAGTATATGTGTCAGGGCAGGATGCCGGGCTCTGTAAGAGCACGTTATGTAAAAATGAAAGAGCAGCCAGATCCTATGCCGCATCTGGACATGCTGATTGAGAACTTTGACAAAGCATTATCCCATCCGGATGCTGCCGATTTGGACAGACTCCAAAAAATGGTAACTGCATAGAGGTTGCTTTTATTTGCCTGACAAGATATACTAATCTGAGCAATATAGTATGAATTGGAGGATTTTTACAATGAAAATTGCAGTTACTTATGATAACGGAAATGTTTTTCAGCATTTTGGAAAAACAGAAAACTTCAAAGTTTATGAAGTAGAAGACGACAAGGTTGTTTCAAGCGAAGTGATCGGTTCCAACGGAACAGGACACGGCGCATTGGCAGGACTTCTGGCTGAACAGGGTATCAATGTTCTGATCTGTGGTGGTATCGGCGAAGGCGCTCAGACAGCTCTCACAGAGGCAGGAATTGAGATGGTTGCCGGTGCACAGGGAAACACTGATGATGTTGTTGAAGCATATCTGAAAGGTGAACTGGTTTCTACAGGAGCAAACTGTGACCACCATCACCACGAAGAAGGTCATTCCTGCGGAAGCCATGAAGAGGGACATTCCTGCGGAGGAAGCTGCGGCGGATGCGGTGGCCACAAGAGTGATATCACAGGACCAAACGTAGGAAAAACCTGCCGTACACATTACAAAGGAACCTTCAACGACGGAACCCAGTTTGATTCTTCCTATGACCGCGGAGAACCGCTGGAATTTATCTGCGGTGCAGGACAGATGATCAAAGGCTTTGATGCTGCCGTTGCAAACATGGAAATCGGCGAGATCAAAGAAGTTCATCTGATGCCGGAAGAAGCTTACGGACAGACAAATCCGGATGCTATCTTTACACTTGAGATTGCACAGCTTCCTGGTTCAGAGAATCTGGAGGTCGGACAGCAGGTATATCTGTCCAACCAGTACGGACAGCCATTCCCGGTTAAAGTAGCCGCAAAAGAAGAAACAACGATCACTTTTGATGCAAACCACGAAATGGCAGGCAAAGAACTGAACTTCACAATTGAACTTGTGGAAGTAAAATAAATATATAAAATAAAGCCTCCGCTTCAAAATCGTAAGATTTAAGCGGAGGCTTCTCTTATGTTATTTCAAACATTATTATACAATACTGCCATAAAATCCAAATTTTTTGTGATCACTGGCGCTGCATTTAGGAGGACCTTTCGTATTCCAACGCATACCCATCATATTTTTCCAGGTGTTCGATCCGGCAAGGAAAAATCCACTCTGGGCATCCACAATATACCACTTGCCATTAATGCGGATCTCATTCCACTGATGACTCGGATTAACAGCTTTGGAATTTGCATGTACATATTTGCACTTGACTCCGACTCCATCACAGAGCGCTTTCATGGCTCTGGCAAAACCTGAACACTGAGCTTCGTTGTAAACGAGGGCTCCCCATGCATTATTGGCATTATTGTACTGCAAGCCACGTCTCGCATAACTGCAGTTGCTTCTCAGATAAAGGAAAGCTGCAAGAGCCTTATCATACTCGCTCATTCCCTTTCGGATATAATTGGTCTTGAAGCTCTGAACAACTCTTCGAACCTGCATAAGCTGGCTGGAATTCAGCGAAGGGCCATAGACACTGTTGGCCTTGTAATCTCCACGCACAGTAAGACGTTTCAGTGATACCTTACGAACAGAGCTAAAGCTGCTGTAAATCTTTTTCCCGGATACAACGCTGTATGAACGGATTTTATACTTGTAGGTTTTTCCTTCTTTTACTTTTTTATCTGTATAAGTGAGAGTAGATTTTTTGTTAATTGTCTTTATTCGTTTCCATTTTTTTCCAGTGTATTTGTATATCTGGTAACCTTTGGCTTTTGGAGTGCAGCACCAACAAAGTTTAACATTTTTGTTGTTATAAGAATGGCATCTTGTCACTACCGGAGCGGATAATTTGACTGTTGCAGAAACAACATCTTCATCTACACTGCAAGAATGAGAAAAGCAGGTTATTTTGTCATTATCCCCTGATGTATACCAGTACTTTCCTCCATAAGAATCCGAATACCAGTAATTGGTTGAGATAAGCATCTGATCTAAAAGTACAAAGGTACTTCCCTGCGACGGGTCTCCGTCCGCACGATAAATCTGTACATAATCATACTGGCTTCCCTGAACATAGGATTCAATGTTGATTTCACTGCCGTTGGCATAGCAGCGGTTCAATTGTATCTTTTGTTCGAAGTCGGCCTTTACCGGTGATACTCCAACATCCTATGATCAGAAATGCTATTGCCAAAAATAGAAATATGCTCAGGATGGATGATACGGTAATAGGTTTCTTTTTCATACACGCTCTTCTCCTTTGCGTTAAATCTGATTATGCCTTTATTATACTCCTGGTTCTCCTCTATTGCATCTATAAAATCTCCCATATTTCTTCACCCGGTGCCGGAATATGCACTTCCAGATTGAACAGGGACTTAATATCGATTTTCTTAATTCTTACTTGTTTTCTGGTTTAATGATTCGGATCAGTTGCTTATCAAGCATGATCGTACGATTCCACGGATTCAGAATCACACCCTCGATTTCCGGAACAGTCATTGCTGCATCAAACAATTTCCCTATATCCGTCAAAAAAGTGGATTTTACCGATTCCGGGCCTTTCATCTCCTCATCAAAACTGGTAAACGCATACCACCAACACTTTCCATCTTCAGTCTGGACACTTTTTACTGCCATCTGAGTATTTCCGGGATTCATCTCCACAGCAACGATCACCTGTCCGTTTTCGTTCATTCTCCGGCGGATAACCGTAAGTACATGCGCCAGCATTTCCTGTGAAGTTTCTTTTTGTAATCCCAGAATTGCTTCTTCTATTTTTTCATTTCCTTTTAATGTCTCATCCTGTGATATTGCCATCTGAGTTCTCCTCTGAAAATATTTATTATTTATATTTTATGATACCATCACAAGAGTAAACGGGCAATATCGTTATGCACACTCTCTTGTCCTGACTTATACTTTTGTAATGACGAATCCCACAATTGCTATTATGAGCAACAACGGATTTTCTTGCCAGCTCCGCTAAAACATGCCATAATTATCTTGTTTTTTACCCCTACATTATAAAAAGGATTTGATCAAAATGAAAACATACGAAGAATTACTTTCAGATATTGAAGAAGATATGGAGCTCATGGGTGCTTCACACATTGTTTATTCTGCGGAAGAAAACGGTGTCATCACAGATTATGATTACCTTCCGTCAGATCTCTGTATGACTTCCACCACTTTAAAGGATCTTCAGGAAAAACTTCATGAGCAGATGCTCTATGACAAAGCTTCCGCATACACTGCCGGAGCAGACAAAAATGCGCCAAAACTGGCTGTTATTTTTCCCGGCATCGGATATACTGCTGACAAACCACTTCTTTATTACACAACCCGTCTTGCAAAAAAACACGGCTATCAGATTCAGACCGTGTCTTATGGCACGCTCCCTGAAAACATCAGAGGCGATTCTGCCAAAATGAAACAGGCATTTGAACTTGCCTCGGAACAGACAGAACAGCTTCTGCACGGCATTGACTGGAGTTCCTATGGCAGCATTCTTTTTATTTCCAAAAGCATTGCCCCAGCCATATCTTCTGCCTATGCTTTCAGACACAATTTAAAGGCAAAAAGTATCCTGTTTACTCCACTGGCAGAAACTTTTTCATTTCCACTCCAGGGAAGTATTGCATTTCACGGCACTGCTGATCCGTGGGCCGAAACAGATTCTGTCCAGGCACTCGCAGCACAAAAAGAAGTTCCTCTTTTCCTTACCAAAAATGCCAACCATTCTCTGGAAACCGGCGATGTGCAGACCGATCTTTCCATCCTGAAAACTACAATGGATCGTGTGGAACGCTTTATTATTAATCCGTAAAGCTGACTATACATGCCATTTTGTAATAAGATTATATGGTTTTTTGCAAACATTTGTTCTATTTTCTCTTGCATTTTCGAACAGATGTTTGTATAATACAAATATGACCACCTCAATTGTAAATGAAAACTACACCACACAGGAGAAACTACAGATTCTTGCAGACGCAGCAAAATATGATGTTGCATGTACTTCAAGCGGTTCCAGCCGCCGGGGAAAGAAAGGAGAGCTCGGCAATGCAGAAGCATGCGGCATCTGTCATAGTTTTGCTGCAGACGGAAGATGTATCTCCCTTCTCAAGATCCTGATGACAAATCATTGTGCCTATGATTGCAAATATTGTATCAACAGATCCGGCAATGATGTAAAGCGCGCCACTTTTACACCTCAGGAGATTTGTGAACTGACCGTTGAATTTTACAAAAGAAATTATATCGAAGGGCTGTTCCTGAGTTCCGGTGTCCTGCGCAATCCTACCTATACTATGGAAAAAATGTGCGAGACGCTGCTGCTTCTCCGCACGAAGTACCATTTTAATGGCTATATCCACGTAAAAACAATTCCCGGCGCATCAGATGAGCTGCTTGCCGCAGCCGGTTATCTGGCCGACCGTATCAGTGTAAATCTGGAACTTCCTACTGAGGATGCTCTGCGTTCACTGGCACCCAATAAAACCATGCAGAACATCTTAAATCCTATGGGGAAAGTACAGAGTACGATTGCCTCTCACCGGATGGCGATCGGAAAGTCCGCATACATGGAACGAAGCCGTGGAAATCAGTTTTTAAACCATAGTGTCTTTTCGGATAATTCCAAGAATAAATTCAAAGAAAAACTTAATGCGCAAAATACAGATGCACGACTCTATGGCAGTTTTCACTCAGAAAAGCATCTTCAAAAAACCTCTTCCTTTCCAGGTGAAAACAAACTCTGCAAACATGCTCTGACCTGGGAAAATGCCTACCAGCTGGCTCCTCTCGACATGTCAGATCTGAGGCGCAGCTTCGCGCCGGCAGGGCAAAGCACCCAGATGATCATCGGCGCTACCGGAGAGAGTGACTATACCCTGCTGCAAACGACACAGGCATTATATCAGGGATTCGATCTGAAACGAGTTTTTTACTCCGCTTATATTCCACTAAATGACGATACCAACCTGCCTCAGCCCGGAACACCTCCACCGCTTCTGCGTGAGCATCGCCTGTATCAGGCAGACTGGCTTCTTCGTTTCTATGGTTTTCAGGCGACGGAACTGTTATCTGAGTCTCAGCCAAACTTTAATGAACTGCTGGATCCAAAGTGTGACTGGGCGTTGCGCCATCTGGAACATTTTCCGGTAGAAGTAGAAACGGCCTCTTATGCCACCTTACTTCGTGTTCCCGGTATCGGTCCCAAATCAGCCAGCCGCATCACCTATGCCCGGAAATACGGACGCTTAACCTTCGAAAGTCTGAAAAAAATGGGTGTCGTACTGAAACGCGCACACTATTTTATTACCTGTGGAGGAAAGCAGATGTATCATACCCCCATCGAAGAGGCCTATATTACCAGACAATTAATTCATGTTGATACGAAGGATCTCTGGAAAATGCAGCATGCCAATGAGACATACTCTCAGATGACCCTTGCCGATTTCGGAATAGGATAAACATATGAAAGTATACACTTGCGAAGACCGCCTGACAGACATCATGACCTGTATTTACGACGCATGGTCGGAGGCTCTGCGGATTGGCCATAACCAGATTCAGCTAAAAAAAGAACCTGTATTTCAGCAGACATTATTTGATGAATACATTCATATAGATGGAGACACCTCCAGAGCAGAAAAAGTAATCCGTTCCATCCGCAGAAGCATTTCCGAGGAAGCATACCTGAACGTTTACTATGCCACTTTGTGTGCAGATGAGGACTCTCTGCAGGCAATCTATAACTTTTTGCGTGTGGGTTTTGCAGTCGGAAGCACCGTACTTGGACAATATACCAATCCACATGTCATGAAACTCCTGGAAATTCGCCGAAGAGTATCGAATGAGGCACACCATTTCCGCGAATTTGCCCGTTTTCAGAGTCTGGATTCTAAAGTTTATGTCTGTCATCTGGAGCCCCAAAATGACGTGATCATGTTGGTCGGAAACCATTTCTCAGACCGTATGCCCTCCGAACACTGGATGATCATTGATGATAACCGCAAGACGGCCTGTGTACACGTAAAAGACGGCGAAAACTATCTGCGTTACCTGACAGACGAAGAATTCGAAACTCTGCGCCAGACAGAATCCTATGAAGATGAATATACAGATATGTGGAAGACCTTTTTTCATGCGATCAGCATTGAACAGCGCAGGAATTATATCTGCCAGAGAAATCTTTTTCCACTCTGGAAAAGGAAACATGCCGTGGAATTTAAACCAGTGCAAGAAGGATCTCCACACTCTTTTCCATTCCTTCTACACTGATGTGTTCATAAGGTCCATGAAAAGCATGGCCTCCTGTTCCGAGATTTGGACACGGCAGTCCTTTAAAACTCAACTGGCAACCATCTGTACCTCCACGAATTGGAAGAACAAGCGGCGTTACACCTGCTGTCTCGCATGCTTTCTTTGCATGATCTATCAGGTGCATATGCTCTTCCACAATTTCTTTCATATTACGGTACTGGTCGGTGATCTTGAGGGTTACCGTATCTTCACCCCACTTTTCATTTAAGTTTTTTTCAATCAGACGGAGTGTCTTTTTTCTCTCCTCAAATCCTGCTTTATCATGATCTCTAACAATATAATTAAGTTTTGCTTCGCCAACTTCCCCCTGCATACTGATCAGATGATAAAATCCTTCATAATCTTCCGTTCCTCTCGGTGTCTCCATAGACGGCAGACAATTATTGATTTCCATCGCAACCAGGCTGGCATTGATCATCGTGTCCTTGCCTTCTCCCGGATGTACATTGAAACCTTTAACTTCAAATTCTGCTTTGCATGCATTAAAATTCTCATACTGGATTTCTCCCTCTGAATCCCCATCCAGTGTATATGCATACTCTGCGCCAAACTGTTCTAAATCAAAATGCTCTGCTCCCATTCCGATCTCTTCATCCGGAGTAAATGCTACGCAGATTGTTCCGTGCGGCAATTTTTCTGCCTGGATTCTTTCGATCATAGTCAGGATCTCGGCAATTCCTGCCTTGTCATCCGCACCCAGAATCGTTGTTCCATCTGAGGTGATAAGTGTACGGCCTTTCAATTCTGCAAGATGAGGAAATTCTTTTGGATTTAATGTCAGACCGCTTGTCCCAAGTACAAGCTCTCCACCATCATAATTTTCTGTAATTATCGGATGGATTTCATTTTCACAGGAGTCAGATACGGTATCCATATGTGCAATAAATCCAATCGCCGGGATATTTTCCTTTCCTTCCGTCGCCGGTAGTTTTCCATACAGATAACACTTGTCATCAAGGACTACTTCTGTCAGGCCGAGTTCTTGCATTTCTTTTTCCAGCTTTCGTGCCAGATCAAACTGACACATCGAAGACGGAACCGTCTCACTTTCTTCATTGCTCGGTGTCCGCACTGTCACATAACTGATCAGTCTTTCCTGTACCTTCATATATTTTGCTCCTCTTTTTCTTGAATTTATATTTCAATGTCCACTTTTTTGTCCTGAATGTCCACTTTTCATATCGAATATCCACTTTTCTTGATTTAATCGTCCATCTATACTTCCCATACTTCAAACTGAGTATAACACAATTAAGCACTCTTTTTCTATCATCTTGTACCACCCGACGAAAAAAGCAGCCAGCCTGTTTTTCACAGACTAACTGCTCGTGTTTTAGTTCCATATTCAGTTTTTATTTTT
>ERZ779850.2501-NODE-2501-length-14727-cov-24.715104_pt1 | contig 14727 bp, 11 predicted proteins | sample MGYA00511249_ERZ779850 | MGnify/ENA primary metagenome ERZ779850 (study PRJEB29588, sample SAMEA2162475) | human gut metagenome | biome: human gut; feature: human-associated habitat; material: faeces | place: Denmark | collected 2008/2010 ...
CTGGAATGGAACGATAAAGATATCGAGCATTACCATGCACGGCGTATGGCAATGGGGTGAAAAAATAGGAAAAAGATAGAAAAGGCGGCTGTGAAGCCTCCGATATTAATCACGAATTTGGTAAGTAATCAGTCTGCTTAGAGTGCGGAAATTCCCTGCCGCACTCTCTTTTTATATTTTTGTGCTGATAATAATTGCCATTCTCGCAGAAAAATCCGAATTTTGCAAAATCGGAATCATACGACAATGGCAACAACAATAAAAAAAGACATCTATATGACTTCGCTCGGAGAGGTGGCGTATTTCACCATCTGCGATGACGAGTGCGGCTCGGTGGTGCTGTCGGCGCTGGGTGCCGGTGTTGTGGCTTTGTCGGTCCCTGACGGGAACGGCGAGTATAGGGATGTGGTCATCGGCTATCCGTCGGCTGAGGCATATTGCCACGACGATCCTAATGCCGGAAAGTTTATAGGGCGCTATGCCAACCGCATTGCCCGTGGGGTGTTTTCGATTGACGGCAATGAGTACCATCTTGAATGCAACTGCGGTCCGAACGCCTTGCACGGCGGACGTGAGGGCTTTGCCCACAGGATATGGAAGAGCCGCACGGTGGGCGATAATGCCGTGGAGTTTTCGCTCACGAGCGATGACGGCGACCAGGGCTATCCCGGAACGCTGACAGTCAAGGCGCTCTACACGTGGATGCCGTCGTGCGGGCTGTGTCTCGACATCGTTGCCACTACCGACCGCCCTACGGTGCTCAATCTGACAAACCACTGCTATTTCAATCTTGACGGCCACAACAGCGGAAGCGTGTTGAGCCACAAGCTGCAGCTGAACGCGTCGCGCTATCTCGTGACCGACTCTTCGCTGGCGCCTACCGGCGAATTGGCCGACGTGAAAGGCACTCCGATGGATTTCATTCAGCAGAAGACGCTTGGGCGCGACATCAATGCCGACTTCCAACCGCTTGCCTACGGCAAAGGCTACGACCATTGCTGGGCTGTTGACGGATGGCAGCCGGGAAAATTGTCGACGGTGGCAAGATTGGAATCGCCGATGGCTCGCGGACGTGTCCTCGAGGTGGAGTCGACGTTGCCGGCTGTGCAGGTCTACACCGGAAATTGGCTTACGTGCTCAAGTCCGGAAGGTAAGGACGGTGCCGCCTACAAGGATTACGATGCTGTGGCAATTGAGTGCCAGGGGTTTCCCGACGCGCCAAATCATCCTGGATTCCCGTCGCAACGGCTGAATCCGGGTGAAGAGTACAGACAGACTATAAGATACATATTTAAAAGTAAAGATTTAGAAAAATGAAACCAACACTTTTTGTTCTCGCTGCCGGAATGGGCAGCCGTTATGGAGGGTTGAAGCAATTGGACGGTCTTGGACCTCACGGGGAAACAATTATGGATTACTCCATCTATGATGCAATACGCAGTGGATTTGGTAAGGTTGTATTTGTGATTCGTAAAGATTTTGAAGACGATTTCCGCTCGAAAATCCTTTCCAAATACGAGGGACACATACCTGTCGAGGTGGTGTTCCAGTCGACCGACGCTCTCCCTGAGGGATTCACTTGTCCGGAAGGACGCACAAAACCGTGGGGCACAAACCACGCTGTGCTGATGGGCAAGGATGCCATCAAGGAGCCGTTTGCTGTTATCAACGCCGATGATTTCTACGGCCGCAACACGTTTGAGGTGATGGCTGCCGAGCTATCTCGTCCGCGCGACCGCAAGGGCGACTATTGCATGGTGGCGTTCCAAGTGGGCAACACGATGTCGGAAGGCGGAACGGTGTCGCGTGGTGTGTGCCATGAGAAGAACGGATTCCTCGACACTGTCGTGGAGCGTACCGACATCGGATATGCTGCCGACGGAACTGTCGAGTTTACCGATGAGAACGGCAACAAGCAGAAACTCGCGCCTGAGACTCCGGTGTCGATGAACATGTGGGGATTCACGACCGACTACTTCGACTACAGCGAGAAGGCGTTTGTGGAATTTCTGAAGGAGAACATTGATAAGCCGAAGGCTGAATATTTTATCCCGTCGGTAGTAAACCAAATGATAAACAGTGGCTTGGCAACAGTGCGTGTGCTTAAAACCTCATCGAAATGGTTTGGTGTGACTTACGCCAACGACCGCCCGGTAGTGGTGGCTAAATTCGCCGAGTTGCACGCGTCGGGCGAATATCCTGAAAAAATGTTTTAGCCAGACTTGATAAACAACAGCGGCGGCAGAGAAAACTCTGTCGCCGCTGTTGTTTTTTAATACCTCTCCAGTGTCGTCGCTGACCACGGAATGAAAATGGATTTTATTCCAATTTCTTGAATTGATACGGGCAGTCTCTTAGGTACGGGAATCCGTTGTTGGTGCTTGTGGAAACGGCCCATACGGATTTGAAGTCAAAACCCTTGTAGGTTGACTCTTTCGACTTGTCGCTTTCCTTGAATTTGTCGGCACACCAGTATTTACCTGAATCCTCGAGCACATATAGGTTGTGGTGGTAGAAGATGCTTCCGCCCTTGTGCGTGCCTATTATTCCATTGCCATGCGACACCTTCTTGGCGTTGTAGCAATTCTGCACCTCGCCCAGATGGTCGATGCAGCCCAGCACGCCGCCATTGTCGGAATCCTGGTTGGTTGGCACGATGCCCATGTTGTAGCAGTTGTGGAGCATATAGTGGGTCTCGTCATCCGGCGATCCTTGCTCCTGCCATCCCAACAGGCCGCCTACGTTGGCGTTGCCGGTGTTGCTGCCCACCTCGCCGAAGTTGCACGAGTAGGCCAGCTCCATATTGTTGGGCAATGCTGTCCTAGCCTCGTCGTTTGAGCCCATGCGTCCGGCGATGCCTCCCACCTTTACGTCGTTGCCGCTGCCGTAGACCTTGCCGTGGTTCGCGCTGTGGCTCACTACAGCTTTGCGAGCGTTGAAATATCCGATGATGCCGCCTGTGCTGTCGGAAATCTTATTGTCGATTTTCGGCGAATTGTTGACGCAGCCGCGCACATAACCTTTGTCTATGTTGTCGGCAAGACCGATGATGCCGCCCACGTTGTTGCAGCCTTCAACTGTACCTGCAAAGCATAAATTGGTGACAAAAGAGTTCTTTATGTAACCAACGATGCCGCCAACGTTTTTCGTGATGCCCGATGTGCCGGCAAATCCGGAGAATGTCGGCGTGAAGGTGCTTGCTTTCGGGATGGAAGTGTAGTTTGACAAAGTGCCGATGTTCAGACTGCCTGTCAGCGTTGAATTGTCGGCGCTGCCAACCATGCCTCCGATGTTTTGCGGACCGGTGGCTTTGGCATATTTGGAGATGTTGAACAGACTCAGATTCACGGTGGCATTGGTCACATTGCCGATGGCGCAACCTGCATTGGTGTCGGTGGCGGATACCGGGGCGTTGATATAGATTCTTTTGCCTGTGAGTTTGGTGTCGTCGATGTGGCCGGCAAATCCTCCTACATTGAGTTTGCCGGAAATTTTGACCAATGAGTTGGCATCCTGCTTCACTGACGTTCCGTCGTCGGAACCTTCAACGGCAATGCTGTGGCTGTGGCCTCTGACGGTGCCGAAAAGTCCGCCGACACTGTTGTTGCCGCTTGCCACTGAAAAGAATCTGCAATTCTCAATCGACATGTCGCCGCCCATGCTGGTGTAGCCGGCAAGACCGCCTGTGGAGTCGCCTCCGTAGACAGGAAAATTGAGCGACACGTTTCTGAATTGGCATGACTTGAAGTTGAACAGTCCGCCGATGAGTCCGCCGGCGTTCTCGCCGACAACCGACACTGCCTTCAGATTGCCATCTTCTGCCTGCACGGAGCGCACCATCGTCACGTCGGAGATGCTTATGTTGGTTGTTGAGCCGTCAACGCGTCCAACCAGTCCGCCGGCATTGTTTGCCGATGCCGTGACGGAGAAAGGCATGTAGCTGCGGCTTTCATCGCCCCGCTTGTTTTTATCCACTTTGGCATTGTAGAATTTGCTGATTGTCAGCGACCCGTCCTTGAACAGTCCCACAGCGCCGCCAATGGCATCCTCTCCGGCTACAAATGCCATGATGCTCGAGTTGGAAATCGTAAGCTCGCCGGTGGCGTAACCGATGAAGCCGCCTATGTTGTAGCGGTTCTGGGCATTGATTGAGCCCTCGATGTTTACACTGTCAATCATCACCTTGCCAGATGATTTTCCGGCAAGTGCGCCGCCGTTTGAGTGCACACCCTGAATCATGGCGTTGATAGTGAGGTTGTGGATCACGGCGCCACCAACGAGTTCCTTGAACAGACCAATCTCGCAGTCGTTAGGCTCGGATGTACTTCCGGTGTAGGGCACGGTCAAAGTGAAGCCGTTGCCTTGATAGTTGCCGGCAAACGATTCGCAGGCATGATATGTGCCGGTGATAATCTGGCTGCGCGGCGGCACGTCGAACGAGGCGGTCTGCTCGAAAAACAGTCCGAAACCCTTTGAGTTGCCGTCTTCGCAAAGTCCGATCTCAAACTCGTTGAACGCTTCTTTGGAGCCGATTATGTAAGGTTTTTCCTGTGTGCCGTGGCCGGGCAGACGGAATTTTCCTTCGCGCGCCTGTATCTCTTCGACAATCTCCTTGATGATTTTGAACTTCATGCGCGGACAGATGGCTTTGCCGTTGCCGAGGAAGGCAAGTGCGTCATATTCGCCGTCGGGGATTGTCTGCTTTTCCGGGATGTGGATGGCGTAGACAGGTTTGCTTCCGCTGTTGTCGACGGTCATGCTGAATTCATACAACGCGTCGTCGGCGTTCGAATGGAATACGATGCGTATGTCGGCGCCGTTGTCAATAGCCAGTTTAGGCGGTCGGTTGTGAATTTGCTTATACGGAAGCCTTCCACCTTTTCCAGTTTGGCATCGTTGACGCCAAGGTCGAGGTCATCGTTGCAGGCACACCACATTCCGGCGGTTGCTGCTATCACTATGCTGATAAGTATGCTCTTTATTCTCATGTTGTTATGATTTATGAAATGTTAGTTCATCGGGGTTTCCATCTCGGAATGGTATGGGATAGGGAACGAGCCCTGCTTGTCTGCCACTTGCCATAGCGGCATAGCGCCGTCTGTGTTCAGCAAGACTTTAAAAAATGCTTTGTTGTGAAGGTCGTCGAGCGTAGCGCCGGTTTCGTATCCTCCATAAATGTCGAACGAGCTGCCGATGTAGTAGATGTTGTCGTCGTGGGAGAATGACGATTTGCTACTTGCCACTATCGGGCTATGCCAATTGGTGCCTATCGACACATTCCGTTCTACCACCGACTCCGCGCTGGCGTAGCTTGTGATTCCGCCGGAGTGCTTTTTGTTGGTTGGACCGAACTTGCCGGCGTTCAGACAGTCGGTGGCCATGCAGTATTGCTGCATATAGCCGATGATGCCGGCGGGGTAGTCTGCCGATGGTGCATTCACCGTTCCGACGTTGGTGCATTGCTTGACGACGATGGCATTCACCGTAAAGTTGGTGGCGCATTCAAAGATGGCGTTCGCTCCGCCGATAACGGTGGCTACCGGACCGATAATGCCGGCGGCAATTGCAAGCGTGCTGCCTCCGGTGGCGAATGCAGACACAACGGCTGCCACTGTTCCCACAGCGATGCAGGCTCCCGCTATCGATTTGGTGATAATCTCCGTTACCTCACGCTGTGATTCGATATGCTTTACGCGATCCTCGCGTGTACGGTTCATATTGTAGTATACGGTGGAGTTGTTGACGTCCGATGCTTCAAAAAATTTCATCACAGTGTTGTGGTTGTTGATGTAGCTGCTTATTGTCGAGCCGTCGATGCCAGGGGGAAGGCTTGCTGTGTCGACCGTGTATCCTGCTTGGATTGCTTGTATCCGCGACTTCACTTCGCTGCTGATTCCGCCTGCCGTAGCCTCAAGATTGGTCTGCATCTCGTCGAGCTCTTTCTCGGTTATGATTCCGTAGATGCCGATTCCGTAGACGATTTGGTCGTAGGCCAGCAATGACCAGTCGATGGTGGCTTCTCCGATATGGAGCACGTGCAGGAATTCTTCGAAAGCCTTTGAGCCTTTCATCACACCGTCGGTCAATGTTTTGCCGATTACTGAAATTGCTGGACCCGCTATTCCCATTACTATTTCTGCCGCGCCGACAACACATCCGGCAATGTCCATTCCTGTCCATTCGCGGGCGTCGCCTGCCTCGCCGATGATTCCACCGGTGGAGCGGTTGCCTGAATCGTTGATTGTTCCGCCGTTGAAGCAGTAGTTGGCCACGGTGTAGTTGCCTACCCAGCCGGCAATGCCGCCGGTGTAGGTCGACGTAACATTGAGTGTGCCGAAGTTCTGGCATCCGAACAGTGCGCCGAAGCTCGTCTTTCCAACAATGCCGCCTGCCGACTCGGCTTTGGCGGCTGTCACGGTGCCTTGGTTGACAACGTTGTAGATTACGGCTATCGACGTGTTGCCGACGATGCCGCCAAGTGTCGACTGGTTGTCGGTGGCGCTGACGGCTCCCGTGTTGACCACTTCGTAACCGCCGAATTGCGCCTCTCCGCAGATGCCGCCTACCGACGTGCGTCCGCTGACTGCGGCAACGTTGCCGCAATCCTTGGCAAGAACGTTGTTGTAGAGCAGTTCGCCTCCCAGATTGCCACCGGCTTTGCCGATGCGGGTGCTGCCGATGATGCCGCCCACGCCTATGGCTCCCTCGATTTTACCTTCGTTGAATGATGAGTAGATGAAAGCCACACCTGTGCCTCCGGCGATGCCTCCGGCGCCGATTCCTCCGTTGTCGGTCGTGCCGCTCATCACCGCCGTGCCGCCAGTGATGGCTGACATGTTGCGGCAGCCTGAAACGAACAGCGAGTCGACAGAGCCGACGATGCCTCCAGCACCGCTGTAGCGCGCCGTGATGCGGCCGTGGTTGTTGCAGGCAAGAGCGTTGATGGTGGAGTAGAGGGTGCCGGCGCCTACAAGTCCGCCCACGGCATAGTCGCCGCTGACGCGCGTATTGTTGTTATAGCAGCTGTCGACCGACAGAAAGCCTTTGCGGTCGACCACGCCGATAAGTCCACCCACTGCCACGCTGCCTGTCGGCGCGCTGACAGAGCCACCTTCCACTGTGCATCCGTGAAGCGCCGAGCTGCCTCGCTTGTCGCCGGGTGCCGATGTGCCGCCCACGAGTGCGCCTACGGCATAGTTGCCTTCAATGTCGGGGTTCTGTACGGTGAGGTTGCTTATCTTCGCCTGGTCGATAAATCCGAACAGACCGATGCCGGGGGAGTTGGGTCTGTGAATCCACAATCCTGTGATTTTGTAGCCGTTGCCGTCATAGATGCCGCGGAACGGATTCTCCGGGATTGAGCCTATCGGAAGCCAGCCGAATTTGCGGTCGCTCGACGTGCAGATGTCGCGCATGCGCAAGTCGCATTCCTGACGGAAATGGGTTTTTCCAGTCAGTTTGGTGTTGTTTTCGTCGCTGTTGGTGAAGTCGCGCAGACGCCACAGGTGCTCGGCGCTTGAAATGATAAAAGGATCGGTTTCCGAGCCGTCGCCAACAAGTTCAAATTCCGAATTGAACGTGTCGAGCACTGTGGCGGAATGGTTTTCGGCGGAAATGCGCACGCGGCATCCGAGTCCGTAGTCGGTCCATACGGTGTCGGTGCCGTTTTCGATTGTAGGCACTTCAAGTGCGAGCAGGCGGTAGGTGCCTGTGCGCAGTCCGGTGTCGAGCGTGAGCAGCGATGTGTTTCCAGAACGTATGTGGTTGCCACGGCGGCGGAATATTGTGCCGTCCTCGGCTTTGATTACGCATTCAAAGTCGGTTCCTGAGAATTTGTCCATTTCCGAGCTGAGCGTTATCAGACGTTGTGAGCCCACAAATGCGTCGTTGGCATCCGGCTCGATGTCGTTGTTGTCTTTGCAGGCAAATAATATGCAGGCAAGAGTAATAATCAGAAAATGCAGGTTGCTTGTTCTCATTTTTTGAATGAAGAGTTTGGTTGGATTGATTTTTTTGATGACAAAATTACCATTCCGGCAGTGTTGATGCGGTTTTATAAATGTTAAAAAATGTGAATGTATAAAAATGATAAAGTGTTGTTTTTTAATGAATTGTGCTTGGTGTTGCGTCAGAGGAACATTTTTTTTTGAGTTGAAATCGCGTCAGAGGAACATCCGGAGAAAAGAAAGGCGCACCGCTTTTGCGGTGCGCCTTGTGTCGTAGTGTTGTTGCTAAGCCTATCGAGGCAGGGTTTCGATGGTCAGGGCATCGTATGCACGATCGGCTTTTTTGCGAGCCTCCTCGACGGTGTCGGCTGTGGCGAGGATCACAGCCATGCGGCGGTGGCCCACAACCTCCGGCTTGCCGAAAATGCGGATTTGAACTCCTGGCTCGGCAAGTGCCTTCTCAAGGTTGCCGAACACCACTTTGTCGGTGTCGCCTTCAACCACGACGGCTCTCGACGCCGATGGACCATAGAAGCGAATTTCAGGTACCGGAAGTCCGAGCAATGCGCGTGCGTGAAGGGCAAACTCACTCATGTCTTGCGAAATCATTGTCACCATACCGGTGTCGTGTGGACGAGGTGACACCTCACTGAAAATCACATCGTCGCCTTGGATAAACATCTCCACACCGAAGATGCCGTAGCCGCCAAGCGCGTCGGTGACCTTCTTGGCTATCTCTTGGGCTTTTGCAAGTGCTGCTGGAGCCATTGCTTGTGGCTGCCATGAATAGCGGTAGTCGCCATTCTCCTGTATGTGGCCTATCGGTTGGCAGAATGTGGTGCCGCAGCAGCTGCGCACGGTGAGCAGCGTTATCTCATAGTCAAACTTCACGAAGCCTTCCACAATCACGCGTCCAGCGCCGGCGCGTCCGCCTTCCTGGGCTATTGTCCACGCTTCTTCTGTCTGTGCGGCATTTTTTATTGTGCTTTGTCCGTGGCCTGAAGAGCTCATCACGGGCTTCACTACGCAAGGGATGCCCACTTCCTCGACAGCCTTGAGAAATTCTTCTTTTGTAGAGGCAAAGCGGTAGGGCGACGTTTTGACGCCGAGCTCTTCGGCGGCAAGGCGGCGGATGCCCTCGCGGTTCATTGTGAGCCATGCGGCGCGGGCGGTCGGGGTGACGTGGAAGCCGTCTTTTTCCAATTCAAGCAGTTTGGGTGTTGCTATCGCCTCGATTTCGGGGATGATATGGTCGGGCTTCTCCTCGCGGACCACTTTCTCAAGAGTCTCTGCGTCGAGCATGCTGAACACGTGTGAGCGGTGGGCCACCTGCATAGCCGGTGCGTTGGCATATTTGTCGCATGCCACTACTTCCACACCGTAGCGTTGAAGTTCGATTGCCACTTCTTTTCCGAGTTCGCCGCTTCCGAGCAGCAGGGCTTTTTTGCCCACGGGAGTCATTACAGATCCAATTTTTGTCATATTTGTAGATTTTAGTTAGGGATGGTGCAAAGTTACGATTTTTGCCTAAATAAAACAAAAGGAAGGACTGCCCGAATAAGACCGGACCGACCTTCCTTCTTTTATTGTTCTGACAGCGTCAGTACGAACCGTAGATTACTTGTTGAGCGCAACAACAATTTCGCCTTCAACCTCAGTAATGTTCAATTTCCCTTCGCGACCCAACCAGCCAAAGGCTGCGTAAAGTTCTTTCTCTTTAAGTTTTGTCGCTTTTTTCAATTGCTTGATGTTCAACGACTCGGCATCGTTGAGTGCGTTCCACACCAAACCTGCCCATGAGCCAATAGTTTCAATGTTCATAATAATAAGAATTAATATGTTTTCAATGCAAAGGTAATAATAAAAATTAAAAAATGTAATTTTGTTGCCGAAAAATATTGCTTTATAGCATAAAATCCTGCTTTTTTTATCATATTCGGTTTTTTTTGCGCTTTTTCTTGTGCTTTTTTTGAATAAGATAGGCTGCATCTTAGCAAATCATGCAAATAAATTTGCCGTTTTGCATTCGATTTGCACTATCTTTGTACTCTATGGAAGGACTGGTAGTAAAAAATACGGGAAGTTGGTATGTTGTAAAGACCGACGGCGACAATAAAATGGTGAATTGCAAAATCAAGGGTAACTTCCGCTTGAAGGGCATCCGCACCACTAACCCTGTGGCTGTCGGCGACCGTGTGACTGTGGCTGAAAACGCTGACGGCACGGGGTTTATCACTGCGATAACGCCTCGCAGAAACTATATTATCCGCCGTGCGTCAAATTTGTCGAAGGAGTCGCATATCATCGCGTCCAACCTCGACCAGGCGTTTCTTGTGGTTACGTTTGCAGCGCCGATGACTGCCACTGTGTTTATCGACCGTTTCCTTGCCACAGCCGAGGCTTATCGGGTGCCGGTGGTGATTGTGGTCAACAAGATTGACGCTCTCGACGAGGAGTGGCTGGAATTTGTCGACTCGTTTGCTTATCTCTATGAGAGCATTGGCTATGAGGTGAGGCGTGTGTCGGCTGAAACGGGCGAGGGCATCGACGGGCTGAGGGCTATGCTTGAAGGAAAGGTGACGCTCTTCTCTGGCAACTCGGGCGTGGGAAAGTCGACGCTCATCAACAGACTGATTCCGGGGCTCGACTTGAAAACAGCCGCAATTTCCGAAGCGCATCAGACGGGTATGCACACTACCACATTCTCTGAAATGTATCCGCTGGCCGACGATGCCGGGGGGTATATCATCGACACTCCTGGAGTGAAGGGCTTTGGCACGATTGACTTCAACGTGGAGGAGGTGGCACACTATTTTCCAGAAATATTCCGTGAGTCTGCCGATTGCAAATACAACAATTGCACGCATATCCATGAACCGGGATGCGCCGTGAAGCGGGCTCTTGAGGAACACCGCATCAGCGAGTCGCGCTATGCCAGCTATCTGAGCATCATCGACGACAGCGCGCCGGATAAATATCGCAAGCCTTTTTAGTGCTGTTTTGCTACGGATTGCAAGCAGATTGCTTGGAATAATTTCATATTATCGGTAAAATGTCGTAAATTTGCACGAAATTTTCAAAAATTGGAATGATGAGTCAGAAAGCGACATTTACTTCTAAGCTGGGAGTTATTGCGGCTACCGTTGGGTCGGCAGTCGGTCTTGGCACGGTTTGGCGGTTTCCCAACGAGGTGCAGTCAAACGGCGGTTCTGTGTTTTTGATTACTTACTTGCTGTGCGTGCTTCTTGTGGGCATACCGGTGATGCTTGCCGAGTTTTCTGTGGGACGCGGCAGCGGCAGTGACGCTATCGGCGCCTACCGCAAACTGACGCCTCGGCGTCCGTGGTGGATTGTCGGGGTGATAAGTGTGCTTGCTCCCTACTTGATAATGATGTATTATATGGTGGTTGCCGGATGGACTCTGCAATATTTGTGGATGTCGCTCAGCGGTGCGCTTTTTGATGGTGTTGGCAGCGGTGTTGCCGAGCCGGAGGCGTTTCAGGCGATAATGCGGCATTCGCTTGCCGAGGGATGGCAGCCGGTGTTTTGGACGGCGGTGATGATTGTTGTCAATCTATTGGTGTTGATGCGCGGTGTGCAGAAGGGAATAGAGCGGATGGCCAACACGCTGATGCCTTTGCTGTTTGTCATTCTGCTCGTGTTCTGCGTTGTGTCGCTCAATTTACCGGATGCAATCAACGGTGTGGAGTATTTCCTGCGTCCCGACTGGTCGAAGCTTGACGGCGGTGTGCTGATAAGCGCTGTGGGACAGGCTTTCTTCTCGCTGAGCCTCGGCATGGGCATTCTGGTGACATATTCTTCTTATTTTCCCAAGTCGACCAACTTGCCGCGCACGGCTACTACGGTGTCTATGCTTGTGTTTATGGTGGCAGTGTTGATGGGACTCATCATTTTCCCCGCTGTGAAATCGTTCGGCATCGAAGGCTCGACGCAGGGCACAACGTTGATTTTTGTCACGTTGCCGCAGATTTTTATGGAACTCCCGTTGCCGCAGTTGTGGGCTGTGTTGTTCTTCGGACTGCTTGTCGTGGCAGCTCTGACATCCACTGTGTCGATAGCGGAAGTGCCGATAGCCTATTTGACGCAGACATTCCGCATGCCACGGCGTAAGGCGTGCTTGCTGACGCTGTTGCCGATGCTCGTGTTCAGCACGGTTTGCGCGTTGTCGCTCGGTCCGTGGTCGGGAGTGCAGTTGTTTGGCATGACGATATTCGACTTCCTTGATTATTTCACGTCCAACATTCTGTTGCCGGTGGCGGCGGTAGGTGTGTGCCTATATGTGGGCTATGGGCTGCCGAAACGGTTTTTCTTCAAGGAAGTCAGTAATGAAGGGACGGTGAAATTCCGGTATGCGCCGCTGTTTTTCTGGTTTGTGCGCATCGTGGCGCCCCTGATGATACTTGCGGCATTCGCCAATAAATTATTTTTCGAATAGTGATGCTTGCGTGGCAGCCAAAATGAAGAAGCCCTGTCTGCTCTCCAGGCAAGGCTCCTTCTAATGCTTATGATAATGCTTGTTTATGGTCGTGGTAACAAATCATTACATCTTGATTTTCTTCTGTATCTGTAAAATTATTATCAATAACTGTTTATATGTCCATTTTGCCTTCATAACGGTGGTTTTTGCGCTCAATCGTTTTTTTTAACTTCCGGTGTTTTGAATTGGTGAATTAATGCACTATCTTCGCATCAGAGACAACAAAGACTGATGAAAATGCAAAGATTCAAACCATATACATTGAATTTGGGCGGACGGCTGACCATGGTCGACAAACCGCTTGTGATGGCTATCCTCAACACTACGCCCGATTCGTTTTTCTCTGGAAGCAGATGCCCGCAGAAGGAGGCGATAAGCCAGAGGGTGAGGCAAATGGTGGAAGAGGGGGCTGACATCATCGATATTGGCGGATATTCTTCGCGTCCGAATGCCGACGATGTGCCTGCCGATGAGGAGTATCGCCGTGTGGAGGAGGGTCTGCGCATTGTCAGGGAAGTGGCTCCGCAGATTCCGGTGTCGGTCGACACGTTTCGTGCCTCGGTGGCTGAACGGTGCGTCGGGGAGTGGGGCGTGGAGATTATTAACGACATCGCGGCTGGCGGACTTGATCCGGATATGATTGCCACGGTGGGACGTGTGAAAGCGGCATACATAATGATGCACATGCGCGGAAATCCGCACACGATGACGTCGCTGTGCGACTATGACGACGTTGTGGCTGACATATTGCAATATTTCTGCAGAAAAATCAACGAGGCGCAGCAGGCGGGAATATGCGACATAATCCTCGATCCGGGATTCGGATTCAGCAAGACACTCGACCAGAACTATGAGTTGCTCAGCAGGATGGACGCTTTCCTGGAAACGGGATTGCCGTTGCTTGTTGGCGTGTCGCGCAAGACGATGATATACAAATTGTTCGGCACTACTCCTGAAGAGGCGTTGAACGGAACCACCGCCATCAACACCATCGCTCTTATGCAGGGGGCGAGCATCCTGCGTGTACATGATGTAAAGGCGGCTCGCGAGGCTGTGGAGATTTTTTGCAAGACTTTTCCAAATGAGTAATAAATAGAAAAAATGGAACTGTTCGGACTGATAGGAATAAAGGACATTATAGATATTCTGATAGTGGCTACGCTGCTGTTCTATATCTATAAGATTATGAAGGAGTCGGGCACGCTGAGCATTTTTCTCGGGGTGCTGGCATTCATTATTGTGTGGTTTGTGGCTTCGGTGTTCTTGAAAATGGAGCTTACGGGGCGCATACTCGACAAGTTTATGAACATAGGCTTGCTGATTCTTGTAATCCTGTTTCAAGACCAGATTAAGCGGTTTCTTGTGGAAATCGGATCGCATCAGCGTTGGAGATTTGTCCACAATCTGTTTCGTCGCCGTCAGACCGACGAGAAGCCGCAGGCTTCTTGGATTCTGCCGATTGTCTACGCCTGTCTCAACATGTCGAAGTCGAAAACTGGTGCGCTGATTGTTATAAAAGGTGTTGTGCCGCTTGACAGCTACGAGAAGTCTGGCGACATTATCGACGCGGAGGTGAACGGACGGCTTATCGAAAACATATTTTTCAAGAACAGTCCGCTTCACGACGGGGCGATGATTGTGGCTGGCGGACGCATAAAGGCGGCAGGATGCATCTTGCCTGTGTCGCACGATTCCAACGTGCCGCGTCAGCTCGGACTGCGTCACCGCTCGGCTCTCGGCATCTCGCAGTCGACCGATGCGATGGCGATAATCGTGTCGGAGGAAACGGGCAACATCTCGGTGGCTTGTGGTGGCAAACTGTCGTTGCGCCTGAGCTCGACCGACCTGGAGGCGAGAATTAACCAATTTGTTTCTGGAAATACAAACAAATAAAAAAATATGATATGAATCCAATTAAATCTGCTATATTGGGAATGGCTTTGCTGGCGGTGGCTGATGTCTATGCCGGGGAGCAGTGCTGCCGTCAGGGCGGCAATCTGGTGATAGAAACGATAATGGCGCGTCGCAGCGTCAGAATGTATAAGGATATGCCTGTGGAGCGATGCAAATTGCAGAAAATCGTGGAGTGCGGCATCAACGCTCCGAGTGGAATGAACAAACAGCCGTGGCAGGTGCGTGTGGTCGACAGCCGGGAATATATCGACGGGATAACCGGCGTTTTCCGCAAGGCAAATCCGCGGATGGCCGACGACGCATCGTTCAAGAATTATTGCTGTCCGATAAAACTCGATGACCGCAAAAAATCATGGCTCGAAAGCTGAT
>ERZ779850.2515-NODE-2515-length-14658-cov-4.141135_pt1 | contig 14658 bp, 18 predicted proteins | sample MGYA00511249_ERZ779850 | MGnify/ENA primary metagenome ERZ779850 (study PRJEB29588, sample SAMEA2162475) | human gut metagenome | biome: human gut; feature: human-associated habitat; material: faeces | place: Denmark | collected 2008/2010 ...
GAAACCATACCTCTTACAGTATGTCATAATTATATTATTGTGTCAATATTTAATGAGAGATAAACTTTGTTCGCGCTAAAACGGGTAAATATTTGGATATAAAAAAAGCCCCTCTTTCGAGGGGCTTTGCCGACGGTTAAAAATACTGAATGTATAAATAAGCCGTTGCTAAGGCGACGCTTCCCAGCATGACCGGGATTGACCAGAGCAGGAAACGCATGAAGTGTATCGGGTGCCCTTCGCGCTGAGCCATACCGGCAACGATGACGTTGGCGGAAGCGCCGATAAGGGTTCCGTTGCCGCCGAAGCAGGCGCCCAGAGACAGGGCCCACCAGACCGGCATCATTGCCTCACGCCCGCCCATGTCAACTTCCATTGATTTAATCATCGGAATCATGGTGGCGACGAAGGGAATATTGTCAATAGCGCTGGAGAGAATGGCTGATGTCCAGACAATCAGCAAAGTAGCCTTTTTTATGCTGCCATCGGTGAAATCAACAAACATCTGTCCCAGCATTTTGAGAACGCCGGTTTCTTCCAGGCCGTAAACGATGACGAACAAGCCGGAAAAGAAGAAGATGGTTGTCCAGTCGACAACGCCGAAAATGGCCTCGATTTTATGGTCACGTTCGCTGTGCGCATTGCCGAAAGTGTAAAGCAAAAGCAGGACGGCAGCGCCGAAAATGGCTATTGTTCCGTTGGCAATGTGCAGGTGTTCTGCCGAGATAAAGCCGCCGATAACCATGAACAAAACGATGAGCGATTTAATCAGCAGCGATTTGTCGGTAATCGAATCTCCGGCACGGATTTTCATAACTTCAACCTGGTGGCGGAGCGTGGTTTGAATACGCTTGTGGTAAACCAGGTCAAAAGCCAGGATTAAGACGGCCATGGTGATGACGACAACCGGAGTCAATTCTTTAACAAAATCCATAAATGACAGATTTAAGGAAGAACCGATTAAAATATTCGGAGGATCGCCGATCAGGGTTGCGGTGCCGCCGATGTTGGAGGCAAAAATCTCAAGCAGCAGGTACGGGTAGGGGTTGATATTGAGTTTTTGGGTAATTTTAAAAGTCACCGGTGCAATCAGCAGAACGGTGGTGACATTGTCCAGAAAAGCCGAAAATACGGCCGTTACGACGGCCAGCACGAGCAACAGTCCGCGCGGATTGGCTTTAACTCTCTGAACACCCCAGATGGCCACATATTGGAACATGCCGGATTTTTCCGAAATGCCGACAATGGTCATCATTCCGACCAGCAGGGAGATGGTATTGAAGTCGATTCCCTGCAGGGCGGTTGCCTGGGTTAAGATTCCACTGAAAATCATGACGCAGGCACCCAGAAGGGCGACAACGGCGCGGTTCAGTTTTTCAGTGAATAAGATGATGTAGCAAACGACGACAATGGCCGTTGCGATAACTTTCGGATCAAACCCCCAAATCAAATTGGCGGCCTGAGCAAGGTTTTCAGCCTGCATAGTTCTTATTCCTTATATGATTAATATTACTTACAATACGTTATATAAAACAAAAGCTCCTAATTTTGCGTTAAAATCAGGAGCTTGGTTCGGCGGAATGTTCCGGTTACATAAAGTGGCGGATGTGCAGGTAAAGTGCAGCAATGCCGACACTGACCAGCATAACCGGCAGCGACCAGATCAGAAAGCGCATGAAGTGAATCGGTTCACCGTGGCGCTGCGACATACCGGCGACAATGACGTTGGCCGAAGCGGCAATCAGTGAGCCGTTGCCGCCGTAGCAGGCACCCAGAGACAGCGCCCACCAAACCGGCATCATTGCTTCACGGCCGCCCATGTCTGCCTCAATGGTTTTAACCAGAGGAATCATAGTGGCGACAAAAGGAATGTTGTCGATGGCGGTTGAGACCAATGCGGAAACCCAAACAATCAGCATGGTTGTTTTTTCAATGCTGCCTTCGGTAAATTCGGTGAATTTGTGGCCGAGGAGTTCAAGCACGCCGGCTTCTTCCAAGCCGTAAACAATGGCAAACAGTCCGGCGAAAAAGAAAATGGTTGTCCAGTCCACCAGGTTGAAAGCCGATTCAATTTTACGGTCGCGTTCGGAATGAGCGTTGCCGAAAGTATAAAGCAGCATCATGACGGCAGCGCCGAACATGGCGATGGTTCCGTTGGCGACATGGATATGTTCGGCGGCGATGAAACCGGCGATGACTGCGAACAGGACAAACAGCGACTTCTTCAGCAAAGTCCAGTCGGTTATGGCGTCTATGGCTTTGATTTTCATAACTTCAGCCTGATTGCGGAGGCTGGTTTTCAGCTTGCGTCCGTAAACAAAGTCAAAGGCCAGAATCAAAACCAGCATGGTAACGGCGACAACCGGCGTCAGTTCATTGACAAAGTCCATGAAAGACAAATTGAGAGCAGAGCCGATGAGAATGTTCGGCGGATCGCCGATGAGCGTGGCTGTTCCGCCGATGTTGGAGGCAAAGATTTCCATAATCAGGTACGGATAGGGATTGACCTTAAGTTTTTCGGTGATTTGGAAAGTTACCGGCACAATCAGCAGAACGGTGGTAACGTTGTCCAGCAAGGCGGAAAAAACGGCAGTAATCAACCCCAGCGTGAACAGCAGGCTGCGGGGATTGGCGCGGGTGCGGTGTACGGCCCAGACGGCCACATATTGAAACATGCCCGATTTTTCGGCAATGCCGACGATTATCATCATTCCTGTCAGCAGGGCAAGGGTGTTGAAGTCGATGCCGGCAATGGCGGTTTCCTGTGTCAGAACGCCGGCAAAAATCATAATGCAGGCGCCGACCAGCGCAACAACGGCGCGATTGAGCTTTTCGGTAAATAAAATCAGGTAGCTGATAATCAGAATTGCCGAAGCGACCAGTTTGGCATCCCAGTTGAAAATAACGGCGGAGGCGCTGTGTAAGTCTTCAAGAGGCATTATTTATCTCCAGAGGGGTTAGTATTCAAAATAAATGCAGCTTGAATTTTAACCGCATTTATCGGCTGTTTAAATAATTTATTATTCCGTAAAGCGTATTCAACTCCTGTTCGGTGAGTTGGTTACGGATGAATATGTTGCGGAGATTAATAATCATTCTCTCGTGTTTTTCTTCAATGCGGAAATTTCCACAGTTATCTAATTTAGCTTCAAAGTGCTTAAGAAATTGTAAAACTTTTTCTTTGTCGGCAGGAGTGGTCTTGTTGGTAACCAAGCGGGTCTGAGGGGGATTAATTTGCCGCTTGTACCATTCATAGCCGACGAGCAGAACCGCCTGTGACAAATTCAGCGAACAATGTTCGGGGTTGAGGGGAATTTCGATGATTGCGTCAGCCAGACAGACGTCGTCATTATGCAGGCCGGTTCTTTCCGGTCCGAACAAGATGCCGCATTTGATTGAGGTCTGTTGCGCTTCGGTGATTTGAGCGGCGGCAAAGTCAGCCGTTTCGACCGGTTTAATCATATCGCGGCGGCGGGCCGTGGTCGCATATATCTGCTGCAAGTCGGCAACAGCGGCTTCAACCGAGGCATAAATTTCGGCGTTGCGGAGAATTTTGTCTGCTCCGGAAGATGCGGCGACTGCCTTGGGAGACAGATGGTCTTCCCGGGGATTAACCAGCCGCAAATGATAAAGCCCGCAATTCATCATCGCGCGGGCCGTCATTCCGACATTTTCGGCGAGCTGAGGCTCGACCAGAATGATAACGGGTTGATTGGGCAGCATTGCTTTCCTGTTTGTCAGTTTTCCAGATGTACCGGGCCGCCGAGTTCGGTATTGACGTTTCTTTTGAGGAAATATTTCATATCCGTTTCATCGTTTGCGTCAATCGGCTCGGGTTCTTCGTAAGTTTGTTTATTAATCCGCTTGTAGCGTTTGTCAAGTTCTTTGGCATATTTGACAAGAGCTTTCTTTTTTTGCGGAGAATAATTGTTCAGCCGGTAATAGGTTTTTTTATTGACGCTGTTTTGAATGGCGGCTGCGCGTTCGGGCGGCGTAATGTTCATATTGTCGATTTCGGCTTCCAGCGGAGCAAGCGCATCTTCTCCGGCCTGAACCGGAGAAGACATCAAAAATGCGCATAACGTGAGGAGAAAGAGTTTTTGCATTCAGGTGCTCCTTTAGTCTGTTGCCAGAATATCCATTGTGTTGAAAAGGATGTTTTCAAGGTCAAGCCCGGTGCCTTGTTCGACTCCGTCCATAATCTGGGTGAAGGTGACGCTCAACGGGTCGTTGGCATTGTAAACGTCTTCATAGCTCTGTTTTAAGATTCTTTTATAGTTTTTGGGCATGTCTTTAATATTCTGGTCGTAACTTTCCGGAATTTTATAGCCCATTTTACGGAGATAATCGGTCAGAACGAGCATGTTGTGGCGGTTAACTTCGGGGCCCAGCCGTTCCTGTCCGTAATCGTCGCCGAAAGTTGTGGCTTCTCCGACATAGTTTAATTTGCCGTGCTGAGCAGAACCGCGCCAAGTTTTGACACCGCTGCGGTCTCGCGATTTGGCCCAGGGGTCAACCGGAAGCACTTCGCCGTTGGTTTGGCCTCCGCTGTATTCGGGAATAGTCGGGACGCCTTCTTCCGCCGGCTTGTTGGCAACCTCTTCAAAATAGCCGTCGTTAGGCTTGGGAGACCAGGGATTTGTCGGTAATTGGGCAAATGCAGCTGATGCCATAGTCAGGCATCCGAGGACCGCAAGTAATGAGAAATATTTTTTCATGGCCGCCTCCATCAGTCTCCATTCTTTATTTATCATACTATAAATTAAACCAAAATAATAGTTACATTTAGGTTACAACTCACTAATTTAGAGCAGAAAGGTTAGTTTTTGTTTAATTCTCCCGGCTTTCCGGACGGGATTTTTTTATTTCCTCGAGTTCTTTGCGCAGGGCCCGTACTTCCTGATAAAGGCTGTCGGCGCTGATGCATTCCTCAACCTCGCCGTTCAGTCCGTAAGCACAGAAACGGCGGTTTTTCTTCAGGTCTTCGACTCTGTGAGCCGCCAGACCGATAACGGTGGTGTCGGGAGCAACATCTTTGGTGACGATAGCGTTGGAGCCGATTTTGACGTTATTGCCGACTTTTATCGGGCCGAGAACCTGAGAGCCGGAACCGATAATGACATTGTTGCCGATGGTGGGATGGCGTTTGGTCGTTACTTTGCCGTTTTTATCGAAGACGGTGGTGCCGCCGAGCGTGACATCGTGGTAAAGAGTGACGTTGTTACCGATTTCGGCGGTTTCGCCGATAACGACTCCCATGCCGTGGTCTATAAAAAATCCTTTGCCGATTCGGGCTCCGGGATGAATTTCGACGCCGGTGAGAAAACGCCCGATTTGCGAGATAATCCGCGAGGTGAGGCGAAAGTTGCGTTTCCAAAGGTAATGCGAAAGGCGGTAGATGAGAATCGCGTGCAGCCCGGAAGACAGCAAAACCGCTTCGGTTCGGTTGCGGGTGGCCGGATCCCGGGCGATGACGGCATCAATGTCCTGTAAAATAAGCTTGTATTTTGACTCCATTTTGTGCTACAGTCCTTTGCAAAAATTAATAATTTATACAGTTTTACTGTAATATACTTAATCGTTGTTAAATTTTAAGTTAAAAAGAGACATTATATGACTGAAGTTTTATTTAACGGGCATGCCGGCCGTTTGGAAGGCCGTTATCATCAGAGTGACAAGCCCGGAGCCCCGATTGCACTGATTCTGCATCCGCATCCGCAATACGGCGGAACGATGAACAATAAAGTGGTCTATACTCTGTTCAGCTGTTTTCAGAATTTGGGCTTTTCAGTTCTTCGTTTTAATTTTCGCAGCGTCGGGCGTTCGCAGGGCGAGTTTGAAGACGGTCCGGGCGAGTTGTCGGACGCAACCGTTGCGCTTGACTGGCTGCAGTCAGTGAATCCGGAAGCGCGCCAATGCTGGATTGCCGGTTATTCTTTCGGCGCGTGGATTGGTTTGCAGCTGTTGATGCGTCGGCCTGACATTAACAACTTTATTGCGGTTTCTCCGCCGGCGAATGAAAAAGACTTTACTTTCTTGGCGCCTTGTCCGACTTCCGGCCTGGTTTTGCAGGGCGGGGCCGATGAGATCGTCAATCCGGCAAGCGTTGCCGCTTTGGCCAAACGCCTGAATGCTCAGCGCAACGTTCAGGTCGATTTTGCCTTGATTGAAGAAGGCGACCATATGTACAATAATCATCTGGTTGATTTGTATAAAATTGCGGGGAATTATATTATCGGCGCCATGCAGAAAAAAGCGCCGATGAAAAAGCGCCGCGGCCGCCGCAAAAAGGTTGAAATGGAACAGGACAATCTGCTGATCGGCCATAACGACGATATTGACATGGATGATGAAGAAACCGGATATGAGGGCGATGCCGAGGACTTTGAAGAGGAAGAAGAATAAGGCATCTGCGCCATAGGTTGGTGAAAAGAGAGGGATATTCCCTCTCTTTTTTATTGCTGAATAAAATTAAAGGTTGCTTTAAATGCTTTTTATGTTAAATTCGTCGTAGAAAATAATTATTTTTGTAACTTAAAATTTAATCATTATGGATGTATTTATTGAAAAAGCAAAAGTTAAAAAGGTGCTTCGGCGAAAAGAATATCAGGAAGTTTTCTTTAAAAGCAGGCTTCTTAACGGTTCAAAATCGCTCAAGATTTATGACTGCGAAAAAGATATTGCTTCTTTGCTGAAAAAGTCTTTCTGGGGATGCCGTTCGGTTTTTGAAATTCATTGGCTGAGGCTGTTTCCGGCTAAAGTATGTTTGGACGGTGTTCCGCTGAGGGAATTTGAAGAAAAGGACTATCCGGAAGAGCTGAAAATCCGCCTTATGCCGGAAGAAGAAAGAGACAAGATGTTTTTGGACAGACTGTCGGCCTTTTTGCAGAGTTATCCGAAAAAAGACGATTTTGACGTTGCCGTTTATTCGCTGCCTTCTCTGTGGCTGCGGGCTTATGCCTGCGCTCTGTTGGGAAAAGCCAGAAAAAACGGGTATTTGGATGATGAATTGCAGCAGCGGCGTTATTCTCTGATGCTTGATTTGCTGAAAATGCTTGACGAACCTGATTGCTGGCTTCCTTTGCCGGCGGAGTGGCCGTTTTGTTTGTCCGGCTTAGGCGGCGTTTCCGAAGAAGTACGGGAAAATGTTGCCAAACGGATGAATATTCAGTTAAGCGACAGGCTGATTTCAATATATTTTGTTTGTTTAATCAGCGCTTTGCGTTATGCTTACAGAAGCGATATTTTTGAGCTGAAGAGTTATATCAGCCAGAATTACGGAATGTTTTCAAGCAAAAAGATTGATAAGGCTTTGCTGCTGGGCTGCAACGGTATCCTTTCGCTGTATCGCCCGTCAAAATGCGTGCCCAATTTTATTATTGACGCGCAGCTTTCATTGGAGGAGATAAAATATTATCTTTCTCAGCAAAATTGGTAAAAATAAATCCCGGGCTTAATTTCCGGGATTTGTTTTTTTTAAATGGTTCAGAATGTAAATGCGGATGGCGCTGGAAAGGTTTTCGTGTTCACGTTTAGAATCAATTTCGGTGACTAACTGGTTGACGCTGAGTCCTTTTTGTCGGGCAATGGCTTCCAGCTCTTCCATAAATTCAGGTTCCAGCGAAATGCTGGTCGAGTGGCGGTTGGCGATAACGACAGATTTTTTGAGCATCAGTTTTTTTTGCGGAAAGCATCAATTGAAACAACAGTAGCAATGCCGCCGGAGGCTTTTTTCGGTTCTTCGGCGTCTTCTTCTTCGGCAAAAAGGCTGCCGGCCGCTTCTTCCGGCTCATCGGCACTGTTGAAGCTGAGGCCGAATTTGGCATAAGGGTCGCCGAAATAAGTAATGGCTTCATAAGGAATGGTAAGGGTCTGCGGAATGCCGTTGAAGCTTAAGTCAATGGAAAAATAATTGTTGGCGACAACCAGATTGGAATATTGGTGCTGAATGACAATGGTCATTTCGTTGGGATATTGGTTTTTTAGCCCCTCAGACATACTGACCTGGGGATGGGTGGTTTTAAAAGTGATGTAAAAATGATTTTCGCCGGGCAGTCCTTGGCGTTCGGCAATTTTTAAAGCTTCAACCACAACATGTTTCAATGATTTTTCAATCAGTTTGTCGTAATTAATTTCTGTTATATACCCGGTCATCTTTATTATCCTTATCTTAAAAAACGGGCCGTTCTGTTGCTAGGTGGCCCAGACCCCACTCAGTACCAACCAAGGTGCCGAGGATTTAGATTTGTCGCTTTAGACTAAGCAGCCAAAGCAACCGGTGCTACGTTATTATCGTTAGCATTCGTTTTAATTTGAACCGATAACGGTGGTATCTCACCGGACACAGCTCATATCTTTACTGCTCCCAGTCAATCCTGTTTCACCCCCATAGAATGATTTGTACAGCAAGTTTTATGCTCGTTAGTTTTTATTCCGGTGTACTCGGTTGTACACGGTGAAAAAATTAACGGTGCAGCAAACTTATTCTCCAAATCCTTTATATCGCACAAATAATTATTTGTTGTCTGACCTGTCAGGTCTGGTGGAGGTGCCGGGTACTGCCCCCGGGTCCTAAAAGCCTATTTCATACTGCCTCTAGTGTCATAGCTGATTGCTCAGCGAAAATAATTATAGCTGTAAAAATCACAGATTTCAAGAGAAGATATGCGGAAGATTATATCGACAAAAAGGTTGACAAACAAAGGCTCCCGATTATGATAGGTTCGAAAAATTATTTTTATTTTAATAATCATATAAATCATTATCATTATGGAAGAAAAAAAGAAAAGCCAACGGATCCGCATGTTGGAACTGCTGACAAACGAAGAAAACAATCTGATGCTTTATGACGCTTTGCATGATAAAGATTTAACGAAGTTCTTTTATCTGCTGAAACAAGGTTATGCCTTAACGCCGTTTTTGCTTAACTGCATGATTGACTACGGGTATGAGAAGCACATAGAGAAAGCTTTGTGTGTTTGTGACAGGTGCAGTTTTGCCATTTATGATTTTTTCTGCATTTACTGGGGGGTTGATAAGACGGAGGATTTTTTTGTTAAAAACAGCTATACCAAAGTTATTCAAAAGCGTTTTTCAACGAAATCTCTGGTTAAATATCAGCTTTGGGAACTTTTGGCCGAGCGGCGGGAATATGTCGTTCTTGCCGAGCACGGCCAGATTGAGCTTTTAAAAAAGCTGAAACAGGAGAACCCTTCCGATCATTTGCTGGGTGTACGCGAGGCTTTGCGTAAGGTGAATGCCGTGGAGGCGTTGGCCGAGTTGAAAGACTGGATCGGGCTTGCGGGACTTCCCGAGGGGGAGCTGAAGCTTTTTGAATTAAAAGAGTGGCGTTATGTTGATTTTGACAAGGTTTCCTTTTTGAGAAAAGTGCCGCAGGAGCAGCTTTTGCAGGAAGTTTATGAGGCCGGCGGGGGAGATTTCCTTTTTTGGGCAGGGGGTTCTTCTGCTGCCGCATGGAGCAAGTTTTGTCATCCTCTCTTGTTGGCACGGAAGTATTATCAGCCTTTTATCAGCCAAAAACTGTGGGCTGAACTGGCCGAAGCCGGTGCTTATGAAGCGGTTGACTGGGATTGTTTTTATAAACAATGCCTTGCTCAAAAGAACGGGAAATTTTGCTCTTATGCGGCCAAAGCCGGCCGCTGGGATGTTCTGGCCAAGTATCGCAAACGCTGGTTTCTGTTCGGATGCGGACAATTCAGGTGGTGGCTTAAGAGCTTTGCCTGAGTTTGTTTTTTCTTAAAAGAGCGTGGTATGCACCGCGCTCTTTTTTGTTGTATGTTTTGCGTGATAATGTTATAGGAGACATATTGAATTAATTTTTATGGCAATAATCTTTAAAACATCAATTATTATGGCAAAAATGGAATTGACTGAAGAACAATGGCAGAAATTGGGTCAGCATCTGCCGCAGGACGGGGATTTTTTGTTTTCTCTGCTGCCAAATTCGGATTATATGCTCAATGCGGTTCGGCATGGCGTGGTGTTAAATTTGCGAATGCTGGTCTATCTGCTGCTGACTGAGCGCGACTCTCTTGTTTTCACGCTGATTGCCGCCGCCGAGAGGCATACCGACGGTGTCTATGACTTTATGTGTACTGTATGCGGCGAAAATGCGGCGATGGATTTTATCGTCAGGCATGAACTTAAAGATATGTACCGGCATTTGACGCCGGCTTATCTGCGGGACAGAGAGCTCTGGGAACTGCTGGCGGAGAATGGATAGTATCAGCTTCTGGCCGATAACGGGCAATATGACTTGTTGGAACAAAAGAACCAATGGGTTCTTTTAGCCGGCTGCGGGCAGTATGAGCGGATTATCCGGGCTGAAAAATGGGATGCCTTGAAATTGAGTCATGAAGGAATGGAGAAATTGGCACAACTCGGCCTTTGGAAGCATTTCTATGACGGTCGTGAGGTTTCTCTGGTCAACGGCTTTTCGGAAACACAGATCCTTGAACGTTTGTGGGAGGAAGGCCAACAGCAGCTTTTGTTTGAGTTTCGCGAAGATAAGTTTTTGCTGGGCAAAGGCTGGGTTAAACCGTATCAGGATAATGGTTTATGGGGAAGCTTAACGGCTTACGGACATGCCGATCAAGTGGATTGGGAGGCCTATCTGGCGAAAATTCCCGATTTTAACCGCGTCAAGGTTTTTGATGAAGCTGAAAAAGCACAATGCTGGGATTTTTGGGCGCGTCATCATCAGCACCGGAGATTGCTCAGGCACGGGTGTTTTATCCGCTGGCTGAAAAGTTTCTGAGTTCATTTTTTCAAATCAAACACGGAAGGAGGCTTCCGTGTTTTTTTATTGGCTTTTCGGGATTATCTGCTATGCTGAAAAAAACATTCAAGGAGATGCAGATGACCAAAGTTGTGATATGGTGCCGGCATGAGGCGGATAACCTGATTGGAATCGGGGATGATATTCCTTGGCACATTCCTTCGGACAGCCGGTTCTTTGCCGATGTCATTGCGGGGCAGGACGTTGTGTTCGGACGCAAAACGTATGAAACCGTTCCGCCTGAGGTTTTGTCTGACTGTGCCGTGTGGGTGTTAAGCAAAAATCAGAATTATGAGCCGCGCAATCCGGATACAGAGCGTCTGGTTGGCGATGTTCGTGCTTTTAAGGAGTTTGAGGGGGATTTGTATATCGGCGGCGGTGCCGCGGTTTATTTGCAGTTTATGGACGGGGCGCCGAAACTTCAGCCGGATATTATTGTTGACTGTGTTTACGGCGGTGCCGTTGATGACAGTCTGCCGGGGGAGAAAATTACGGTGACGCCTTGTGTGGAGATAATGAAAAAGAAATATTTTAAAATCAGCAATGATTATGAAAAGGACGGTGTCCGGGCTGCATTATGGGTGAAAAAAGGCGATTTTGTGGAGCAATCGGTTTTGAAACGTTTGCTGCTGTTATTGGAAAGCAGATAAACAAAGGCCCCGTTGCTTTGATGACAACAGGGCCTTTTCGGATGATGCGGATTATTTCTTCTGAGGAACATATTTCCAACCTTTTTCGGTAATTTTAAGTTCTAACTGTGTGTTATTCAAACAAATTTTGTCTTCCAGCGGTTTGATGGCCGCGGCTGATTTTTCGATGCGGCAGGCATTGCCTGAGCCCATATCAAAAACCAGATAACTTTTACGGTCAGAACTTTCATAACCGCAGCAGCAGTAGGTATGTCCGGCACCGAAGAAATAAGACTTCCGGTTCGGAGAAACTTTAATTCTCTCCAGCGGCGTTTCCGGGGCAATGTCGATATTGAACCGTTTGGCCGCTTCTTTCAGCTGAGGGACGATTTTGTCTTCCTCAACGTTTTTACTTTGAAATCCGTTCAGTTTCATTGTTGTAAATTTTTGAATTAGTAAATACAGAAAAATAAATCTCTGTCGTTTTTATAGACGAATTTTTGTAAAAAGCAAGAAAAAAACACCCTACCGAAAGGTAAGGTGTTTTTCATGGTGTGTTTTTTTCAGGTTAACATCTGCTGCCGGGATGACTCGCGTCAGCCGGGCAGCAGTTAAGATTGGGGCCTTATTTTTTTCTTATTTCCGCGAAACGCTGGTTATTTTCCACGCGTTGGCGGAGGTAGTGAACGCCGTCGTATTCAAACTCGGTAAGCGGGGTCATGGATACCACGTTGGCGGTGTCAATGATTTCGACCTTGGCTTTTTTGCCGGGTTCCTTGATTATCGGGCGGACAGCGAAGTCGGCACCTTTGGTGACTTCGGCCCATATTTTTACCGGGATGTTGGGCTGAATGAGATCCTTTCGGTTGCCTTTGCCGGATTGTTTGGAAACGATCAGGGTGAAGGCCATTACTCGTTTGATTTCTCGTCCTGTGGCAGCAGCCATGGCTGTTTTTGCGGTTGCTGCACTCAAATACTCCTGGTTCAAATTTTTTTTACACATAATTGTAAATTTTTTATGTCCTAACGGACGGTTAAACATACTAATTAACTGTTACCGTCTATAAAAACATAAATTTATGAGGATTGCAAGCTTAAAATGACAAAAATTAGCGAAAAATATACAAAAACAGCTTAAGTCAAAGACTTAAGCTGTTTTACGGTAAAGCGACGGGTGATTATTCAGGCCTCTTTGAGGGCGTAAGATATTTTATCACCGTCTTTTTGCAACGTATAGCATTCGTTGTTTAAACGAATCTCCGTTGCGCGGGTTAATTCCACTTCTTCGGGAGAGACGGCAACGGCGTTGAGCAGTTCGTCTCCGACCGCGAGAATCAGCAGCATCGGTTTGTTTTCATCGTTATGGGCGCGCATAAACCAAATTCCGACAGGCGTTTCGGTTTTAAATCTGCCGCAGTTTTGGTGGAAAGTTGCAAGGCGTGTGTGAACCTGCGATGATTCGACGGTTACTTTGAATCGTCCCGCTGCATAGCCCAATGCCGTATAGGCATCATGACTGTTTAAATTTAATAATTGTTTTTTCATGATAGTTGTTTTTAGTGAAACAAACATAATTATAGCAAATCGGGTTCATAAAAGCATAAAACCGATGCAAGTGCAAGGTAAAAACAAGGCTGTTGAAATCCGGCGGATTAAAAGGGAACGCTTATCCCAGCAAAGAGAGAACCGCGCCGACAAACAAGGGAATGGACAAGTTGTCGTCGATTTCGATTTTATCTTCATACATTTCCGCAAAGGTGGCGACAAAGGCGGCCAGAATGCTGGCGTAGGTTACCGGCAGAATGAAATTGCAGATAACCATAATGAGGAGGGCGCTGACAAAAAATGCGGCGGTTCCCTCAATGGATTTGTTTTTATAAAGGGGGGCGCCTGCCGTAAGCTTTGCCGAAGAGGGCGGCACAGGTGTCGGAAATAAGCATGATGCTCAGAGCAACGACTGCGACATTGGCCGGAAAGAGCAGGGTACAGGCAATTGCCGCCAGCATGACGTATGCACCGCCGCTGAGCTGAAGCTGACTGCGTTTGAGTTCTTTGTTGCGGAGCGTGCGGTAGAACAAAAGGCCGAAAGTCCGTCTGGCCCAGCGCCATTTTTTGTAGTTGCCGTATTCAAGGATAACGTCGCCGACGAAAATGGCGGAAAAGACGATAATGCTGATGCTGGGCTGTACGAAATAAATCAAAGCCGGAATCCACAGCGAACTCAGGTGGATCAATTTACGGGCCAGTTCTTTTTTGAAAGATTTGTTGACATCAATGTGAAGATCGGATGCCAGAACCTTGGGGTTCAGGGGAGAACGGCTGAGTTTGTTTTTGTAATTGTTAATGTTAAAGCCGTATTTTCTGATTTTCATTTTTGGCCCTTCAACGGTTGCGCTGGTTAAAATTCATTTGTTCATTAGCATTATTATTTGTTAAAGTAAAGGTTAAAGCTATGAATTTAATAACTTTTCATTTTTCGGTCAGTCGTTTGTCATTTTTTGCGGCAGTCAGGCGGGAAACAATTTCGTTAACCAGAAGAATAACCATAAATGCGGCAATCATGCTGAATACCGAATGGGAGAGAAAGTGTTGCCCGCGGTACATTTGATAGAGGGCGGCCGTCCAGCCGACAGCCAGTCCGACAGCCAGTCCGAGCCAGCGTTTCCACGGCGTGTCAAAGCAGAAAAACAGCGCCATAAAGGCAAAGCCGGCAGTGGCATGTCCGGCCGGAAAACAGCGCCCGGGTTTGGGCTGAATGAAGTCGGCGGGATAGCTTTCCAAAATGCGGACGAAAGGATAAAGCCCGTTATAAATGTTCAGCTGGTAGGGGCAGTAAACGTTGGTGACATATTTGGCACCGGCAATGAGGGCAGGGACGAAAATGATGCTTAACAGCATAATCCAATAAGGTTTGTTGTCGGGTCTCAGTTGTTTTTGCCGGATTGAAAGGGCAAGTCTGGCCAGGCAGCAAAGTGCCGTGACGGCAAGCAGAGTTTTGATGCCCTTGTAGAAAAAGACCGAAAGCTTTTTGTGCAGTTCCGGGTAAATCAGCCAGCGATTATGCGGGCGGTCAAAAAAATATTCCTGCAAGTCGGTGTCCCAGTCAGTAAAATATTCGAGCAGGAGAACCGCTGCCAGGAGGAAAAATCCGATAGTGAGTTTTGTGATCAGTTTCATCATAATTACTTTTTGAGAAAATGTTTCCAATGAGAGGCGGACTGGTAGAAGGCG
>ERZ779850.2519-NODE-2519-length-14640-cov-9.949400_pt1 | contig 14640 bp, 13 predicted proteins | sample MGYA00511249_ERZ779850 | MGnify/ENA primary metagenome ERZ779850 (study PRJEB29588, sample SAMEA2162475) | human gut metagenome | biome: human gut; feature: human-associated habitat; material: faeces | place: Denmark | collected 2008/2010 ...
CCCCCGGCATCCCCCCAAGTTCTGCCCGGAGTGCGGCGATCCCTTTGACGACGGGGACATCGTGTAATGAAACGGCGGATGATTTGGATTTTCCTGGCGGGCGCGCTGGTAGGGATCGTCCTTTCGGGCCTGTATAAGCATTTTGTCACGGACCAGATCATGGATGGGGGCAACGGCATGGAGAATCCGGATCAAAACCTGTTCCTGCTGGACGGGGACGGTACTTATGTGGACAATTCCCTCCTCTGGCCAGTGCTGGAGGGAACATGGGAAAGTCCGGAGGACGGCTGGCAGGCGGTCATCAGCGAAGAGGACGGCTTGACGCTCCGGTTGGACGGCGAGACCGTTCTGGAAACCCCGCTGGACTTCACCTACATCCCGCGTAAAAAGATACAGGACACGGGGCTGATGTTAGACAACCGTGTTCTCCAGAAGGCGGACGGCACGGAATTGGGGAAGATCCTGGACGTTTACCACTGCGCCGGGGCCGGCGAGGACAGCGGCAGGCTGGAACTGACGGTGGACTGGTCGGAAGCGGCGGACAAAGTGGTGGAGCTTCAAAAAGTTGAAGAATAAGAGCGAATAGCGGATTTTTTGGCGAATACCGTCCCCGGCCGCGGGAGCCACGGCCGGGGACAAGATCCCGGTTCCGGGTGACAATGCAATGTGAGCCGTTACGGCGGCTGAAAAATAACAGGAGGAAGCTACTATGGGATTGCTTGATAAAAAATACTGCGACATCTGCGGCGAGAAGATCGGACTGTTGGGCAATCGGAAACTGGAAGACGGCAACCTCTGTAAGGACTGCGCGAAGCAGCTCTCTCCCTGGTTCAGTGACCGCCGCCGCTCTACGGTGGAGGACATCAAGCGGCAGCTGGCCTACCGGGAGGAAAACCGGGGCAGGGCGTCCCAATTCCGCACCACCCGCTCCTACGGCGAGGATTGTAAGGTCCTGCTGGACGAGGAGCATCGTTGGTTCACCGTTACCCGTGCCCGGGATCTGGCGGACGCCAACCCGGATATTCTGGACTACACCGCGCTGACCGGCTGCCGCGTGGACATCGACGAGAGCCGCACCGAGCAGATGCGCGAGGACGCGGACGGCAAGGAAGTCAGCTATGTCCCGCCCCGCTACGAGTATTCCTATGACTTTGAAGTGATCATTTCCGTCAATAACCCCTACTTTGACGAAATGAAGTTCCGCCTGAACAACAGTTCTGTGTACATCGAGCCGCAGAACACCATGCAGCGGCCCATGATGGGACAGCAGGGTATGATGGGCCAGCGTCCTATGGCAGGTAGGCCCCAGAGCGGCATGACACAGCGCCCCATGATGGGACAGATGAATTCTGTGGGCCGGATGAATACCATGGCTGCCGGCTTCGATCCGGAGAGCAATTGGGAATATCGCAAGTACCGCGAAATGGGCGACGAGATCCGAGCGGCGCTGCTTCAGGTGATGGAGACCTCCCGTGGCGGCGGCGCAGTTCAGACAGCCCCCATGCAGCAGGAGGCCCCCATGCAGCAGCAGGAGACCTTCGCTCCCGCTCCGGCAGCGGCCGGTCCGTGGACCTGCCCCGCCTGCGGCGGACAGAATGACGGAAAATTCTGCGAGTACTGCGGCGCGCCCAGAGGATAAGGGAAACAGATCGGAGAAAACGGCTCAACAGCGTCCGCCCGTCTACGGGCGGGCGCTGAACGGAAAATGAAGAAAGAAGGGTGAGAGCAAGCATGGCAGCACAGGTGACCAACTATCAATGCCCAAGCTGCACCGGCCCGCTGCACTTTGTAGGCGCATCCGGCAAGCTGGAGTGCGATTACTGCGGTGCTACCTATGATGTAGCGGAGATCGAGGCGCTTTACGCGGAAAAGGAAGAAAAGGCCGCGGCGGCGCAGCAGTCTGCTGAGGAAAAGACGGCAGCGGAACGGCAGGCTGCCGAGGAAGGCGGCTGGGAGTTGCCGGACCTCAGCGCCGACTGGGGTGCCGAGGGAGACGGCATGAAGGCTTACAGCTGCCCAAGCTGCGGTGCGGAGCTGATCTGTGACGCAAGCACGGCGGCTACCTCCTGCCCTTACTGCGGCAACCCAACGGTGGTGCCGGGGCAGTTTGCGGGAACGCTGAAGCCGGATTTCGTGATCCCCTTCAAACTCAGCCGCGAGGACGCCATCCGCGAGCTCAAGAAGCATTACAGGGGCAAGGTGTTCCTTCCCAAGAGCTTTTCCAAGGAAAATCACTTACAGGAGATCCAGGGGGTCTATGTACCCTTCTGGCTGTTCAGCGGTGAGGCGGAGGGCAATGCCCACTATGAGTGTACCCGGTCCCACAAGCGCACCGAGGGTGAGTATGAGGTGATAAAGACGGAGCACTTTGACGTGTACCGTGCCGGAACGATGCCCTTTGAAAAGGTACCGGTGGACGCCTCGACTAAAATGCCGGATGACCACATGGATTCCATCGAGCCTTACAATTACGATGACCTGAAACCCTTCTCCACGGCGTATCTGCCGGGCTTCCTGGCGGATAAGTTCGACGTGTCGGCGGACAAGAGCCGGGAACGGGCCGATGTCCGCTGTCTGGGCAGCTTGAAAAAGGCGCTGCAAGGCACCGTAACGGGATACGCGACCTGTTTCCCGAGGGGCGAACACGCAGACATCCAGCGGGGCAAGGTCCACTATGCGCTGCTGCCGGTGTGGCTGCTCAATACCAAGTGGCAAGGCAAGGATTTCCTCTTCGCCATGAACGGCCAGACCGGAAAATTCGTGGGCGACCTGCCTGTGGATAAGGGGCGATTCTGGGAGATGTTTGCCGCCATTGCCGTGCCGCTGTCCGTATTGAGTTCGGTCATCATCCTGCTGATGCGATAAGGAGGGACGGACATGAAAAGAAAAGTCACAGCTTTGCTGACGGCGCTCCTGCTGACGCTGACTCTGTGCGTCCCCACTCTGGCGTGGACGGAATACGGCGCGATCTACGATGAGACCGACGCGCTGGGCTCGGACGAATTGTCCGATCTGGGTCAGTACACCCTGCCCCAGCTGACGGAGGCGCTTCACCTTGACCTGCGGGTGGACATATTTACCAATGAGGATGTGAGCGAGGGTACCACCGCCGGAGATATCGCCACATATGTTTACAAAGATTCCGGCTACGGCTGGGGCGAGGAAAAGGACGGCATTTCGCTGACGCTGCTGTTGGAGCCCCTGCCGGACGGTTCTTACACCCTGGCGGAGACCGACTGGTGCGTCTACGCGATGCTGAGCGAGACGCGGGGCGACGGACAGGAACTCTCCGGCTTGGTGTATGACGCGGTGGAGCCCTATCTGAACAACGCGCAGTCCTGGACCGGTGAGGACATGGCTGCGAGTGCCGAAGCGCTCTGTCAGGCGGTGAACGCCATGGCGGCGACGGCGGCGGACTATCTCTCCGCAGACTTCCCAACGGAGGCGCAGCAGCCCGAGACCGTCCAGTCCGGCGAAGCTCCGGAGTTGGGCAGTACCGGCATGAACTATGTGTTCGATCTGCGGGGAATGCTCTCCGACGGGGAGCGGGAAGAACTGGAGGATCGGGCCGAGGATATCGCCCTCCGCCGCAGCTGCGGCATCTATACCCTTTTTGTGGAGAACTTTACAGCTTACGGCTATGGTGACGATCCCTATACCGCCCTGTATCAGATCTACCACGCCGAGGGCCTTGGTGTGGGCGAGGACCGGAACGGCGTCATCATCATGCTGAGCATGAAGGAGCGGGACTACGCCATGTTCGTCTACGGCGAATGGGCGGAGTATGCTTTTGACCGATACGGCGAGAAGCAGTTGGAAGGCCGGTTCTTGTCCAACTTCAGCGACGGTGATTGGTATGGCGGCATATCCAATTACCTCACCGCCTGCGACGAGTTTTTGGAGCTGGCTGAGGCCGGAAAACCTGTGCGGTCCAGCCCCCTGCCGGCCATCGGCATTGCGGTGGCAGTCTCCTGCCTGATCGCGTTTCTGGTGTGCATGATCCTGAAGGGACAGATGAAGTCCGTGCGCAAGGGCGTTGACGCCAACGTGTATACCACGGCGGGCGGTGGATTGAAGCTGACGGACAGCTATGACCACTACACCCATACCACGGAGACCCGCCGTAAGATCGAGAGCGACTCCAGCGGCGGTGGCAGAAGCAGCGGAGGAACTGTAAGCCGCAGCGGCGGCGGCGGTCACGGCCGCAGCGGAAAATTCTGAGAAGGAGGCAGAATCATGAAGCGCTTGACTTTGCACCGGCTGGCGTCGGCACTTCTCTGCCTGACGCTGGCTCTTAGCCTGACTGCCTGCGGAGGGAAAAAGAAACCGGCCCCGGCAGCGGGAAACGGCGGCGTAAAGGAGACGATCTCCGACAGCAGGACCGATCAGACCGGTCAGGCCGATCCTGTGAAGCCTTCCGAACCGGAAGCGGAGGTGGACCAGGAGCTGGTGGAGGAATGTCTCGACAAGCTGGGCTTTGATTTGGAATACGGCGACTATCCCGGCGCCGCGGCCTATCTCGGCTACCGGGAGAAGGGGGACACCTCCAAGCTGTCGGACTGGATGCTGGAAAACTGCCTTGACCTGACGGCGGAGATGCCGGTCATGCTGACCATCCCCTCGGAGCGGGTCCTCGGTCCGGGGTACGGCAAGCTGTTCTGCGTCATTCCGCGGGGAGAGAACACCAGCCTTGCCGTGAACCACATCACATGGCAGTCTCAGGGCAACGGCCTGCATCCGGTGGCGGACGAAGTCCTCTACCGGGAGGAATATGCCCAGCCTGTTTTGCTGTTCGTCGATCCGGAGGAGCCGGATATGGAGGTCAACCTTGTGGCCGATGACGGCACGGTGGTGAACTGGTATCCGCAGGAGGACCTGTACGGCAATCTCATCCTGCCTGCCAGCGAGGAGGGCCGATTGCTGCTGTTCGACTTCTCCATCTACACGAACACCATCGCCATCGACCATCCCGAAGGCTGGGAGCCGACCGGTGACGATTGGTGGTGGCCCCCTACGGATCTGGGACTGGCCGATACCTCGTGGGATTGCGATGAGTGGACGCTGGAGCTGCATTACGGCGACTGTGACCCGGACTATGCGGGGCTGGCTAATCTGTACGAGTGCTATGACAACCGGATGGATCTGCGATTCTTCGGTGTATGGCGCATGGAGGATGACTGCCTGCGGCTGGATATGTCCGCCGGGGTGGGCAGCTCCCTCAGCGGCAGCTTCCCAGTGCTGATCTCCCCCTCCGGCGAGTATCTGTACTTCCAGCGCTCCCGCATCGGCGAGGGGATGCCCTTCCTGCGGAACGGCGAGGACTCCACTACCTTGAGCTTGCGCTACGGTTGATGAAACTCTTTATACGAAACAGACCCGGCAGCTGATTTTCAGCCGCCGGGTCCTTTTTATTGGCTATATGCGTGGAAATTTTCTGTGGGTATCAGAAGGCAACGTGCATGAACAGGGCCACGCAGCAGAGAATGACTGCCAGAGGAACATACACATACCGGCCCACATTGTACCAGAGATTGCCGCGTTTTTTCGTACTGCCGGTGTTGATGGCGTCCAGCAGGGCGTCCTTCTTCATCACGTAGAACCAGGAGACCGCGCCCAGTGTAGCGCCGATGGGGATGATATAAATGGACACCAGATCCATCCAGGGACCCCACTTGCTGATGGTCTCCATGCCGATGCCGAAGCCCAGGCACAGCGCGCCCAGCAGTACCAGGACGGTAACGCGGTTGAGCTTCGGGAACTTGTGCATCAGGGACTCCGCCACCACCTCAAACATATTCTGCAAAGAGCTGACGCCAGCGAAGATCATGGCCATATACAGGATGATGGCGAAAAGCTGGCCCATGGGGATGTCCTGCAAGATGGTGGGCAGAGTTACGAACAGCAGGCTGGGACCGGCGCCCACGTCCAGACCGTAGGAGAAGCAGGCGGGGATAATAACCAGGGCGGCTACCACGGCGGCAATGGTGTCAAAGAGGGCCGTGTGCTGGGCCACGCCCACCACGTCCTCGTCCTTGGAGAGGTACGCACCGTAAACAATCATGCCGCTGCCGGTGACGGACAGGGAGAAAAACGCCTGCCCCATAGCCCAGATCCAGATCATGGGATTCGTCAGGGCCTCCCAGCGGGGGGTGAACATAAAGACATATCCCTCCGCGGCGTCGGGCAGAAGGGCCACCCGCACGGCCAGGATCAGGAAGATCACAAAGAAGACAGGCATCATGACCTTGTTGGTCTTTTCAATGCTGCGGGCGCCCAGGAACAGCGTCAGCAGCGTGCCCACCACCACAACGATGTGATAGGGGATCACGGAGTAGGGGGTGGAGGAGAAAGCGCCGAACCAGGCGGCGGTGTCCGTGGTCAGCAGTGTGCCCAGCAGGGAATCCACCAGCGCCTTGAGCACATAGGTGACGATGACGGCATAGCCGATGGCGATGCACAGCGACCCGGCCAGCGGCAGCCAGCCGAGCAGGCCGCCGACCTTTCCGGCGGTCTTGCCGCGCGTGGCCCATGCGTTTTCATAGGCGCCGAGCGTGCCGGTGCCGGCGCGGCGGCCCATGGCGAACTCCGTCGGCAGGCCGACGGTGCTGAAGATGACCACAAACAGCAGGTAGATCAGCAGGAAGGCCCCGCCGCCGTTGCTGCCCATCTTGTTCGGAAAGCCCCAGACGTTGGCCATGCCGACGGCCGAGCCGACGGACGCCAGGATAAAGCCCCAGCGGCTGGCAAAGCTTTTCGTGTTTTTCGTTTTCATACGCGCTCCCATCCAGACGTGAAAAACATCTGTGCGGCGCGCACCGCGCAGATGTCGGGTCTGATTCTTGTTTTTGCCGTGCTTTGCCCATGCACAGCGGCTTCATTTTAAAGTATTGCAGCAGGAAAGTCAAGAAAATTGCCGGATTCCTTCAAAAATCCGGCAGGGTTTCTTGTGGATTTGACGAACGCGGCAGAAAAAAGCAGCGTCTCACGGGAAAGGCCGTGAGGCGCTGCAACGATTTCAGTGATCGGCTCAGTACTTGATCTCCTTGCCGGCCTTGCGCCACTGCTTGAACTCCGCAACGGCGGTGAACAGCGCGTCGGACGAGGAGTTGATGGCGGTCTCAACGGAGTCCTGAATGACGCCGATGATGAAGCCGACGCCGACGACCTGCATGGCGACGTCATTGGAGATACCGAACAGGGAGCAGGCCATGGGGATGAGCAGCAGCGAGCCGCCCGCAACGCCGGACGCGCCGCACGCGCCGAGCGCGGCCATGACGGACAGGATGATCGCAACGGGCAGCTGCACGGTGATGCCGAGTGTGTGCACCGCGGCGAGCGTCATGACGGTGATCGTGACGGCCGCACCTGCCATATTGATGGTCGCGCCGAGGGGGATGGACACGGAGTAGAACTCCTTATCCAGGCCGAGGCTCTCGCACAGGGACATGTTCACGGGGATGTTCGCGGCGGAGGAGCGGGTGAAGAATGCAGTGACGCCGCTCTCCTTCAGGCACTTGAACACCAGCGGATAGGGGTTCTTGCGGATGACGATGAACGTCATGATGGGGTTGACGACGAGGGCGGCAAAGAGCATGCAGCCGACGAGGATGAGCAGGAGCTTGCCGTACTCGGTGAAGATGGCAAGGCCGCTGGTGGACACGGCGGAGAACACGAGACCCAGGATGCCGAACGGGGCGAGGTTGATGACGAAGCGCACCGCCTTGGTGACGGCCTCGGAGGCGTCGGCGAGGAACTTCTTGGTCGTGTCGGACGCGCCCTTGAACGCGAAGCCGAGCACGATCGCCCAGAACAGAACGCCGAGATAGTTGGCCGAGACGATCGAGCCGATGGGGTTGGAGACAATGTTGTTGAGCAGGCCGGTGAAGATAGCGGCGAAGCTCTCGGGCGCGCTGTCGGAGGCGGCCTCAGTCAGCGTGATGGTCACGGGGAACAGGTAGCTCGCGATCACGGCGATGACGGCCGCCAGGAACGTGGAGACAAGGTAGAGCACGATGACGGTGCCGAACTGCTTGCCCAGCTTCTCCTTGGACTGGGCAAGGGCGCTGATGATGAGGACAAAGACCAGCAGCGGGGCGATGGCCTTCAGGGCACCGACAAACAGGGTGCCAAGGATGCCGATGCCGGGCGCGGTCACGGCGGCGTTGGGGATCAGCAGGGCGAGCGCCGCGCCGATGACCATGCCGATCACGATGCGCAGCACAAGGCTGACGCTGTTGTACGCTTTGACAAGTTTCATTCTTTTTTCTTCCTTTTTTCTGTTTGTTTTGCGTGAAGAGGCGCAAGAGACAGTGTAACAAGATGTGAACACAATGTCAACAGGGAAGCCGACCGGAATGCTGCTCTGTATCCGGATTTTGCGGGAGAATGCGCAGACGCAAAAGTCGGGGCGGTCATTGACCGCCCCGACTTGTTGTTGCTTTGGGGGTGTCCCCCCGATGCGCGCGTCAGATCTGCTCCTCGACGTCCTTGTCGTCGTGGTATGCGATGAGCGCGTTGTAGATCTTTTCGATGAGCTTCATGTCCGCGTTGGTCATGTATGCCAGAAACAGCAGACCAAAGAGTGCGGCGAGCACGATGAGCACGATCCAATACCAGGCCATATTCGTTCCTCCTTACCAGCTGAGTGTGTCTTCGTAATCCAACAGAGTGGGGTCAAGCGGCTTCTCGTTGAGCACCGTGACCATATACTGGCTGAATGCCTCGCGCATCTCGCGGCGCGAGACCGTGCGCGGATCCATGACGTCGTGCGGGATCCAGATGAGGTGGATGCCGCGCTCGCGCGCCTGATCCTCAAACAGGCCGTGCAGACCGCCGACGTTCTTGCACGATACGTGGTCGTACATGATGACGATGTTCGTGTGGAACTTCTCGCACATCTTCCAGCACTCGTCGAGCAGGTTGACATAGCCGCCGTTGGTGTGCGAGCGCATCATCATCTTCTCATAGCAGCGCACGAGATCGGCCAGCGCCTGCTCCTTGTCGCCGATGGTGATGGGCTGGTAGCTGAGCATGGCCTCCATGTCGTTGACGCAGGTGACACCCCAGCAGTGCTGCGTCCAGTAGGTAAAGTTGGTGTAATAGTGCGCGGGGCATGCCCAGACGAGGCAGCGGTATTTCGGCTGGGGCGCGTTGGCCGCCTTGTCCTGCTCGTAGCCCTTGAGCATCATCTTCGTGACGCGGCGGTCCGTCTTGAGCATGAACTTGTCCATGCAGGCTGCCGCCATGAACTCATATTCGCGCTGCAGTGCCAGCGCCGCACCGCAGACCTGTGGGTGCTCGGTGCAGTTGACGTCCCACTTCTCGATCATACAGCGCGAGCTCTCGTTGTACATTTCGGCGTTTTTCCAGAAGGCGTCCCAGTCCCATTTGACGCCGAACTGCTGCTCGAGAAATTCGATGCCCTTTTTCAGGTTCTTGACCGCATAGGTCTGCACTTCCGGTTCGTTGACACGCTGCGGCGGCGTGATCTGGAACGAGGGAAGCTCCTTGAAGTGCCGCGTGAGGATGTTTGTCTGCGAGATCGCGCCGTCGCACGGCATCGTGCCGGTGAAGTAGCACTTGCCGACGCGCGGATAGTCGTCCACCACGGCGCAGCCGCTCTCGGCGGCGGGTTCGGGGCAAACGTCTGCCGGCAGACCGAGGTGCTCCATGGCGTCGATGTAGAACATGCTGGCGTTCTGGTCGACCTCCGACGGCAGACCGATGGCGAACATGGCGATGTCGATCCACTTCACGGTGGGGAACCCCATCATGATCAGGTGCGGGGTCATCTCATCGAACATGACGGTGTTCTCGCGCAGCTTCGCCGCGTGCTTGCTGTTGGGGCGCAGGTTCTTGTCGCGTAGGATGATGTCACGCACGCCGAGGACGGAGTTATGCAGCACGGAGAAAAACTGGTTGTGTGCATAGCGCAGCTCCTTGCCGCGCAGCCCCATGGTGTGGCGGTCGACCATGTGCGCTGCGGTGAGATAGGACACCATCCAGCGGTAGCGCAGCATGGCCTTGACCATCAGGATCGGGTGACAGCCAAGCTTTGCGGCCATGAAGCCGTAGAGATACAGCCAGCGGAAGAAATCATAAAAGGTGTCTCGGAAGCCGCGCCATTCGCGGGCGCGGAAGGCGCGGTGCTCGGCGGAATAGAAGCGGCCGAGGCCCTTGCCGGTTTTGGGGTTGTAGGCCATGTCAGTTGTCCTCCTTTTGCGCTGAGCGCAGCTGCTTCATTTCCAGACTCTCCACAAAGGCCTGCACGCGCGTGCGCAGCTGGCCGCTCTGCCCTGCGATGTAGGGGCGGTCGATGGAGAGGATGTGGATGCCGTAATCACGCGGCATGACCTGGTTTGCGATCACGCGCTCATACGACCAGTAGGTGCAGAACTTCATCTGCTCGTAGATCGCGCCGTCGGCCTTGAAATCATGCACAAGCTGGGCGACGTGGTCGTTGCGGTACTGGACGCGGTGCAGCGCGCTCTGGCGTGGGCACTCGGTGTGCTGCAGGTACCAGCGGCACACCTGCGTGAGCGCATCCTCGCCGTCGGTGAGCACGATCTCCTGACGGCCGGGGAAGCTGCCGTAGCAGTAGCGGTCGGCGACCACCAGCGCGCCGCAGCTCTCGATGAGCCGGATCAGGTCCGGGTCGTCGATCTCGGAGCCGACGACGGCGACGCGCACACGGTAGTTTTTCTGCGTATCGACCTCGCGCGTCTTTACCTCGGCGAGCGTCTCGCGCAGTAGCGGCAGGATCAGCCGCTTCGGGCAGACGTAGCTCACGAGCACGAGCACGGCGTATTCATAGCCCGTGATGGGCGGGTTATCCAGCTTGCGCGTCTCGCCGATCTCGGTGAGGATGCGGCAGACCTCGTTGTGCTCGCTGACCGCGGCGCGGATGGCGGCGTCCGAGGTGTCGACGCCGTAGTTTTCGCGCATGGGCTTGAGGATCTTGCGCGAGACCTGCTCACAGATGTGCTCGACGCAGTCCTCATCGTCGGAATACGGGATGTCGAGGTTGCAGTAGAAGAATTTGTCCTTGTCCGCACCCTGCGCGTGCATGATCTCCATGTTCTCGATGGCGCGGTTGTTGGCCTCGCACACGTCGACGCCCGCCATGGCGTGCAGGAAGCTGTAGTTGCCCTCGAGCGCGCGCTCGAGGATCGCGCGGGAAAACTCGCAGCTGTTGTTGGCCATGTAGTAGGTGGCCAGCTCCATGGACGTGGTGTGCGGCGCGCGCAGACGCACCGAGAAGCAGCTGCCCAGATTCAGCAGCACCTCCGGCGCGTGAAAGCAGGTATAGCCGATTGCCAGATCCCCTTCCGCCTCGGCCTGGCGGACAAGTTCGTTGTGCGCGTCGTCCAGCAGGCGCTCAAAGTACATCAAATGCTTCAGTTCCTTCATTGCGGCCCTTCTTTCTTTGGATTTCTATCTTCCTTCTCCGCTTGTGTCAGCATCGCTGACATAAGCGGGTATACACAAATCCCGATCGCTCGGGATCTGCTGTGTATGTGGTTATTTGCCACTGAGTGCGCGCACGAACATCTGGCTCAGGTGGCGCATCCGGCTGTCGTAATCAAGCGCGCTCGCGCTCGGCGAGCCGCCGATAGACAGGCGCTGCATGATGCCGAGGATCGCATCGTAGGAGTTGTAGTAGATCTCCCGCACGTCGACCTCCGGGCTGATCGAGCCGTCGGCAAGTCCCTTGCGGATCGCCTTGGCCATCGGGCCGCTGGAGGTCTCAAACGGCTCGGGCGGCTGGTTTTTGATCTCGTGGAGTCTGCCCGCGGCATGCAGCGTCAACTCCGCGTCGAGCGTGAAGCGCATGCCGTTCGGGTCGAGGCGGTAGAGCTGGGAATAGCAGACGAGGACGTTTTCCGCGTCCTGCAGGCCGGTCGTGCTGCTGTCGGATGCCGTGTGGGACATCCGGTCGATGCGCTCGAGGATGCGCTTCCAGTAGAGCAGGGACGCGGCCAGGACCAGATCGGCCTTGGTCTCAAAGTAGCGAAAGGCCGACCGCTCGGTGAGCCCGGAGCGCAGCGCGATATCTGCGACCTTGGTCTTTTCGATCCCGTTGGCCAGAAAACAGTCCAGCGCGACCTCCGTGACCAGCCGGATATTCTTTTCTCTCTGCTCCTCGTGCGGCAAGTGCGTTCGCCTCCTCTGCTCCTGTCAGTTACACTGACAGGAGCAGTGTACCGCGAAAAGCAGGGAATGTCAAGCCCTTAACAGAACGCACAGAAAATAAAAAATTACCGTTGTTGATATGGTATCAACAACGGTAATGAATTTGGTTGCGGAGACAGGATTTGAACCTGCGACCTCCGGGTTATGAGCCCGACGAGCTACCGAACTGCTCCACTCCGCGATATGAACTTGACCCTCAAGGCTCATATACTATAACATATGAGCCTTGGGTTGTCAAGTGTTATTTTTATCGCTCCGAAGCGGAAGATTCTTCCTCTTCTGCGGCGTCCAGTGTCTTGGCGGCCTCGGCGCGGCCATTTTGCAGCTTGAGCTCGGTGAGAATGTCCGCCAGCAGCTCGTCCGTGGTCGGCTTGACCGGGGCTTCCGGTTCGGGCTCCTTTTCTTTCTTGCGGTTGAAGCGGTTGATGATCTTCACCATCCAGAACACGACGAGCGAAATACACAGGAAGTTGATGATGGACATGATAAGATCGCCGATCGGGAACACGCCGATGTTCAGGCCGGAGAAGTCCAGCCCGCCGATGATGAGCGAGATGAGCGGATTGATGATATCGTTGACGAGCGCGGTGACGATGGCCGTGAACGCGCCGCCGACAACGACGCCGACGGCCAGGTCAATGACGTTGCCGCGTGAGATGAATACCTTGAATTCATCGAGCCAACCGGGCTTTTTCATGATGCTGCCTCCCCTGTTTTCTTTGTCGTTTCAGTGCTTGGGTACGAGGACTTCCGTGCCGCCCATGTACGAGCGCAGCACCTCGGGAATGACGACGCTGCCGTCGGGCTGCAGGTTGTTCTCGAGGAACGCGATGAGCATACGCGGCGGGGCGACGCAGGTGTTGTTGAGCGTGTGGGCGAGATAATTCTTGCCGTCCTTGCCCTTGATGCGGATGTGCAGGCGGCGGGCCTGCGCATCGCCGAGGTTCGAGCAGGAGCAGACCTCAAAGTACTTCTGCTGGCGCGGGCTCCAGGCCTCGATGTCACAGGACTTGACCTTCAGGTCGGCAAGGTCGCCGGAGCAGCACTCGAGCTGGCGCACCGGGATATCCAGGCTGCGGAAGAGCTCGACGGAGTAGCGCCAGAGCTTCTCGTACCAGTCCATGCTCTCCTCCGGGCGGCAGACGACGATCATCTCCTGCTTTTCAAACTGGTGGATGCGGTACACGCCGCGCTCCTCGATGCCGTGCGCGCCTTTTTCCTTGCGGAAGCAGGGCGAATAGGACGTCATCGTCTGCGGCAGCTGATCCTCGGTGAGGATCTGATCGATGTAGCGGCCGATCATGGAGTGCTCGCTCGTGCCGATCAGATAGAGGTCCTCGCCCTCGATCTTGTACATCATGGCGTCCATGTCCGTCTGGCTCATGACGCCCTCGACCACGTTGCCGTGGATCATGAACGGCGGGATGCAGTAGGTAAAGCCCTTGCCGATCATGAAATCGCGCGCGTAGGCCAGCACGGCCTCGTGCAGGCGGGCAATATCGCCCATGAGATAGTAAAATCCGTTGCCGGAGACGCGGCGCGCGGCGTCGAGATCAATGCCGTCAAAGCGCTCCATGATCTCCGTGTGGTACGGGATCGGGAAATCCGGCACGACGGCCTCGCCGAAGCGCTGCACCTCCACGTTGCAGCTGTCGTCCGGGCCGAGCGGCACGCTGGGGTCGATGATCTGCGGGATGGTGAGCATGATCTTGTGGATCTTGGCCTCGAGTTCCTCCTCCTGCTTTTCAAGCTCGGCCAGACGCGCCGCCTGCGCCGTGACCTGTGCCTTGACGGCCTCGGCCTCTTCGAGCTTGGACGGGTCCTTTTTCGCTTGCCCCATGAGCATGCCGATCTTTTTCGACAGGCTGTTGCGCTCAGCGCGCAGATTCGACGCCTCGTTGATGGCGGCGCGGTTGGCCTTGTCGAGCTCGATCACTTCGTCGACGAGCGGGAGCTTGGCGTCCTGAAATTTTTTGCGGATGTTTTCCCGAACGAGATCGGGGTTTTCGCGGATCAGTCGAATGTCAATCATGGTGTCTCTGTCTCCTCATTCTATGTGTATCAGTTTCTGCGGCCGATGGCCTCGAGCGCCTGCAGCAGCGCCTCGCGGTCGTCCGCGTCGTAGTATTCCAGTTCGATGCGCCCGGTCTTTCGGCCCTGCGTCATGCGCACCTTGCGGCCGAGTACCTGCTCGAGATGCCGCGCGCATTCGCCGAGATAATCCACACCGGCGGCTTTTTTTGCCGGTTTTTCCTGCGTATCCTTCAGTAATTGCGCGGCCAGCGCTTCCGCCCGGCGCACGGACAGGCCCTTTTCAATGACGGTTTTCGCCGCGGCAAGCTGCATTTCCGGGTCGCTGAGCGGCAGGAGCGCGCGCGCGTGCCCGGCGGAGAGCGTGCCGTCCTCGACGAGCTTCAGCACCGGCTCGGACAGCGCCAGCAGCCGCGT
>ERZ779850.2520-NODE-2520-length-14640-cov-6.388138_pt1 | contig 14640 bp, 15 predicted proteins | sample MGYA00511249_ERZ779850 | MGnify/ENA primary metagenome ERZ779850 (study PRJEB29588, sample SAMEA2162475) | human gut metagenome | biome: human gut; feature: human-associated habitat; material: faeces | place: Denmark | collected 2008/2010 ...
GACACCAAGGCATAGTACTTAATTTGTATTGATAACCATCATCGGTGTAGAGTGTATCGCCGTCGGCGCCCGTAAAAAGCTGGTTCTCTGTTTCGTCCGGCAAGAAAACAGAATCTTCATCATCAAAGTGATTCAAGTTTACACAGAACCATCGGAAATCGGTGGATAAGGTATCGTTGCATTGGATATAAAAATTGTGTCCATCGCTAAAGCAAATCTCTCCAAATTGATCTCCGGAAGGGGCACCCACCCAAGGTTTTCCATCTTTTGTTAAAAGGTTATGACCACGTTCATCATAATCTAATTCTGCATAAGGAACGTCATAAATAGAAGTATAGCGTGTGAGAGTATACGTATCGGGGGAAGCCTGCGCGTCAGAAGCGGATTCGTTTACGTCAGAGGTAGACGATGAAATTCCATCAGGAGTTACGCTCGGAGAAGCTGCGGTAGAATCGCTGATAGAACTGTCCGAACTATTAGAATTTTCCGGAATCGATGGGGTTTCAGAAGAAGTACTCGTAGTTGCAGAAGAGGATTCCCGATGGTTGCTGTCCGTTGCAATTTGCATGGAGCATGAACAAAGAGAAAACACAAATAATGTACCGACTAACCAATAAATCTTGTTTTTCATAATAAGCCTCCATATAGAATTTTTAAGGTTGGAATCATCAAAATCACAGGGAAATCCTTGAAAAAGCAGAATAAAAGGTGCTTTATTATACTAATATCTTTATGATATGAATTTCACACAGAAGTGTTATGTTTATCATTATCATTGTCACGCATTTTCTCAATAGCGTTTTTTAGTAATGGGGGAATCGATGCTCCCATCTTTTCTGCGTTTTCCAGAATACTCCCCAATTCGGATACAATGTACCAAAACAGGACGATGGGTGTAAGCAACATATCATAATTAAAAGGAAGCGTAATTCCTGAAATGTGATTCAGCGTTAGTCCAAGCAAAATATCGGTTAAGACACTGACAAAAACCATAATGATGCTTCCGCCTTTATGCCACAAGCCTTGCCTTGCTTTATGGGAACTCCATTCGCCATTTTTAATGGCTTGTGCTGTGCCGGTTAGACAATCCAGCATCATGCAAGCCGCATACAAAACGACAAGCCAGCCAAGCCAGCCGTGCATTGCGGCCCATAACCCAATAGCACCAACACCGGCAGCCTTTTCAACAGAATCTGTTTGCATATCTCAATAAATTCTCCTTTTGCTCATTTACTATTCAAAGAGAGTAAATACCGCAAAATGTAAACTCGATTTACATTTTACAGCATTTACTCTCTTTACTTTTTGAGTGGCCGCTCAAAAAGATTAAAAAAGGAGAATAAAAATGGCATACGAATTTAACCATTACTACGAGATTCAGAACGTAGCTACGGGTAAATACGTGAACGTTCTGGGCAATCACGAGGATGGTACCGTAAAAAACGGTGAAACAGTTAACCTTTTTAGCCGTACAAACAATCCTGATCAGCGCTGGGCGCTGGAAAATTTCGGTGGCAATGGCAATGTCCGCATTGTTTTGCAGCGGGGCGAAGGCTGGTACGCGTTGAACTATAATACGCGAAACACCAATTGCATCGTTTGGCACCTGAATACCGCAGACGATACTGATACGGTTATTACTACCGTTGAGGTAGAAAATCGCCCCAATACTTATTATCTTATGCTGCGGGATCGCAGCATTTACCTGACGGCCGTTGGTACTGCCCTAAAATGGAGTGCCTATACGGGCGAAAAAGAGCAGATGTTCACCATTTTGGAACCCGGCACCGGCAGCGATGGTAGTGATAGCGGAGAAGTCTCTAATGTTCCCGATTCGAAGCTGGTAACCAAATTTATTCCGGCTCACGAAGGGAATTACACGAAAGACCGCAAAGCACAGGGTGGGGCTATTTCTGAAATCACGATTCACCATTGCGCAAGCATTTTGACCATTGACGCTCTGGGCGCACTGTGGCAGCGTGAAGGACGAAAAGGATCTTCTCACTACGGTGTTTCTGAAACTAGCATCGGCCAGTATGTCCACGAGAATGATGTGGCCTGGACGAACGGTAACTGAGAGGCAAACTGCCGCGCAGTTACGATTGAGACCTCTAACAGCGCCGGTGCTCCAGATTGGCCCGTATCGGATACAACGTTCAATACTCTTGTAATGCTGGTTGCAGATATCGCCCGCCGCAACAGTCTTGGCAAGCTGATCAAAGGGCAGAACCTGACCTGGCACAGCATGTATGCCGCTACAGCCTGTCCCGGCCCCTACCTTTCCAGCAAGCTTCAGGAATTGGTTGACAAGGCTAACGAAATCAACGGTTTCTGATTTTTTGAAATCCCCGTTTACAAAACACACGGAATCTTCTCTTTACTTAGTGATCGATCAAAAAGCACCTGACGAGGTGCAAACATAAAGGAGGTTAATACAATGAATTTCGAGTATAACCATTACTATGAAATTTACAACTCTGGTAGCGGCAAGTATGTGAACCTTTCTGGCGACCATGAAGATGGTATCGTCAACAATGGCGAAAAGGTCACTATGTATGCCCGCACCAACAATCCCGACCAGCGCTGGGCTCTCGAACGCTATGGGAGCGATTACCAGGTTCGCATCGTTCTTCAGCGTGGCGACGGCTGGTATGCGCTGAACTACAACACCAGTACTGCTGGCTGTATCGTTTGGCATCTGAATTCTGCTGCTGACAGCGATACGGTCATCACACTGGAACCGGTCGTGAGCTTTGGTGGTTTGTACCGGCTGAAGCTGCCTGCATACAATGCATATCTCACCGTCGTGGGTTCCGAACTGAAATGGCTTCCGTACACGGGTGATGGCGATCAGTACTTCCTGTTTGTGGAACCGGGTTCCAATCCGGGCGGCGGTGGCAGTGGTGAACACAGGATTAAACTACCGTATTATTACAATCAGAAAGATGGCCCGACTGCGGGATTTCGTAATACTGGTTGTGCTGTTACCTGTGGTATGGCTATGACCTCGTTTTACTCCGGTAAATACTACTCGTTTGAGGTGTTCGAACCGTATTACGATGACTATACGGCGTCGTATCCGAATGCCCCTTATGTGTCTTATAGTTGGGGAACGCCAGAGGGTTACACTTTTGCGGTAGATTACAACCCGTCGTCCTTGAACGAAGCAAATACCATTGCGTACATCAAGAGATATATTGATCAAGGAACTCCGGTGGCTTGTCACTGCCTCAAAGTCACAAAAAATGAACATTGGGTGATTCCCATTGAGTACACGAGTGGTAGCGGCTGGGATAGCATTACGGTGTTTGACCCGTACAAAGGCGTTCGGCGCTCAATGGCGGAGGCTATGAACATCAGTTGTGGTGGAACGTCGAGCGGCGTTGACCGAATCAGATGTCATCCCAATCACATGCTTGGATGACTGAATCAGGTGTCATCCAGATCACATGCTTGATGATTGATTTAGGCAAGAACATTTCGTAGAAGAGACAGGCCGAATGCCATGGTTTTGGCTATTCGGCCTATCTCCTGTTTATTCCCATCACCATCATAAACTGAAGATGAAATATAAGTGAAGTGCAAAAACGGAAGGCAATTTTTGAGGCTGCTTTGTTAACCATACATTGTTGTATGGAACTTATCTAACCGCCATCCGTCGTCAGTTTTTACCATTCGGATGGGATATTCAATAGTGTAGACATCCATCTCGTCTTTTTCCATGGACGATCGCCAATTTCTGTCATAGTGAGAAATCAAAGTGAACGTGACTTCGTTCTCTGTGTAGGTGCCAGACCGATAGGTGTCGGGGCAGTAGTCTAATACAGGCCGCGCTACATCGTCGTGGATCGGCAGAATGTATTCGGAGGAAAAGCACAAGGCAAGGTGCCCGTCATAGTCTAAAAACTTCTGTGTGTAAATATCCCCCAGTGAGTCTGTATACGCTGTGGTAAAAATGCTGTGGACGAGGTTTTCAAACGCTTCGAAAGTGATATCGTACAGTTCATAATCTTCAACAGAACCCAGATACTGAAGCGTTGTTGCGCGAAATTCAGGGGCCCAATCCAGATACAACAGGTTGCCGGGATTACCAAAAAGAGTAAAACAAAAGTCTTCAGCGCGAAGGTATATCGTTTGCTGTTCCTCGCTCAAAAAGGAAAGGTCAGTATATTCCTGCTCCGGCTGCGCAGGAGAAGCGCTCGGTTCTGAAGAATCGGGTGTGTTTGGCTCCTCGGTTGGAGGCAGAGTAGATGAAGGCACCACAGACGTAGGTTCCTCGTCTTCATAGGAATCGAGATTGCTCGTTGCGGCTGAACTGCTTTCGTAATCAGACGTGGAGGGGAACGAGGCCGAGGAAGATGCTGATGTAGTGGAATTGTTGCATCCAGACAATAAGCAGCCACACAAGACAACAGAAAGGATAGCGGTTGCTTTTTTCAGTGTCATGATTTTATACCCTCCTTAATGTACAGTATTTAGAAACGAAATGGTGCTATTGCACCTTCAAACTATGATGCGAAAGACGTGTAAAAACAATTTCAGCGATTTACCCAACGACGGCGCAGCTTTTTCAACGAGGTATTCTTGCATTGGTTGATACCCTGTCGCGTTTGTCCGACCTTATCGGCAATCTCTTGGATGCTCCGCTGCTGGAAGAAATGTTCGTAAATGACGTAGTATTCCTGCTCTGTCAAAACGTGTTTCAGATCCTGCAGCAACAGCCCGTTCTTATTTTTTGATTAAAACACCATTGTCCATATCGTAAAGCGTTTGAAGTGGAGAGACTTCCCCACTAATAGTGACATAGTAAAAGTCAGTATTGTCTCCATGCTTGTCGATGATTTCATATTCGATAAATGGTTGTGATGTAATACCATCACCAGGAAATGATGTATCATGATATCTTACAGATAAAGTTGGGTCATCTGAATATACATTAGCGGCGGCTTCCCGGTCCAAATGATAATAATCGTTATAATGAAGGCCCTGGAAAGATAATGTATGCTGCCCATTGGTATATATGCAAACGCCTGCGGAGAGACTTTGCTTTTGCATACCATTTAATCCAGCATAGTCGGAGACTCGTTGCATTGCTTCAGATGGGATAAAAACGCGTTTGTCCTCGATATCATCAAAATTTTTATGCAACACGGATAATGAATAATCTACTTTTGAAATTTGATTATAAACGCCATCGGAAGCTGAAAGAAAAATGTCTTTAGGCTGCGTAATTATGGTTTGCCCTGTAGTTAAATCGTCTTCAAAACAGGTAACTATATACCAGCCAGAATGACATTCCTCTGAATCTTTTCCAGAATAGGAGCCTTGATTATAAAATTGTAAAAGGCCTTCGCCCTCTCGGCCTAAGCTACCTTCTATCCGATATTCTTGTCCGTTTGAGGTAAAACAGATATATGATTTTTGCGGATACGTTTCAAAATGGCAATCAGTTACTACGCCTGTCAAATACTGTTCATGATTAGCTAAGAGCCAAAAAGATTCCGATGTATTACTGAGTGCTTCGCTTAAAGCAGAAGAGGCAGGCGTCGAAATAATTTGAGGTGTAGATGGTAAATCAGAAACATTCTGTTCGGGGCTGTTTGAAGCAGGAGCACTACTTTCAGAATCGCTCGAGTTGGAAGAAGATTGTGCTAGGGTGATACCACATCCAGAAATCACAAAAGCAGTTAATGTAATTGAAATCATTGCGAGTGCTTTTGGTCTTTTCATAAGTAAACCCTCCTTTTAGGCAAGAAATCCTATTATCATCAAGTTAAAAAAGCAGTAGCACGACACACTTTGTATTTATTCCTCATATAAAATACATAGAAAATTCTTTGAACAGCTTCGGAGGCGCGTATGAAGGGGAAGGCATAGCATTCTGAAAAAGGTCGGTAACATCACAGATTTTGCGTTGATTTTTTAATATTAGTTTACAAAAATCTGTTCCCATTCTCTTTACTTAATGAACGTTCAAACAAGTTCCTGACGAGGAGCAAAAACAAAAAAATGAAAGGAAATATACCTATATGGGCTATGAAAATGGTAAAATCTATTGGATTGTTCCCCAAAACAACACAGGTATTGCTTTAAGTGTTTATGGCAATACACAGGTTTCTCAGAATCGAAACGTAATTGTGTGGCGCAAGCAGGATATTGCAGACCAACTCTGGTACATCGACATTAAAGAAGGCTTTGCTCGAATCAGAAGCACCATTCCCGAAACCCCTGGGAAAGAAAGCGAGTATACGTATGCTTTGAACATTTGGTTTGGTTCCGACAAATATGGTAACTGTGATATCCATACTTGGGCCGACAACAAAAATGATTCGAAAATCAATTTTAAGACGATTGATGCAAGCCGAAACCTCTATCTAATCCAGTGCTACCGCGATGATGCGGATAATAACCTGTACCTGACGGCAGAAAGTACTGCAAGCGGTGCAAACGTCAAGTGGGCTGCGCGCAATACCGGTGCAAATCAGGTATGGCAGCTAATCGAGAAAACCAATGCGGGTGGCAACACTGGTACAGGCGGTGGCCTCGGCCCCTATGGCAAATATGTATATCCCACGTACTGTAAGAAACTTTCTGATGATTTCCGACTCAAGGCAACCGACACTGAACGACAGCATCTGGGAATTGATATCCGCGATAAGCATGCAGACCATGGTGTCTATGCATTTGCGGATGGCGTAGTTTCTTTTGTTCAAGATGCAAATCATCCGGACTCCGGTACTAATATGTGGACTATGGGCAACTGCATTGCTATTAATCATAGCAATCCTACCACGAATATGTCGGGCCAATATGCGCGTACCCTTTATATGCATTTGCTTTCGGCTCCAACTTTAACTCCCGGCCAGCAGGTGAAGAAAGGCGATCGCATCGGTACGATTGGAAACACGGGAAAGTCTACCGGTCCGCACCTGCATTTCGGCCTATTTGTAGGTAACGATGCTCGAATGGCTCCCGGTGTGAAAGGCTGGACTTCAATTAGTCTTTTGCCGGTGGTAGACCCCATCAATGCATTGCCGTTTTATCATGTTGATAGGTCTTGATTGATATGTAACATATAAAATTACTTACTAAAGCTTTATTGGCAGGTACAGCAAAACTCCCTTGTGGGTATTTGGTTGCTGTACCTGCTTTTTACTGTATACTTTTAACTTGCGAAATACGAATAGGTGAAAACCGATAAGAATTATTTTGGGAGAATACAATTTGCTCAAGATAAACTGTGGAATCCTCTCCCGGATTATAAAATTGATTTTCTAGGATAGCAGAATATTCTCCATTTCCCTTTAATAAGGTGTTCTCTTGGATAGTGGTTCCAGCCAATGAATTTTCATAGCCCCATGTCACACAAAGCATCCCGTCTGGGGCGCGGTCAGATGCAGATTCAGCCAAAGAAGAAAAGTCGTATTGGATTCCAAACAGTTCATATGCGGCTTCTTCAAAATCGGAAATTGGAAAATAAGGCACACCATCTTCGTTGGTTTGCAAAGGAAGCCCTTTGTCGGAAGCGGCCTGTGTTAAGCAGAGGGATACAGCCCACCTTAAATACTGCCTGGACTCATCGGATTCAGACAAAATAACGATTGTATTATCCTCACTTAAAATACCTAATAACTGACTGCCGTTCAGAAAGTCTTCAATCTTGGCTAGGTCAATGTCGGAAGGAACGACTGATACCCAATCGGAGGTATCTATTTCCTTTGGTGCAGGATCATTGGACAATTCCGAATCTGATGCTGCGTTTGGCATACTCTCTACCGTAGGCGTAGACGAAGCTGATTCCTCCGACGCAGGAGATGGAGGAACTGGCGTTGTTACGGTGGAAGGGTGAGATGGGGTGGATGATGAAACAGATGTGGAAACCGACTGACAGCCGGCTAAAAGCAATGCGCTTAAGGTGATTGGAAGAATAACTTTAGAAAGTGAATGTTTCATAACAGATACCTCCTTTGATTTTTCTGCCGGCAGCGTGGTAACAACATACTTAATAATTATTGCTTGATTTCCCAATAATGACGTAACTTCTCCAGTGCGGTCTTTTTACATTTGTTTATGGCCTGTCGAGACTTATTGTCTTTGGTGGCGATTTCTTGGATGCTATATTGACGGAAGTAATGGTCATAAATGACATGATACTCTTCGGTACTTAGCGCACGTTTAAGATCAAGCAGCAAGAGATTATTATATGTATCGGATTCGCTGAATGCGGTATCAAACTGCAAAGGATCATATTCCGTTTGACTTTCAATCGAAACAGTGGGAAGCTGATGATGTTTTGCCTTAGAAAGTGCGATATAATGATGATATATTGCCTTGTTGATATAGCTTATGATAGCACCATCTGTGCTTATAATCAACTCGTTAAGTTGTAAATTTTTGGCGAAGGATAGTAAGAAACATTGAAAATCCGGCAACGCATCCTCTGATTGCAGGAAGAATGCATATTTCTTGAGCAGGGGAGAAAACTTCTCCAAAAGAGCGAGTGCCTGCTCACGGTCACCATTTTGAATATCCTGAATACAAGCGTAAAGAGATGATTTCATTTTCTTCTTCCCCTCCTGAAAGGGAAAAGAGAAAAATCATCTGCAAATGTAAACCGAAATCAAAAATATTTTTGTGTTAGGTGTCGAACGATTTAAGTAAAATAGCGCGCGCCCGATGTATACGGGTTTTAACGTTTGATTCACTCGAATTTGTGATTTGCGCGATCTCACGAATAGAGTAACCCTTCACGCGCAGGACTAAGGTTCGACGGTAAATTGAAGGCATATCGGAAAGAATGCTGACTGCGTTGTTTAGCTGTAGATTTGTCAATGCAATTTCTTCCGGCTCCTTAAAATTGTCAAAGCTGGAGGAGCGATTTTCATAGTCCGTCAGAACACCTCGTCGTCGCTCCCATTTTCGAAGAAAGTCAATCGTTCGCTCACGAGTTAGGATATATAAATAGGATTGGAGAGACTTTTCATTGTCGATTCTTAGTGAATCAATTTCCTTGAGAAGCTGGACAAAGGTCTCGTGTACTGCATCCTCCGCAAGAGAGGAATCCCGAATGATTGATGATGCGGTTCGCAGCATAAACCGATAATATTTGTGGTATATGTATTCGAATTTGTTTTTGCTTTCATCGTTATCGATTGCGGCAAGATAGAAAACCAGCACGAATTTTCCTCCCGTGAAATAATCATTTTGCTTGAAGTACACTGTAATCCGCTTGCAATCGACATTTGGTTACAGAATAAACAAAAAAATCCTCGGCTGCAGAAGCCGAGGATTCTAAGAGGTTCTTATTTTGATATTATGATGGGAGAATTAGCACTTCTTTTCGAAGGTGTTACTAACGGTTTCGCTAGAGCCATTGCGTGTGACGGTTGCAGTAGTCACTAGCTTGTAAGTGGTACCGGATTTGATATTGGCTGTACCAGAAAACTCATGTGTGTGTCCATAATAGGTGGAGGAAGAACGAGAAACTTCAGAATATGTTCCGAATAACCCTTTTTCATAAAGAACAAGGGTGCAATCAATTTTGGTTGTGCCAGAGAGACAACTGATTTCACATGTGTAGCTGTTGTCACCTGCGGAGATGCCAGGGTAGATAGATGCGACATTACGCCACCGTACTGCGGCAAATGCGGATGTGGCAAAAACAGTAAGCGCAACAAACGCAACAAGAACTGCCCAAAGTTTCTTTTTCATTTCGACTTGCTCCTTTATTTTATACGAACCTCTTATAAAGGTATTCGTATGGGTAAGGAGAAAGGTTACATAAAAAGAAAAAATTATTGAACTTCTATTCCTTCAGATATTTTGATGAGTTCAGTAATATTTAGATTCCCGCGCACTTGAAATGCTAAGAAATTGCTCTCCCACAGCAGAGTATTGGAACCATCGTCCATGATACCCCAGATGGCTTGATTGCTATCAAAACTTATAGAATAGTAAGAGGAAAACTCGTTATCCCAAGAAATTGTTTGTGTATTTTCTACAGGAAAAACTCGCAAGGAAAACCAATCTCCAGCAGAGTTTTGAAATTGTCCGTAGTAATGTCCGGTAGATTCACCGGAAGATTCTATTTGAGAAAACCCTGATGGAATATATGATGGCGTAATATGGAATGTGGAGACAGGAGATTCTTCATTTACATATATAATCGATACAAACTTATCGTGCCACTCAATAAGCGTTGTGATAACAGCCTCGCGCACGGCTTTGACGGGGAGCATGGTACAGAAATGGCAGCAGTAAGTGTGATGAAGAAACGTTTGACATTCAAAAGTCGCTTCTCCCGCTCGGCCTTACGCTTTGTGTCACGAACAAGGGCTTCCATTTTTCGCTGGAATTTTTCTGAGGGCTGGAAGTCTTCGTTCATCTCTTCCAAACTCGGCATCCGCGCAAGTTCTCGATCCTGTGCCTCGGTTACGATCATTGCGATAAGAGCGTCTGGGGAAATACGGATTTTGTCATCATTCATTACCATTTTCCTCCAATCCGGTCAGAATGATTTTACGCGCTCTGTGCAGACGAACTTTTACATTTCCGGGAGAAATGTTGAGAAAATCGGCAATCTCGCTGACCTTGTAGCCCTGAACTTTTAGAAGAAGCGGTGTCTTGTATTTCTCGTCCATGGACTGAACAAGCAAAAGCATATTTTCATAGTCGATTTTATCGAGTACAATGGTTTCCACATTTACATCTGACTTTGAAAGATCGAGATCTTCGATTTCGGTATCAGATTTCTTTTGGCGGGTACACTTGCGAACCATATCAACAGCTTTGTGATGGGTCAGAACTCTTAGAAATTGCGATAGTTCCTTTTCATTGTTGGCGCGTATACTATCTATAATCCGTATTATATCCAAAAAGGTTTCATGGACAGCATCTTCTGCCAAATAAGAATCTTGCAGGACACCTTTGGCAGTATAGAACATGAGCCCACGATATTTTGTGTAGATATGTTCAAATTTACTTATCTGATCTTCGGTATCCAGCAGAGAAATATATAGTGCAAGCATCAATATTCCTTCTATAAAATGGGTTTATTCACTAAACGGAGTTGACTGTTGGAGAAACCAAGAAATAAAGCTCATCAAAAACTGTTGCTGTTGTGGAGTACAACTGTTGAGTTGACTGGCAAGCTCCTGAGAGAAGAAACTGGTAGAAGCGCTGGGTGCAGTGGATGGCAGTAAAGAATAAATAGGGCATTCCAGTGCGGCAGATAGTCTATATAAAAATTCGAGAGATGGACAAACTTGCCCGCGCTCAATACGGCTGATATATTGTGCAGATGTTTCGACATTTGCGGCTAGGGACTCCTGAGTCAAGTGCTTTTCTTTACGCCGACGGCGGATGTTTTGGCCGATGGAAATATAAATATCTTGCATAATAATCACCTCAAAATAAGGGTATCAGTTTCGAACGCAATATTTGAGGGCTAAATAGTGCTATAAATAGACCCGTGAGTGTTTATTATGGGCTTTTTTTATACAAAATAGGTCGTGAAAGAAACTTCATAGGGATAGAAATACAAGAAAAGAACTTGTAACCATTTCAAAACAGAAACCGTACATCTAGTAAAGAAAACAGGTCATGCGTTTATAGCAAACGCATGACCTGTTTTCTTTGGATATGAGCAGAGCAGAAAAATTTCAGAAAATTTTAGGATTGTGCGGGGGTTTTTAGCACAATCGGTAGTAGGCTGAATATAGAGCCAGCAGGAAGGAGGTGACTGAGTGATAGATACTCCGGCACGCCGCCGTGAAATCATTGAAATTTTATATTTCGCAGATGATTATGTCAAAATACGACCCTTGGCAGTGCGGTTTGGAGTATCTTACGCGACAATCCGAAATGATGTCGATGTATTATCACTGAGTTACCGCATATCGTCACAAACTGGGCCGAATGGTGGAATTAAGTTGGAAACTAAAAGAAAAAAACCTTAGATTCCTTGACCCGGATGAAACGGCGGCGTTATTGAGAATTATGTATATAGTTCCAGAAGAAGAACGCGTTTACATACGGTCAATCCTTCGAGACTTGGCTCTGATCGATGATAAATAGTCATCGTCTTGCACCTTGACAACCGAATACCCAGCATAACAGGTACGTTCCTTTCCCGGCAAGCCCCAGTGGGCGGTCTGGCAAACCAGAATTGTGGCGGGAAAGACCATAATGATACGCCAGCGGCCTCCAGCGTCAGAGGGGGTGACCGAGCCGGAGTTGTAAGCAGTAAGACTCCGGCGGAGTCAGTGAACGGGTGTGCCAACACCCTGCCTGTTGTGTTCCCGGTGTCAGGGGTGCGGGCGGCAAATATGGCACAACAACGAACCATGAACTTTGCCGTTTAGGGCAAATCGTGGGCAGCAGGACCCCAAGCGCCTGCTGCCCATCATTTTGCTTTAAACGGGATGGAAAACAGGGGTGTAAAACCTATGCAAACCTATCCGACAGGCTATGCGGAATCCCACCGCATAGCCGAACAGATTTTCCGGGAGATCTTACCCCGGCACGGTATGGCGGTGCGCGAGGAACAAATCGCGCTTTGCCATGAAGTTTTAGATACCTTATATAATAAGGAAATTTCCCTGTGCGAAGCAGGCGTAGGCACCGGAAAAACGCTGGCCTACCTCGTGGGCTGTATCCTTTGGCAGATGCATCGCCCCGAACGGATGAAACTGCCCATCGTTATCTCCACTTCCAGCGTTGCCTTGCAGGACGCTATCCTTACAGAGTATCTGCCCGACCTGTCTGCTATTTTGCTGGACGAGGGTATCATCACCGCACCCATCACAGCCGTTGTCCGCAAGGGCAAAGAGCGTTTTGTCTGCGATGCCCGCCTCGCCGAGAGAGCATCGCTGGTGCAGCCAAGCAGAAAAAAGCAACGGAACAGCCTGCGCATTGCAGAAAATATTCTGGACATGGATCATATCCCGGAACTCTCCCGCTATGACCGCTGCCGCATTTGTGTGCCGCAGTCCTGCCCGCGTGATTGCTTTCTGCGCGAGGATTGCCGCTATCAGCAGTATTTGCGGGATTCCATGAAGCCAGACATCCAAATTTGCAACCACAACTATCTGTTGGCCGATGCCTCGCATCGGCAGGAAGATAGACCGCTGCTCCTGCGCAGCTATCAGGCACTGGTGGTGGATGAAGCGCACAAATTACCGGATGCCGCACGGCAGATGTACACGGAAACACTATCCTCGCGCGACATGGATGAATTGTGCCTTTTATTACAACAGGCGCACTACAAGGATTTTGCCAGACAGCTGCGGACGGCGTTCCTTACGCTGTCGTTCTCCTGCACGCAGGGGCTTTCCAAGCTGCGAAGAAAAGTGGGTGAAGCGTTCGTGCTTACGCCGTTCCGCCGCGCTGCGCTCATCGACTGTATAGCACTGTTGCAAAATGCTGGCGGATTGCCGGATGTGCCGCGATACCTGCTGAACAGGCTGGGAGAAGCAGAAAGTCTCCTGCGCCTTTTCCTTTTGGAGGTGCCGACGCGCATCCTCTACATCGACTACGATATCGACGGTCAGCCTACATTCTGCGCAGCCAGCAGCCGCGTACCGCAGCTGCTTCGCAGTGCGCTGTGGAACACCCGCGAACCCGCGATTCTGACCTCCGGCACATTGGCTGCAGCCGGAGATTTCAGCCACACGGAACAGCTTTTGGGGCTGGCGGCTTATCGACCCTTGCGTCATTTCCGAGCAGATTCTCCGTTTGACTACAAGAAAAAATGTCTGTTGTACTTTCCGCCGCGCATAAAAACGAGAATGGACAACCGCAAAATGGCAGAGGAAATCGTCCGATTGGTGGATGCCTGCCACGGCCATGCTCTGGTGCTGTTCACGTCTTACCGCCAAATGGCAGAAGTCCGCGCGCTGACGGACGGTCAGTGGCAATACCCGACCTATCAGGCATGGCGTAACGGCGGCAAAATCATCCAGAAGTTCAAGCAATCCGGCAACGGCGTTCTGTTCGCAGCCGGTTCCTGCTGGGAGGGTATCGACTTTCCCGGCGATATGGTGTCACTGCTGATTATCGCAAAGCTGCCGTTCCCGATACCAGACCCGGTCAGCGACTATGAGCGCCAGCAGTACCCGAACCTGCGCGACTACATAAACGCCGAAATCATCCCCGAAATGCAGAAGAAACTGCGGCAAGGCTTTGGTCGTGCCATCCGCACCGAGCAGGATTCCTGTGTGGTAGCCATTCTGGATGAACGCGCAGGTATCGGCGGCAAGTACCATGACGCCGCGCTGGCAGCGCTGCCGACTTGCCCAATCACCGAGAAAATCGAAGATGTGCAGCAATTCATTCGGGAGCAGAAGCGCCCGGATTACTTTTTGTGAAAAGAGGAATCTGAGATGTACCTTATGCGAAACCACGATGTCTGGATTTATGTGCGCTGCGCCAACAGCGATCCGCGCATTGCCTTTGACCGGCTGTATGACCTTATCGACGAAGCAGCCGGACACGGTTTTCTCGTGCGCGGCACATCTTTTGACCATTGCAGTGGAAACACCTTGAAAGACCGCATCGGTCTGCGCTCTATGCTGGACGCAGTAGAGAACGGTCGGATTGAAGCCGTGATGGTGCGCGATTTGGAGCAAATCAGCCGCAACA
>ERZ779850.2529-NODE-2529-length-14604-cov-3.100625_pt1 | contig 14604 bp, 13 predicted proteins | sample MGYA00511249_ERZ779850 | MGnify/ENA primary metagenome ERZ779850 (study PRJEB29588, sample SAMEA2162475) | human gut metagenome | biome: human gut; feature: human-associated habitat; material: faeces | place: Denmark | collected 2008/2010 ...
AGGAAAGCAGCGACAACCGTTACTACGACGAGCTGCTGGCCATCCTGAACAAGCGGAAGTAAGGCTGGCAAATAATAAACGCATCGTGGCACAGCGCCCGTGAGGAGGGCGGGTCTCTTGCGCGCAAGCGGAGGGAGGCAATGCAATGCTGAAACAGGACGTTCCGCTGCGGACCGGATGGTTCGGGTACCGGAAACTGGATGTTGAAAATTGTATTGCGCACATCCGCGCAGCGTATGCGGCAGAACTCCGCCTTGCCCGGCAGACGCAGCAGGGAATGGAGGAGACCATGGCGCAACTCAGGCAGGAGAACAAAGCTCTGCGGCAGCGCTTTGCCCAGCAGGCGGCGGCGCAGGCCGTCGAACTCCCCGCGGTCGTACAGCACTGACAGTACCACAGCGATCAGCGCCAGCAGCGTCACCAGCGCCAGCCAGAGGAAGCGTTTTTTACTTTTCTTCGCCACGCGGCGGGGCGGTTCCTCCTGAGGGTTGCCGCCGGTGAAGGTCATTTGCTCTCTCTTATCCATTGAGTCGTTCGTCCTCATACCATACGCGGGTGAGATACAGTCCGCCGGGAGGCGCCGTGGGACCTGCCAGCGTGCGGTTGCCGGAGTCCAGGATGACAGGGATGTCCTCCGGCGTCAGCTTGCCCTCCGCCGCATACAGCACCGTGCCCGTAATGGCACGTACCATATTATACAAAAAACCGTCGGCGCAGACCTTCAGCTCCAGCAGCTCACCGCTGCGGGTGACGCGGCAGTAGTGGATGGTGCGCACCGTGCTGCGGACGTTGGTACCCACGCTGCGCACGGCGGCGAAGTCGTGGGTACCCTCAAACATGCGGGCAGCGCGGTCCATCACCGCCTCATTCAGCCGTTTGGGATAGAAATAGGCCCGATCCACGTAGAACGGGTTCTTGATGCGGGAGTTATAGATGCGGTAGGTGTACTCCTTTTTGATGCAGGAGCCGATGGCGTTGAAATCCTCCGCCACCTCGTAGGCCGCCTTCACCACGATGTCCTCAGGGATATGGGTATTGGCGGCGAAGGGCAGGCGGTCCACGGGAATCCGGGAATTGGTGTGGAAATTGGCCACGTAGTGCTCGGCATGGACACCGGCATCGGTGCGGCCGCAGCCGGTGACCTTCACCGGTTCGCCGCAGACCATGCTCAGGCCCCGCTCCAGCGTCTGTGCCACGGAGATCTCCGTTTTCTGCACCTGCCAGCCGTGATAGGCGGCGCCGTTATACATTAAGATAAGGGCGATGTTGCGCACCGCGCCGCCTCCTTTCTCAGAAGCCGAATTTTTTCAGAACGATAACACCGGCGGTCAGTGCCACGAACGCCGTCAGACTCAGCCAGTCCGCCGTTTGGTAGCGCAGGACGCGCAGGGCCGTGCGGCCCTCGCCGCCGTGATAGCAGCGGCACTCCATGGCGGTGGCCAGCTCATCGGCGCGGCGGAACGCACTGATGAACAGCGGCACCAGAATGGGCACCAGCGCCTTGGCTCGCTGGAACACATTGCCCGTCTCAAAGTCCGCGCCGCGGGCCTTCTGGGCGGACATGATCTTATCCGTCTCCTCAATGAGCGTGGGGATGAACCGCAGGGCGATGGACATCATCATGGCCAGCTCGTGCACCGGAAAGCGCAGCTTCTTCAGGGGGGCCAGCAGGCTCTCCAGTCCGTCGGTGAGGGCGATGGGGCTGGTGGTATAGGTCATGAGGAACGTGCCCATAATGAGCATCACGATGCGCAGCACCATCTGAACGGCGGAGATAATACCCTGCCAGGTGATGTGGCGCAGCAGCCACACGTCCGCCACCGGCGTACCGGTGGTGAAAAACATGTTCATGATGGCGGTGAACGCCACGATGATGTACACCGGCTTCAGGCCGCGGGTCAGAGCCTTCCACTCCACCTTGGACAGCAGGATGCAGACCGCCAGCACCACGATCATGATGCCGTAGGTCAGCGGGCCCTTGGCGTTGAACAGCGCCACGATGTACAGAATGACGCACAGCAGCTTGGTGCGGGGGTCCAGACGATGGATGGGGGTATTCCCCGGGAAAAACTGGCCCAGTGTAATATCCTTCAGCATGCGTCAGCGTCTCCTTCCTTCCGGAGCAGCGCATCGCGCAGCGCCTCCACGGTATAGACTGCCGTGTCCACCGGCAGGCCGCGGCGGCGCAGTGCCAGCGCCACCTTGGTCACCTGGGGGATGTCCAGGCCCACCTGATCCAGCTCATCGGCGCGGGCGAACACCTGACGGGGCGTGCCCTCCATGAACACATGGCTGTCCGACAGGACCACGATGCGGTCCACATTGCGGGCGATCTCCTCCATGCTGTGGCTCACCAGCACCACAGAGGCGTTTTTCGCCCGATGATAGTCCTGAATGCGGGCCAGAATATCATCGCGGCCACGGGGATCCAGACCCGCCGTGGGCTCGTCCAGCACCAGCACCTTGGGTTCCATGGCGATAACGCCGGCGATGGCCACGCGGCGCTTCTGTCCGCCGGACAGCTCGAAGGGTGACTTGTCCAGCATGGCCTCCGTCAGGCCCACGAAGGCGGCGGCATCGCGAACGCGGCGGTCGATGTCCGCCTCGTCCAAGCCCATATTTTTAGGGCCAAAGGCAATGTCCTTATACACAGTTTCCTCAAAAAGCTGGTACTCCGGATACTGGAACACCAGTCCCACCTGGAACCGCACGTCCCGTATCTTTTTGGGGTCGGCCCAAATATCCCTCCCCTGCAGCAGGATACGGCCGGAGGTGGGCTTCAGCAGGCCGTTGAGATGCTGGATCAGGGTGGACTTACCGGAGCCGGTATGGCCGATAATGCCCAGAAATTCACCGTCCATCATGGACAGGTTCATGTCATCCACGGCGCTGCGCTGAAAGGGCGTGCCCGCCGAGTAGGTGTGAGTCAGATGCTCTATTTGTAAGATCGGTTCCAAGGTTACTTCCCTTCCGCTGCGCCCAACGCGCGGCAAATGGTATCGGCGCACTGATCCACCGTCAGGCTGTCCAGTGCCACAGGCAGACCCGCCTGCCGGAGCTCATACAGCAGCTCCACCGTGTCGGGAGCGGCCAGACCGAAGGCGTGGAGCTCCTCCACGCGGGAGAACACCTGGCAGGGTGTACCGTCCATGGCCACGGTGCCGTCGTTCATGACGATAACGCGGTCGGCGTCCTCCGCCTCCGACATGTGGTGGGTGATGAGCACCACGGTGATCCCCCGCTCCCGATTCAGGCGGTGGACAGTGTCCAGCACCTCACGGCGTCCGGCGGGGTCCAGCATGGCCGTGGCCTCGTCCAGCACGATGCACTCCGGCTCCATGGCGATGACGCCGGCGATGGCGATCCGCTGCTTCTGACCGCCGGACAGCAGATGGGGCGCATGGGTCATAAAGGCGGTCATATCCACGGCGGCCAGGGCGTCATCCACCCGGCGGCGGATCTCCTCTGAGGCCACGCCTAAATTCTCCGGGGCAAAGGCCACATCCTCCTCCACCACGTTGGCGACGATCTGGTTGTCCGGATTCTGGAACACCATGCCCACCCGGCGGCGGATCTCCAGCAGACACGCCTCGTCCTGCGTATCCATGCCCTCCACATACACCTTGCCGCCGCAGGGCAGCAAAATGGCGTTCAGGCTTTTGGCAAAGGTGGATTTGCCGGAGCCGTTATGCCCCAGCACCACCACAAAGCTGCCCTTTTCAATGGCCGTGTCCACGCCCCGCAGGGCCAGGACCGGCTTCTCCCCTTCCTCCGCCGGATAGGCGAATTCCAGAGCCTTTGTTTCGATCATATCCATGGATCGGTTCCCTCATTTAACTTGATATTCAATCCAACGGGGCCCGGTAAAAGCCGCCGTAGAAGTTTTCCGTGCGGAGCACGTTGATGATCGCATGGGGGTCCACCTGCAAGATCAGGTGCACGATGTCGCTCTCCTCATAGCTGGAGATCACAGTGTGCAGGACGCTCATATCCTTGTGGCTGTATCCGCCCACCGCCTTCACGCAGGACATCCCGTGCCGGCACCCGCTCACATAGGCCGCCATGATCTCCTCCGCCTTTTGGGTGGTGATCTGAAGCGTCAGCCGTTCGTAGCGGTGATGGAAGGTCTCCACTGTCTTTGTGGAGATAAACTGAAACAGGATGGAGTAGCCCGCGTACAGCCAGCCGAACAGGTAGCCAAAGATGCACAAAATACAGGCGTTAAACACGAAAACATAGGACCAGATGGATTTTCCGGTCTTATTGGAGACATACAGCGCGATAAAGTCCGTGCCGCCGGTGGAGGCGTTTCCCTTCAGGGCCAGCACGATGCTGATGCCCATAAGGAAGCCGCCGAACACCGCGCTGAGCAGAATATCGTCAAAAATCGGCGGCAGAGAGAAGTATTTCAGGAATAAGCTGGTCATGCCTACTTGCAGAAGGGAAAAAAGCGTGAATCTCGGGCTGATGCTGCGGTAGCAGAGGACCGCCACCGGCAGATTCAGCGCCACCAGTGCAAGAGAAGTGGAGATGGACCCGCCGTAAAGCGATGCCGCCCGGTCGATCAAAATAGCAACGCCTGTAAAGCCGCCGGAAAGCAGTCCGGCGGAATGGACAAAGCTTTCGATCACAAACGTCTGCAGCAGCGAAGAACACAGGACCGCAAAAAATGTGATCACATACCGCAGATGCTTATTCTTCGTTTTTAACATAGCCGCTCCTTGTTTATCTGTTTATTACTCAGAAAACCATCGTCCGGTGGCGCCGCAGGGCAGCGCCATGCCGGTAGCCGTTACCGGCAGCTCGTCCCAGCTGACGGTGCCGCCGTACTTCTCCGCCACCAGCAGGTGCAGCAGATACCCCAGCACACTGGGGGCCAGACCTGTGGTGTAGGAGTTGATGAGCACGAACAACGGCTTGTCCGACAGAACCCCGGCGCAGAGCTTCACAAAGGGGTACAGGCTCTCCTCCAGCTTCCAGACCTCGCCGCCGGGACCCCGGCCGTAGCTGGGCGGGTCCATGATGATGGCGTCATAGGTCTTGCCCCGGCGGATCTCCCGCTCCACGAACTTGGCGCAATCATCCACGATCCAGCGGATGGGCGCGTCGGAGAGACCGGAGAGCCGGGCGTTGTCCTTGGCCCAGGCCACCATGCCCTTGGCCGCATCCACATGGCAGACGGCAGCGCCGGCCTTGGCACAGGCCACCGTAGCGCCGCCGGTATAGGCGAACAGGTTCAGCACCCGAATGGGACGGTCAGCCTTGCGGATCTTGTCCATGACAAAATCCCAGTTCACCGCCTGCTCCGGGAACAGACCCGTATGCTTGAAGTTCATGGGCTTGACCTGGAAGGTCAGATCCTTATAATGCACCTGCCAGCTTTCCGGCAGTGCCTTTTTCTCCCAGTGTCCGCCGCCGGTCTGACTGCGGAGATACCGTGCGTTGGCCCGTTTCCACTCCGGCAGACGCCGGGGCGTTTCCCAGATGGCCTGTGGGTCAGGACGCACCAGATACTGCTTGTCCCAGCGCTCCAGCTTTTCACCGCCGCCGCAGTCCAGCAGCTCATAATCCTGCCATTGATCCGCGATCCACATAGATGGTTCCTCCTCCATGTCCCGCAAAGCACCGAGGGACATACTTTCTCATAATAAATCATTTTATTATACCTTTTTTATCTTGCCCGGTCAACCAAATTCCATCAATTTTGTCCGTCCGTCCCTTGCGGACAGCAAAAAAGAGAGCCGCCGAAGCGACTCTCTTCAAAATCAGATGTTTGCGCACAGGGACTTGGGTTTGGTAAGCTTGGCAGATACAGACGTCCGGACCTTCGGCAAGTCGGCAGGCGGCTCCCGCCGCTCCGACAGGCGTTCTCTTGCCACCGCCAGCATCAGCTTGATCCGATTCTCCTGATTGACCCGCGTGGCGCTGGGATCGTAGTCGATGGGGGTGATGTTGGCCTCCGGGTACAGCTCCCGGATCTTATTCACCATCCCCTTGCCGCAGATGTGGTTGGGCAGGCAGCCGAAGGGCTGGGCGCAGACGATGTTCTCATACCCGGAGCGCACCAGCTCCAGCATTTCCGCCGTCAGCAGCCATCCCTCGCCCATTTTGCAGCCCATGCCGATGGTGTGGCTCTGCTCCGGCAGCTTGATCAGCTCGCTGAAGGGCATGGGGGCATGGTAGCCTGCGTCCTTGAGGGTCTTGATGATGACCTTCTCCATGCCCGCGATGAGGGCCAGTGCCGCTTCCGCAGCGGTTTTCTCCACCAGAGAGCCGCCGTAGAGCCGCACGGTCTCCGCCATGTTGTAGGCGCAGTACTGCACGAAGCCCATCAGCCCCGGCAGGTTCACTTCGCAGTCCTGAGAAGCCAGGAACTTTTCCAGTTCGTTATTGCCTAAGGGGGAATATTTGACGTAGATCTCCCCCACTACGCCCACCTTGACCTTGGGCACCCGCCGCACCGGGATGGCGGCAAACTCCGCCGCGATCTTCGGCATGACGGCCTTCATTTCCCGGCCGGAATAGCCCTTATCGTGGCGGACCTCATCGCAGAGAATGTCCAGCCACTTGTTTTGCAGCCGCTCCGCAGCCCCAGCTTCCAGCTCATAGGGCTGGGTCTGGGCCCGGAGGGTCATCAGCAGGTCACCGTAGTAGATGGCAGCCAGAGCCTGCCGCATGAATTTCAGATCCATGGGCATACTGCTGTCCTTTTCCAGACCGGAGAAGTTCAGGCTCAGCACGGGGATATTGCCGTAGCCCGCCTTTTCCAGAGCCTTCCGCAGCAGGAAAATGTAGTTGGACGCCCGGCAGCCGCCGCCGGTCTGGGTGATGATAAGGGCGGTGTGGTCCAGATCATACTTGCCGGAATCCAGTGCGTCCAAAAACTGGCCGATGACCAGCAGCGCCGGATAGCAGGTGTCATTATGGACGTATTTCAGTCCCAGCTCCGCCACCCGCTCGCCGCAGTTGCCCAGCAGCTCCACCTGATAGCCATGGTTCTCCATGCTGGCTGCCAGAATGCGGAACTGCACCGGTGCCATATTGGGAATGAGAATTTTATGGGTCTTTTTCATGTCCGGTGTAAACCGGGGATAGGTCTGTTCCATATCAGGTCTCCTCCTGTTCCTCCAACGCCGCAAACAGGCTCCGCAAACGGATGCGTACCGCGCCCAGATTGGTGATCTCATCAATTTTCAGCTGGGTATACAGCTTGCCGCCCTCCCGCAAAATTTCCCGGGTCTCGTCGGTGGTGATGGCGTCCACGCCGCAGCCAAAGCTCACAAGCTGCACCAGATCCATATCCGGCTGGGAGCAGCAGTACTTCGCCGCCGCATAGAGCCGGGCGTGATACGTCCACTGGTTCAGCACCGTGGTCTTGAACGGATCTGTCAGCTGAGAAACGGAATCCTCCGTGATGACTGCCGCGCCGAATTGGGTGATGAGGGTATCGATGCCGTGATTGACCTCCGGGTCCACATGGTAGGGCCGGCCTGCCAGAACGATGATCCGGCGCCCCTCCTTCCGGGCGGCGGCCATGATCTCCGCACCCTTCTCCCGGATCTGCTTCATGTGACGCTCATATTCTCCGTAGGCCGCCTCTACCGCCGCCTTGATCTCTCCGTGGGGAATGGGGCCAAACTCCCGCTCCATCACGGCGGTCATCTTCTTTGTGAAATCGTGGGGCCGGTGGATGCCCACATAGTCATAAATGAATTTCGTGTTCTTCAGACAGTCGCAGTTGCCCGCCAGAACCTCCGGGTAGTAGGCCACCACCGGGCAGTTGTAGTGGTTCTGGCCCAGACCCTCGTCGATGTTGTAGGTCATGCAGGGGTAGAAAATGGCGTCCAGCCCCAGCTTGGCCAGAAATTCAATGTGGCCGTGGGCCAGCTTCGCCGGGAAGCAGGCGGTGTCGCTGGGGATGCTCCCCTGCCCCTCCAGATACAGCTTTCGACTGGACATGGGGCTGTGGACCACCTGGAAGCCCAGCTTCGTGAAGAACGTGTGCCAGAAGGGATACAGCTCCCAGAAGTTCAGGCAAAGGGGCAGGCCGATCCGCCCCCGCCGGTTCTCCCCCGGCTTGTAGCCTAAAAGCAGCTGCCGCTTATATTCATACAGATTCCAGCGATCATCGTCCTTTTTGCCGGTGATGGGCCGCTCACAGCGGTTGCCGCTGATGAGCCGTCCGCCATCGGAGAAGGTGTTGACGGTAAGCTGGCAGTTGTTTCCGCACTGGCCGCAGCTGCGGCTCTCTGTTTCCCGATGGAACGCCCGCATCTCCGGCTCTGTCAGGAGTGTACTGTGGTTTCCCTTGACAGCCTTTTTCATGCCGTACAGGGCCGCGCCGTAGGCTCCCATGAGGCCCGCGATGTTGGGGCGGATGACCTCCACCCCCATCTCCTTTTCAAAGGCCCGGAGAACGGCCTCGTTATAAAACGTGCCCCCCTGCACCACCACATGACGGCCCAGCTCCTCCGGCGAGGAGGCCCGGATCACCTTGTAGATGGCGTTTTTCACCACAGAGATGGACAGTCCCGCGGAGATGTTTTCCACGGAGGCGCCGTCCTTCTGGGCCTGCTTCACACTGGAGTTCATAAACACCGTGCACCGGCTGCCCAGATCCACGGGCCGGTCCGCAAACAGGCCCAGCTTCGTAAAGTCCTTCACATCGTAGCCCAACGCCTGGGCGAAGGTCTGCAAAAAGCTGCCGCAGCCGGAAGAACAGGCTTCGTTGAGGAAAATGTCGCTGATGGCGCCGTTTTCGATCTTGAAGCACTTCATGTCCTGACCGCCGATGTCGATGATGAAGTCCACATCCGGCATAAAATGCTTGGCGGCGGTAAAGTGGGCGACGGTCTCCACTACGCCGAAATCCGCGTGGAAGGCGGCCTTGGCCAAATCCTCGCCGTAGCCGGTGGTGGTGACGGACGCCACGTTCAGCTTGGGATGGCTCTCATATAACCCCAGCAGCACGGTTTTCAGCAGGGCAATGGGGTCCCCCTGATTGGGCCGGTAGTCGGTGAACAGCAGCTCCGCGTTCTCGTCGATGACCGCCACCTTCACCGTGGTGGAGCCTGAATCGATGCCGATGTGGACGGGCTTGGCGTAGTCCGTCGGGAAGTCCGCCTGCGGCACCGTTGCCTTGGCGTGACGGGCTTTGAAGGCGTCATATTCCGCCTGATTTTCAAAGAGGGGCGGCTGGGAGCGGTAGGTCTCCGACATGCCGCGCTGCTCCAACAGTTCCGCCGTTTTCAGCAGGTCCCACGATTCCTCGGCGTAAAACGCCGCGCCCAGAGCCACAAACAGCAGACTGTTCTCCGGACAAGTTCCGGTGACGCCCAAAGTCTCGTCGAAGCTCTGCCGCAGACACTTGGAAAAGGTCAGCGGCCCGCCCAGGTACAGAACGTGGCCCTTGATGGGCCGTCCCTGCGCCAGGCCGGCGATGGTCTGGTTCACCACCGCCTGGTAAATGCTCTTGGCAATATCGGCTGGCTTGGCCCCCTGGTTGATGAGGGGCTGGATGTCGCTCTTGGCGAACACGCCGCAGCGGGAGGCGATGGTATAGGTCTTTTCCGCCATCTGGGCCGCCTGGTCCATCTCCTCCGCGCCCATTTTCAGCAACGTTGCCATCTGGTCGATGAAGGCACCGGTGCCGCCTGCGCAGGAGCCGTTCATCCGGACCTCCAGGCCGTTGGTCAGGAACAAGATCTTAGCGTCCTCGCCGCCCAGCTCAATGATGACATCCGTTCCCGGAGCCAGACGGTTGGCCGCCACCCGGGTAGCGAACACCTCCTGCACAAAGGGAGCCTTTACGCTCTCCGCCATGCCCATGCCGGCAGAGCCGGAGATGGCAAACACCGCCTCCCGGCCGCAGCGCTCCGCCACCCGCCGTAGAAGCTCTGCGGATTTCTCTACAATATGGCTGTAATGCCGCTCATATGTATGGTATATCAAGTTGTTCCGGTCATCCAACACCACGCATTTGATGGTGGTGGAGCCTACGTCAAGTCCGACCCGCAAGGGGAGTTCCTCCTTTAGGGGCCATTCAGCCCCACAATAGCTTATTACCAATATTTTACGTTTCTCCGCCGTAATTCTCAATGTAAAAAACATGGAATTTTCGTGAATATTCCGTTAAGAAATCGGTTACGCCCTCGAACTTTCTTCATTTGACAGCCTATGTTATACTATAGAAAACATGCTTTTTCAGAAGGGAAGTTCCTGCTATGACATCTGTTTTGATGCACACCTGCTGCGCCCCCTGCTCCCTCAGCTGTATCGATCCGCTCCGGGCCGAAGGGATCGAACCGGTAGCCTTTTGGTACAACCCGAACATTCATCCATGGAAAGAATATGAAGCCCGGCGGGACTGTCTGCTGGCCTACGCCCCCACCATTGAAATGCAGGTCATTGTAGATGAGGACTACGGTCTTAGAACGTTTGTAGAGCACGTTGCAAGCGATATTGACCACCGCTGCACCTACTGTTATCAGCACCGGCTGGAGGAAACGGCCCGGTACGCGGCGGAGCACGGCTATGAGGCCTTTACCTCCACCCTGCTGGCCAGTCTCTATCAGGATCACGACGGCATCAAGGCCGCGGCGGAGAAATACGCCCGGCAGTACGGCGTGGAATTTCTCTACCGGGATTTCCGGCCCAATTTCCGGGCGGGGAATCAGCGGGCCAGAGAGCTTGGCTTTTATATGCAGAAGTACTGCGGGTGTGTCTTTTCCGAACAGGACCGCTACCAGAAGCAGATCGACCGGGACAAGAAAAAATTCGCGGAGCAGGCATAAGCCCGCCCCGTTTTGTAGCAGAAAGGAGTTTTTAGATAAAAAATCAGTTGCAGGGGATCGCGCTGATCCTGTTTGCCGGTATGCTGATGCTGTATGTGCCGCTCTCACCCTGGCTCCCCATCATCGACAGTCTCCCCTCCGATCTTATCAGCCTTGTGGGACTGGCTTTCGCCATTGCGGGACTGATACGGTGTTTCAAAAAGGAAAGCTGACCGGTTTCAATTCCCATTTCCAGAGCGTTTTTGTTCCGCAAACCGCTGATTTTTGCCAAAACCCCCGCCGTATGACTACGGCGGGGGTTTGCTGTTCAACTATTCAAATCAGTTCCGCAGGCTGTGGAGCGGAGCCGGGATGCGGCCGCCCCGCTGGATGAAGTCGGCGCTGGACTCCTTGTGCACCGGCATCACCGGAGCGCTGCCCAGCAGGCCGCCCATTTCCACCGTGTCGCCCACGTTCTTGCCGGGGGTGGGCAGCAGGCGGACGGCGGTGGTCTTGTTGTTCACCATGCCGATGGCCGCCTCGTCCGCGATGATGGCGGAGATGGTCTCCGCCGAGGTGTCGCCGGGCACGGCGATCATATCCAGACCCACGGAGCAAACGCAGGTCATGGCCTCCAACTTATCCACGCACAGGGTCCCCGCCTTAGCGGCGGCGATCATACCCTCGTCCTCGCTGACAGGGATAAAGGCACCGGACAGTCCGCCCACGGAGGAGGACGCCATGACGCCGCCCTTCTTCACAGCATCGTTCAGCAGGGCCAGTGCAGCAGTGGTGCCGTGGGTGCCGCAGACCTCAAGGCCCATTTCCTCTAAAATCCGGGCCACAGAGTCACCGATGGCCGGGGTAGGAGCCAGGCTCAGGTCCACGATACCGAAGGGGGTATCCAGACGGCTGCTGGCCTCCTTAGCCACCAGCTGGCCCATGCGGGTCACCTGGAACGCCGTCTTTTTCACGGTTTCCGCTACCACGTCAAGGGGCTGGCCCTTCACGGACTGCAAGGCATGGTACACCACGCCCGGCCCAGAAACGCCCACGTTGATGACCCGCTCCGCCTCGCCTACGCCGTGGAAGGCGCCGGCCATAAAGGGGTTGTCCTCCACAGCGTTGCAGAACACCACCAGCTTGGCGCAGCCAAGACCGTCCCGGTCCGCCGTCCGGGCGGCGGTATCCTTGATGATGCGGCCCATGAGCTTCACGGCATCCATATTGATGCCGGCACGGGTGGAGCCAACGTTGATGCTGGAGCACACCAGCTCCGTCCGGTCCAGGGCCTCCGGAATGGAACGGATCAGCTTTTCGTCGGCAAGGGTCATCCCCTTCTGCACCAGTGCGGAATAACCGCCGATAAAGTTGACGCCGCAGGTCTTTGCCGCCCGGTCCAGCGCCAGTGCGAAGGGTACATAGTCCTCCGTCTCGCTGGCTCCGGCCACCAGAGCCATGGGGGTCACGGAGATCCGCTTATTCACAATGGGGATCCCGAATTCATGCTGGATGTCCTCGCCGGTCTTGACCAGCTTTTCCGCATACCGGGTGATTTTTTCGTAGATCTTATCGCAGGCCTTCTTCGCATCGGGATCGCAACAGCTCAGGAGGGAAATACCCATGGTGATGGTGCGGATGTCCAAGTGCTGCTGGTCGATCATGGCGATGGTAGAGAGGATCTCTTTTTGATTCAGCATCGTTCTCTCTCCTTATATTCTGTGCATGGCATCGAAAATTTCTTCCCGCTGGATGCGGATGGACAGTTCCATCCCCTCCCCCAGCTCCCGGAGCTGGGCAGCCAGTTCCTCAAAGCCCACGTTGGCATTGGCGGCATCTACCGCCATGACCATGGTGAACTTGCCGTCCAGAATGGTCTGGGAAATGTCCAGCACGTTGACGTTCATCTCCGCCAGCTTGATGCACACGGCGGCGATGATGCCCACCTTGTCCTTTCCGATCACGGTTACAATTGCGTTCATACCTATCTCCATTCCGCCGCTTGATGCGGCTTATTTAATGATTTCCAAACAGTCAAAGGGACACGGGGAACCCATACCGGCTTCCCCGTGTTCCGCTATATCACTCAGATTTCGTCAAAGAATTTGGCGTGGATGGCCCGGACTGCCCGGTCCACGTCCCCCTCGTCCAGCAGGACGGAGACCCGGATCTCAGAGGTGTTGATCATCTGGATGTTGATGCCCGCCTCATACAGCGCCTCAAACATCCGGGCGGCCATGCCGCAGTTGGTCATCAGGCCCGCACCCACGATGGAGACCTTACCGATGTTGCCGTCCACCTCGATATGGTCAAAGCACAGAACCTCCTGATTTTCTGTCAGGATCTCCTGAGCATCCTCCAGATCCTTTTCGTGAACAGTAAAGGAAATATCCTTGCTGTCCTCCCGGCCAATGGACTGCAAAATGAGGTCCACATTGATGTTATGCTTGCTCAGCAGATCAAACACCTGAAACGCGACGCCGGGATTGTGCCGCAGCCCGATCAGTGCGATCCGTGCGATGCTGGTATCCTTCGCCACACCGGCGATGGTCGTCTTTTCCACTTTTGTGACCTCCTTCACTTTGGTTCCGGGCTTTCTCTCCAGACTGGAGAGCACTTCCAGATCCACCCGGAACTTCTTCGCCAGCTCCACGCTGCGGTTGTGGAGCACGCCGGCCCCCTGAGACGCCAGCTCCAGCATTTCATCATAGGTGATCTCGTCCAGATGTCTGGCGTTGGGCACGATTCGGGGGTCCGCAGTGTAAACACCGTCCACATCCGTGTAGATCTGGCACAGTTTGGCCCGGAACGCCGCCGCCAGCGCCACAGCGCTGGTGTCGCTGCCGCCCCGGCCCAGGGTCGTAACATCCCCGGCCCGATCCATTCCCTGAAAGCCCGTGATCAGTACGATCCTGTGCTGATCCAGCTCCGCCTGGACTCGCTCAGAATCGATCCGCTTGATCCGGGCGTCCCCGTGGACGGCGGGGGTCTGGATCCCCACCTGCCAGGCGGTCAGGGACACGCAGGGCAGGCCCATGGATTCCAGTGCCATAGCACACAGGGCTACGGAGATCTGCTCGCCTGTGGCCAGCAGCATATCCATTTCCCGCTTGGAGGGATGGGAATTGATCTCCTCCGCCTTGGCAATGAGGTCATCCGTGGTGTCTCCCTGTGCGGAAAGCACCACCAGTACATCGTTGCCCTCCAAATAAGTTTCCGCAATGATACCGGCAGCGTTGCGGATCCGCTGTGCGTCCCGCACACTGCTGCCGCCGAATTTCTGTACGATCAAGCTCATGGTTGTTCCCTCTTTGCTTCAGATTGCCGCCAGTCCATTGAAATTTTACCGACCGGCAGCAGGGTCCACTCCATCATACGCGGGAAGCCGGGATTGGGGAATCAATCCAGCACCCGCATCTTTGCCAGCGTGGGCAGGTAAGCCGCCAGCCGCTCCGCATCCGTGCCGGTGATGGGCGGCGTAATAAAGGCGGTCTCCGTGTCCTGTTCCAGCACCTTTGCGCTATGTAAGGCCTCCGGAAGGGTATCCGTTCCCACTCGGAAATACCAACGGTTCTTCAGCGTCAGCGGAGAGGCAAAGCCGCCGGTATCGGCGCTCCAGCCGATCTCCGGCCGGTGGCGCTCCTCCTGCAGACACTCGATCACATCCGCTACACAGGCAGAGGCGGTGGGCAGCTCACCCGCGCCCTTGCCGTAGAACATGACCTCGCCGGTGGCGTTGCCCCGGACCACCACCGCGTTGAACACATCGTTCACATCGGACATGGGGTTCTCTTCTGAGATCAGGTGGGGCGCCACATACGCAGTGCGGCGG
>ERZ779850.2534-NODE-2534-length-14575-cov-5.430579_pt1 | contig 14575 bp, 19 predicted proteins | sample MGYA00511249_ERZ779850 | MGnify/ENA primary metagenome ERZ779850 (study PRJEB29588, sample SAMEA2162475) | human gut metagenome | biome: human gut; feature: human-associated habitat; material: faeces | place: Denmark | collected 2008/2010 ...
GTTATATCACCATAACATATAATCACATTAAATATCATACGCAACTATCCAGTTGATGTTCGCGTTGTAGTCCATGCCTATGCAGATAGGCGCGTCGGGGTCAACGTCAGCGTCGGCTCTCGCGTCGAGAGAGGCGAAGTCATAATCATAACCGAGGGAGTCGAGGTATTGATTATCGTTGGCGTCGTATTTATGCCCCTCACGCATTGAGGAATAAAAACCGTCCTTTGCAATTCCGATCCTCTGACACAGGATAGAGGTTTGGAATGTGAGTGGCGTAAGGTCGCGCTTCATCTGCTTAATGTAGTTTTCACCGAGAAGTTGCAGGTTTTCAATCGAGGAATATTCGCGGTAATAAACAGCGACCGACCGCATCTTGTTAAGGTTGCGGTCGAGGCGACGGAGATAGCCTTTGAGGTGGTCGGGCACCGGCTCACCGTTGGCGTTAAGGGCGCGTATGCGCTCCTTAGTGCGCCATATCTCATACACGGTAGCCTCAATGGTCTTAATCAGCTCCACGTCCATTTTGTCGCGGTAGTGCAAAAACCAACTGCCCTTTTGGGTCTGCGGCATATCGCTCAATATCATAATTGAGTGATTGAAGGAGTGCTTTCCAAAGTGCGACTTAATGCCGCCGTTGGCAGGGAGCGTTTCATCTTTGAGTTTGGCGTAGTCAATAAACTTGGCTTCATCTACAAGCAGCCACGAGAGCGTAAGCGAGTTAGACGAGCCGGGGCGGTCTTGCGAAATGATAATAGCGACCGAACCGTTGTAGAAAGTTATGACGTGTTCATAATCTTTCGGGTCGATGATAGGCTGCTTGAAAGTCTTTGGCGGCTTCTTGCCGACAACGTAATGTACGCCCTCGATGAAGCCCCAGCGTTTCCACGCGGCGAGCAAACCCGGAATGGTGTTTGTGAGTCCGTGTTTGAATGTCGGCACGACGATACCCCCTGTCGAGCCGGGCATACGCTGCATATTGCGAAGCACAAACGGAGCAGCTATGCTGTCCGTCTTGCCGGTGCGTCGCCCTGCGACGATAACGGTTGTGTTCGCTCCTATGAGTTGCGTAAGGCGTTGGGGCTTGTTAAAGTAGACTTTCTTCTCCGTCATTGTCGGTGTCTTGTTTAGGGTCAGGGAAAAGTGTGTCAAGTTCGAGGTCGTATTCCTCAAATTCGACATCTTCAATGTCGATAGTTTCGCGGCGGTATTTCTCAATCATCTGCGAGATTTTCTCGTTGATGTTGGGAATTGGCTCGATACCGAGGACTCGCGGGTCGTCGGTAGCGGTGAACGGCTGCGGAACAATCTTGTCGTAAGGCATAGCCTGTTCATCTTCGAGGTCAATGCGATTGAGCTTGCCGTAGGCGGTCGCGGCACGTTCCATAGTCTTGCTGTCCTTGCGCTTCTCCGCCATTTTATAAGTGGCGATAAGCATTTCGTTGGTGCGCCAACGGTGGAAGTCTCGGCTTGCCGTAGACATCATAGGCAACAAGGCTTTGACGATTGCCAAATCGGAGTAAGCGGTAACTTTGGAAATATCGTGCCGCTGCATTACCTCGGCGACAAACTCGCGGTCGGAGCCGTCGGGGTTTGAGATGAACCAATTATACATCTCGCGGACACGCAAAACCTTATCCACAAGGACTTGCGGATAACGTTCAAGCAGCTCGGACTCTCTTGTAAAGAGGTCGGCGCGGCATACTTCTATGGCGGACGGCGTTCCCATTACTCGTCGTCCTCCATATCGAGCAAGTTGCGGTGTGCGTTCTCAATAGCCAGTGGCGAGCCTACCTGTGCCAACATCATTTCCTGAGAATGAAGTTTGACCTTAGAGGCGGCTTTGCCGCGACGGTAGGCTTTCGACACATTGGTTGAGCGGTCTGCAATGTCAGAGCGCAAAACATCAGCCGGAATATCGAGTATTACGGCGATGTCGCTTATCTTCAAGTAGATTGAGGCGAATTTTTCAATCTGCGTTAATTCGTTCTCTGAATAGGTCATGAAGCGGTACGGAGTGATTTGTGATTAAATCATTGACCTGCTCAAAGAGCCGGTCGAAGATGATTGGGTCGGTGGAAATAAAAGCGGACTCGTGGCGGTTGCCGCGAGTGAGGTTTTGGGAGGTTATGACCGAAACGGTTGCACCGTTCTCTCCCTTTACGAGAAGTATCTTGCTGTGGTTGTCGGCAAGATACGTGCGCTCAATAACTTGGGTGATGAACGCCCAGAGTTTGAGCGTCTTGTTGGTCGCCTTATGGTCGAGCACAAGATTTATGCGGCTGACCTTGTTTGCCTTGCAAATGAAAAAGAGTCGGCGCAGAAACTCCTCGGAAATGGAGAAAGAAGTCTGCCAAACTTCCGCAATCCCGACTTGGCTTAAAATCCATTCGAGAATGTCGGCAACCTGCACGGCATTTGAAAGGTAAGCCTGAAAGGGCGTCTCTTTCAACGGACGAAGGATTTGGTCAATGTCGGCAGTCCTTTTCATTTCTTGGCAGATTTCTTAGCCGTACCTGTGGCAGAGCGTTTACGCGAGGGCGTGGCTTTTGGGGCAGGTTCGGCTACATAATGGTCGTAAGCCTCCCAGTTGGCGTGTAACTTCTTGTCAAGAGCGATTAACTCCTTCAGGAAGGGGTATCGCTCTGAGTCCGGGCAGGTAACGTTATCAAGCGAAAGTTTTCTGAGTTGCAGGTGCAACTCGCGCATACGTTGAAGAATAGAGAGATTCTCAACGAATTTCGCCTTGATTTCGTCAGGCAAAGAGTCGTGGTCTTCACGTTTGCCGAGACGCTTGGAGTCTTCGGCTTCGGTGGTATGGTCTTCTTCGAGAGCGTGGTCGGCAGCGATGGTATCAACCTGTGCCGACATTTCAGCGACCTGCTCACGAGTGAGCGCAGCGACACGGAAATTGTAATACTTTTGAAGTTGGTACTCCACGAAGTCGCGGCGGCGGTCAATCTGCGCGATTATGTTCTTATACATAATCTGATTGCCCGACAGCTTCAAAAGGTAGAGAGCGCCGACGGTATAGTCGCGCTCGGTTTCGGGAGTGGCAAGCCACTTGCCTATAAGTTCAGTGAATTTGTGGTCCATTACAGTTTGTTGTTTATACCTGTGAAGAATACGAGGTTGTAGCCGAGGGGTTCGAGCAGGTTCTTCATCGAGATCATCGTTGCGCCGGTGGTAACAAAATCGTCAAATACGATTATGTTACGCTCTTTGGGCGGTTCTTTGCCAAAGGTAAAGACAGCCCCGACACGATGTTTAGAGTGGCACTCGGCGAGATCTTCATAGAAGTTCACGCCTAAGAGTGCGGCGAGCCGGGCAGAAATGAGCGATGCGAAGTTATGCTCCTTGTGGCGACGCTTGGGCGAGGTAACGATGCACCAGTCGCCGGTGGCGAGCGAATGACCGAGTATTTGCCGGATAAGGGTATTCATACCCACGGCAAACTTCTCAATCATATCAGGGTCGCTCTTAATGTCGGTCAGAGTCCGGCCATAGAGCGACTTTTTCCAAAGCGAGATGATACCGAAAGCCGGATTGCGGTATGAAATTCGCACCTTGTTAGGGGCGAAGTCGCAGCGAGCCTCGGCTTGCTGCACATCTTTCCATGCCGCACGTTTCTTCTCTGCGAACAAGTCCTTGCTCTCATCATGAGCAAAAGAAGCGTCAATTTCGGGAACGGTCAGCGATGGCACTTCGATGTCGTTCAACAACTCGTCCAAAGCGATAGCTCCGTCTTTGACGCTTCTATTATTCATAATGATTGAGGATTAGGCAGCCTTGCCGCACTCAATATCGCCGTCCTCGGTTTCGAGCGTACCGATGTAGAAGGGCGCAGGCACTTCGTCGGTAGCTTCGACATTGATAGTGGTAGAGGTCGTGCCGGTGGCACCTTGACCAAGGTCTTGGGCGACAGTCGCCTTAGTGCTCCACTTATCATTGCCGAGGACGCGGAAGTTACCTTTCATATCCTCGACGACAAACACATTGTCGGTGTTGTTGATATAGGCGGCGGCAGCGGAAGCCTCCGTGCCGACACCGGGGTGAACGGCAACCAACTTGTTGAGTTGGGTTTGGCTTGGGAGTTCACCCTGCGCCTCCGAAGTGAGCTGCGACTTGTCGGGAAGAATGTCGATGTACCGCCACTTCGCGTCGGCGGCGAGAGTGAACGAGCCGGCGAGGATAGCGGAAGTCGGGCGACCGAGTTCATCACGAGGGAGTTGGGGAAAGCCGACTATCAAGCTTTTAGCGAGATAGTAAATGCGGCGTTTCACACCGGGAAGCTCGGGGGTGCCTTGGCACCAACCGAGCGACTTTTGGATAGAGGTACATTTATTCGTAGCCATAGCGAGCGAGGATTAGACGGTTAATTCAATGGTCTTGAAACGGCGTTTGTCGAGCGTTTCAAACTGCACACCGAAGAACATAGTGGCGATGTACGAGAGGATGAAAGGAGCATACTCCTTGACCATCACGTTTTCCACGTCGCCCATCTGGTCGTAACCGACGAGCATATTGCCTTTGGTGGTAACGTGCATGAACTTCGACCCTGCCTTGTTGTAGAGGGGGCAGAACTTCAACTTGCCGTTAGAGCCTTCAACGGCACCCTGTCCGTACTGGGTGTTGTAAGGTATGCCGCCGTGAGTGAGCAGGTAGCCCTCGTTGTATTTATCGACGAAGTCCTGCGAGCAGTAGAGGTAGAGGTCCTGGGAGCGGAGGCGCGGGTCGAGCGAGAACAGGATAGACTTGGCGATGTCAACGGCGTTAGCCGGAGTGATTTCATCGGTAATCTTCATGTAGTTACCCTCGTCGGCAGCGATAGCACCGGCAGCGATTTCCTTTTCGGTAATCGTGTCGAAGCCGTCGAACAGGTCGGCTGTGGTATCGCCGGCAGCGTTGCGCTTGCCGTTCCAAATGGCGTCGTTGAGATGTTCGGAGAGGTTCTTGGCGATGAGAGCGAGGACGTGGCGAGCCGTCGGCGTAGTCATCTGACCGTCGCCCTTAGTGGCACCAGTGCCGAGAAGGGTTGAGATAGCCGAGTTAGGCTCGAAGTTGGCAACAACTGAGCCAAAATGCGTTTCGAGGTCGCGGAAAGCGAGGTCGAGGTTGTAGTCAACGGCACGTTTGGGGTTGTAGGGAGCGAACTGTGCGTCGCCGGTGAGCGTACCGACACGCTCCTTGTATCGGATACCGGGGCGACCAGTCATATACTGGAGCGTGTCGCCGATACCGATAATGGGAAGCATAAGGAGGTCGGAGCGGTATTTGACCGCAGCCTCCTGATACTCCTGAAGTGAGAATTGAAATTTACCTGCCATAGTGGTAGAGAGGTTAAGGGTTAGACTTCGTTAAAGAGTTTCCGGGCGGAGTTGTAGGTATCGACGAAAGCCTCCACCTCGTTCTTGGGTGTGTTGTCAGAAGGCTTGGAGTCTTCGACAACCTGCTTGGACGGCTCGGCAGGGGTCTTGGCGAGCTTTGCTTCAAGTTCGGAGATACGCTTGTCGCGTTCTTCGATAGTTGCTTTTTGCGAGTCGGCGATAGCGTTAGCGTCGTTGAGACGCTGATTGAGGGCGTTGTATTCGTCCTCGGAGTAGGTTTTGGGTTCGGGCATTTGGGTATGGGTTTTGGAGTTAAAAATCGAAGCGATAGCGGTAAGGAACTTGCCAAAGGCACTTTCCTTATCCTGTTCAGCAAGAGGTATGTTCGGTATCGGCATACCCTCGGAAGCCATAGCGGAGGCGAGCGCGTCGGTCAGGCGCGGAGCCGGTTCATCTTCAAGGTCGGTGATTTCATCAACGAAACCCCAGTCGAGGGCTTCCTTAGCCGAGAGCCAACCGCCTACTTTCATCAGCGAGAGCAGGTCTTCGGGCTTGCGCTTGCAGCGGTTGGCATAGAGTTGGGCGCAGTTAAGGTCGAGCTTGTCAAGGTCGGCTTTAATCTTCTCGCAGTCGGCAATGAGCGTGGCGAATTGGTCGGAGTTGAGAGAGCCCCACTCGAAAAATGCCATAGAGCATTTATGCACGAGGTACATAGCCCCTGCGTCAATGGAAATGTGAGCCGCGCCGAGCGAAGCGATAGTAGCGGCGGAAGCGTTGAGTCCGACGAAATGCACATTTACGTTGCCGTGATTTTTGAAGGCGGCGGAGATAGACAAGCCGGTGGCGAGTGAGCCACCGAGAGAATCGATAAGGACGTTGACCGCTTTTCCAGTGTTTTTTGTTAGTTCACGGTCAACGGTGGTGCGGTCGAAGTCTGCACCTCCGACGTAGCCTTTGAGAGTTATGTGATATGCGGTTTTTGCCATAGTTGCGATGATTTACACCGCAAACTTACCGCAATATATTAGCGGTGGAAAAGACGCTATTCCACGAAAAATTAGTAACTTTGCAATATGAGTTACATTTATAAAGAATTTAAGAATGGCTCGGAAATTGATAATTTTTTTGAGCAGTTAAATGATAGAATAACTTTGCCAATAAAGGAATGGCATAAGGAGAAAGGTCTTGTGTTATATGGCTTTATAGACAAGGATAATCATAATCTTCCCAATTATGCAATAATATGTTTTGGGAAAACTATTACTCCACAAGAAGTTGCGAAGATGCCGAATGTAGGTATATTCGCAAATTTGAAAAAGTTTGGCTCCAGTAAAAAATATAAGGGTTTAAGAGATATACGAGGTAACGTATTACTTGAAAATATTTACGAAGAGATTACCATCCTTTGTGAATACGATAATGACGTTCTTTTGTTAATTAAAAAGAACGGATTAAATGGAGTAGCTAAGGCCTCATCCAATGGTGAGGAAGTGACCGTAATAGTCCCTCCCAAATATGAAAAAATTTTCGATGCTCAAGAATATACTCTGGGATTTGTTGAAAATGGTGTCGTTGGATTTATGGATATGGATGGGAAAATTGTACTGCCTCCTTTGTATAAGGATATAGAAGGAAACAACATTTTTATTAATGGGAAAGCAGAAATCCAACGAGTGGGAGATTATACAATTCCATGTTATATTAATCACTATGGGAATTATGTTCAAGATGCCTATGATTATGGCACAAATACTGAACATAATTTTGGAACGTCATATTATCCCTACGGGGACTTACCAAGTGCATTAGATGCTTATGAGGGTGATGATTCCAATAGGTGGAATACTGATTAAATACCAAAGAGCCTTTCCTTGCGGAAAAGCCCTTGAGGGAGAGAGGGAGGAACGGGGTCAGATGCGGCGGAACACGTGATTGTTTGCGCCCATTGTGTAATCCCACATGAACAGCTCGCGTCCGAAGGCTTCGTAGTCGAAGTATTGAGCGAGATTGCCCATAGTCCTTTCAAGGTCGTAGCACTCATCGACGATGTGCCGTGCGAAGTCTTCCTCGCTGTCCCATTCTCCGCAGTAGGCTTCCTCGAAGTTGTCGAGGTCGTCGTGCAGCTCCATGTAGTCGTCCACAGCCTCGACACTGTGTTTATCACACATTTCAGTGTATTCTTTGATGTGGTCGAAGTCTTCCTCGGACATGAAGCCCTCGTTGTACCACTGGCGGGGGAAGCACTCGTAGTCCTGAGCCATCAGCTCCGGGTCTTCCTCGTCGGCGTGGATAGCCTTGCAGAAGTTGATAAACTCGTCGTAGTCGTCGAAGGAGGAAAGGTCCACCCAAAGACCGCAGAGCGAGCCGTCGTTGTACTTGGCGTAAGTACCGACATAGACTGAGGGTTCACCGTCGCAGGGGCTTTTGTGATCAGCGATTGCGTCTTCGAGTTCGGGAACTGTGAAGTCCAGTTCGTGGAGTCGTGCAACGACTCTCGGAGTGATGTTGAGTTCTCCAAATTGTAGTCTCATTGTAGTTGTAATTAAGGGGTTTAACATAGAGTTTTCTGTTTAATTTTTACGTTGCAAGAATTGGGAGAACTGAGAAAGTGAGATGAAGCAAAAATTTCCAGAGAATTTTAAGGCTTGCCCGGTCAAAAATGAGGCTTGTACCATTTTTTATAAAATTGTCGCAGTAAATCCGTAGGCTTGTTTTGCGTTGAACGGTCAGTCCTACCTTTGCGACAGGAAAAATAACAGGAGGCTCGGCGGAAAAATCCCGGTATGGAAATGGAGATGAGATGAAAAGGCGGAGGTTTTAACTCACGCAGAGTGGTTCACCACCACCGACAGGGCTGTTTCCGACTGAAGATGTGATTGCCAAAAGCCAATGCAGGTGCGCCCGAAGTGTCGGGGCTTACAATTATGGCAAGTGCAATGTCGGCGGTGTCGTAATGGGTAGACCTTTCCTCGGCGACTGCGACACCATAAACTGCAAGGTTATACACGAGAGGCAGACCACCACTGAAATACGGCTCGGACTGCGAATACTCCACGCATACCGCTGAACTGCGAGGGCAAAGGCTGAGGAAGCCGACCTCCGAAAGAAAAGATAAACGCAATGGCGAGCGACGACTACGGAGCAGACAACCCGACACCCGCAGGGCAACTGCTAAGTATGGGTCAGGTACACGGCATCTCCGAAAGAGTGTCACGAATGGGCGGTCTCGCGCTTCGGCAACGGAGCCGGGCTGTTCAATGTGATTACCAATACCGGGCGCAACTTGTTCCGCAACGTCTGACCCCTCCCTCTCGCCGGGCGGTTTCCGCAAGGGAAGGCTCTTGAAACGAAAAACCACCGACTTTCACAAGCCAGTGGCAACCTTAAACTTCAAAATCTGAGAATGGGGATTGGATGGGAATTTATTCTGACTTTGATTTCAGTTTGTAGATACGAATATTGAGACCTTCGTGGTCGAAGTCAAAATCGAGCGAGTCAGGATTGACTTTAACATTGATTTCAATGATGTTGTTCACGATTTCGGCAAGAGCCTTGCCGAGAGATTTTGTTTGTGCTTCGTCAGCTGAAGGCTCGTCGAAGCGGATAATTCGTTTGTCGTCCATAGAGTAAATTTATAATTTTCGATTTGTTGATATTGTGCACGGTATCATAGTGCGATACTGGCAATGTTTAATCTCGTAGTAAAAGCCGGAGCCGTCGCCGTCAGGTGCGCCGCACTGCATAGTACACTCAAAAGTGAGGTGTGGCGGCTCCAGTGAGCCAATGAGGAAGGAATTGTCCTCGATGTCGGTAACGACAAAGGCATAATTTCCTCCGGGTATCATTGGCAGTAGAGTTGTGGAGAGAAATTTGAGAGTGGCAGTTTCCTGATAGCTGCCATTCATCGGCTCGGTCTTGCACTGACAGTCGGGTTCGTCAGAGAAGAACACCTGCTCTATTGAGGTCAAGACCGGGGTTGCTTGCCCTGTAATCTTATTGAGGTAGACACACCGCTGAAGATGATTGGCGTTAAGCAAGCCGATAAATTTCACTCCGGGGAGTCGTTGAGTCTTTCTTTCCATAAAAGTGGGTCGTTTTGGGGGTACCGATGTAGTCCAAAAAAATTATGATTTTTTCGACTTTTTAGCTTTACGCTTCCTCGCCAAGTTATTTCGGTGCTGCCTTTGGTAGATTTTGGCGATAGCGTTCCAGTTGGTTTCGGTGAGTTCAATGCCGTGTTCGGTCATCCACTCATAGATAAGGTTGTCCTTACGCTTACCGATGTGTCCGTGCTGATGAAGCTCTTGCCACAGTTGGATTATAAAACGATTACGTATGCAAGCGGCAAGGTTCTCTCTTGCTTTGCGTGGCAGATAGTGATAGGTCTTGGGGTGCTTGATTCTGAAATATGGAATACTTATAGCCACCGTCCTTTCCGAGGGTAAATCGGGCAAAGCGAACCACGGAGTTTTGATGAGGCACGATTCGAGAATCTTATTCTCGGTGCTAAGCCGAGGGAAAGCGACAGGTTGACACCCGCCGTTTTCGTGAATAACCCACTGCTTCAAGTAAGTGGGAAGTTCCAAGTTAATGCAATAATCACTCATTTTGTAATCGTTTTGAGCAAAGTTACCGCCGGAAACGACCACAGGAAAAGACTCACACTCTGAGCGTAATTGAGCCGAGATACCGCGTTTGGAACAACCTCCTTTAAGTTTCATCAGGCAACGTTGAAGCCATTTCAACATATTCATTTGCGATAGGTTTCATTGGTGAATATGATAACCTCAAGCATTTCATTGAAGCGGTCGGCGATACGAGAGCCATACTTCTCGCGTAACTGTTTAGGCGTGAGGTTAGTTGTAATGAAAGTGAACAACTGGTGGTCGTATCGGTACTCAATCATTTCAATGATAGGGCTGATGAGATTGCCATAATCCATCACTTCGGTAGCTTCGCGCCCGATGTCTTCAAGACCTATCATTCGATACTCGCGCACCTCCTTGAAGCGGTCATAGTTTTTCGCAAGCTCAAACGATTCACGAGCGTCTACAATGCGTATACCGACCTCGCGCGGATTTTCAAAAAAGCCTCGGTCGTTTAAGAAATTAAGAGCGGAGCGAAAAGCGTAGAGCATAGTCGTTTTACCATTGCCGCAGTTGCCGCAGAGCAACACGCCGAACTTGGGATTTTCCTGAGTGAGATAGTCGGCAAGCTGTTTGATATGCTCACGCGTTGCCTCATCATCGACAAATTGCCTTTGGCGATTGGCGACTTCTGCACGATAAGCAGCATAGAGGATGTTTGCGGCTTGGCGCCCGGTCATAGGGAATCTAAAACGGGCCCTCGAATTCTTCCGCTGAATGAACGCCTGCGTCCATTCCTCGACGTTGATCACGTCTTCGGGTTTCAAGATTTTCATTGTTGGTTGTATTATTTGTTTTTGGATTCAGAATTATTTTGAGCCAGTTGACAAAGTGGCTTTTCAGGTCGGAGAGGTCAGAGTGGAATTTCCCGCGACATTCATTGCTAATGAAAAACTCGTCGAGCCGTTTTATCAATTCGGATTCATTGAGTCCGAAAGTCTCGGCGATTTTTGATTTCCAGACATCATCTTCAATTAATTTTTCAATTAAAATTTTTTCAAAATCAGGTGAAGGTGATGTTTTCTCTTCTTTATCTACTTTAGTAGATATTTCTTTTTCATTATATAATGTGTCAGCAGGGGGGGTGCGCCCATTTGACTGACCATTTGACTGCCCGAATGACTGCCCTGAGGCTGTTTTTGAGCCTCTTGACGGTGCTTGGTAATTATCATACTCACAGATAGTTATAAGGGTAAATCCGTGTGATTTTCCGTATGCCCTTTTGACTGCCAAATAGCCTGTCGTTTTGAGTGCCCCGATGATTGACCTTAAACGTTTCTGACTGATATTCAGAGCATAATTCAAATGTGGGTATGTTATGGCGAGCTGCCCTCGGTTGATAGTTACGTCTCGGTATGTAGTCGGTTCAGTTACCGCGCGACAAACGAGATACAGGAACACACGGAGGGTGTCGCTATCCTTGAACACTTCTTGACGTTCAAGGTCTCGATGTAGCTTAATCCAGCCCTTAGGTGTGTAGTTCAACATATTCAGGGGAGATTTCAAAGCCAGGCACTGCCGTCCTTAGAATTGAGAATGTCGTCGCGGTATTTAGCCATATTCTCAATAGCTTTCAGTCGGTTGAAGCCGCGAGCGTTTAACTGACCTTTACGGAGAGCCTTCATCACTTCGTCGAAAAGATAGTAGATAGAGCCGTTGTCCCTGTGATAGTATGGCAAGCAGTTGGGGGGAGGTGCTTGTCGCCAACGGTAAAGGGTGGAGTCCGACACGTTGAGAACAATCTCAAGGGTGAGCGAGTCCATTTGTATGCTCCCGGCTAATGCGTCACGCATAGAGGTGAGGTTTTGTATTTGGGTCTTGATTTCGGACTGGTCCGCCATTACTTGACGGAGCATTTGTGTAAGGCTCTCGTACTGTCGGGAGCCTTCGGATAGGTAAGATGTTGCTTCGTTCATATTCATATTATTTTGCGATTACGGTGCAAAATTATGGCTGTCAGAAGCCCTAAAAAGATAAGGTTGCCCGAAGTGGCTTCAACCTAATCTTTTTCTTAACATCTATTTACGTCTCAAAACTATACTCTGAATAGCTCGCGCAATCTTTTCGTAGAAAGATTCGCGTGAAAAGAACTTTGACGAGGTATTGTCGGCAAGATATTGCTCGGCATTATTTCGGTCGGCAGATGTATAGAGATAATTAAGAGCGGGCGTTTTCCCACTCTTTGCACTTACCAACATTTGGTTGGCTACCGCCGATGATTTCCAATTTCGAGGCAGGTAGCGTAGTTTTTCAAGAACTGAAAGGAGAAACACCGCTCTTGCCATATTGCGAGCGGATAGCGGTTCGGTTAAAGTTCCGTCTCGGAAATCAATCAGATCTTGTCCGGCAATGGGCTGTGAGAATACATCGAAGGCATTGGCGCAGGTGGCTATGCAATCATATTCCTCAATATCGGGGTAGTCGGGAGTTATAGCTTTGTCGCCTCTAAAACGGCGTAATTCGCAACGTTCAAGCAAAATAATAGCAGCCCCAGTATCGAAGCTGCTCTTGCGTGTAAATGCCTCAATCACTTGTTCTCGGTGTTCTTTTAGGACATCGTAGACGCGGCTGTAAGCCTCAACAACTTTGTTGACGGATTGAGTAACTATTTTTGAGTTGATTTCAACTGCGCTAAGTGATTTGAGAGCGCGAGAATAGAACGTGCGATATGTTACGCCCTGCCTTACATAAAGGTCAATAAAGAACTTGCGGATTTTGACCAAAAGCGTTTCTGCATTATCCAGTTGTTTTATGGGAATTGGGGTATCAGTAACCCAAAAAGAGAGATTCGCCAGGCGCGTACTCGTAGGTCTGCGAATAAGGAGCTAAGTCCTTGTTACTTGTTGGGAAAAATGAATTTGCCATATCTTGATATGTAAATTTGATTATTGTTTTTCATCTCAAGAATAACAATTTAGCACGGCAAACAGTTGGAAAAGAAGCCCCAAAGATAATAAGAAGAAGTGCGCCCCTCCTGACGACTTCAGAAAGGGCGCATAGAATTGTCTTAGAGAGCAGCTGAAACAAAGTCAAGTTTGGACGATAGGCTGAGCATATCGGACTCAATCTTCTTATTGACGATACGAGCATATATTTGTGTCGTCTGAATATTTGTGTGTCCTAACATACGACTGACTGACTCCACCGACACGCCCTTACTGAGAGCGAGAGTTGCAAACGTGTGGCGAGCGAGGTGGCACGAGAGCCTTTTCTCTATGCCGCAAAGGTCAGCTATCTCCTTGAGGTACGCATTCATTTTTTGATTACTGCATACCGGGAGTAAGCGACCATGTGGGTCGTCTGCCATTTGCTCCTTATATTTATTGAGTATTTGTTTTGCAACATCAAGAAGCAAAACACTTGAAGGAACGTCAGTTTTTTGACGGTTCTTCATTATCCACTCGCGCCCATCTATTTTGACGATGTGCTCTTTTGATAGTTGCACGAGGTCAATGTATGCAAGACCTGTAAAACAACTGAACACAAAGATGTCGCGTACTTGTTCAAGACGCTTCACTGAAAAGCGGTGATTCATCAATTTAGCGATTTCTTCATCAGAAAGGAAACCTCTATCGGTTTTCTCAAATCTGATTCTGAAATTCAGGAAGGGGTCATTTTTTATAAGACCCATTTTCTGAGCACGGAGTATTACCGTTTTGAGATTACGCATAATGCGCATAGTTGTATTTTGCTTCAACTTTATTGCGGTAAGGCAATAATGTTCAAAGTCGCTTATGTATTTATAGCTCAGTTCACCCATTCGGAGATCAGAGCGACCAAAGCGTTCTTTGAGGAATGTAGCAAAACGTCGACGGATTACATCATATTTTGTGTAAGAAGCCTGTGAGCGACTGATACCAACTTCTTCTTTGAGTTTCGTAAGGAAATCATCAAAGAATTTGAAAAAAGAGTCGGAGTCGGAGGATTTGCCGAGGTAAAGAGCTTTTATAAAGTCGAGCGAGAGAGTGTCGGAGAACTCATAGCGACGATAGAGGTGCATAAGGTCAAGTTCAATACGTTCAAGGGCTTCATTGACCTTGTTTGCTTCAGAAGTGCGACCCTTAACACGCCCTTTACTTTTATCCCATTGCTTTTCCTCAACGTTGAAGCCGGCGGAGCCTAAAATCATACGCTCGCCGTTTAGGTATAGCCTGACGAGGATCGGCGACTTGCCGTCCTTAGTTTTATAGCTTCTCAGGTAGAAGCACACGCGAAATTTTCTAATCATATCTCAAGATTTTGTTAGTGATACATCGTCATTTTTTCGGTGACAAAGTTCGGTAGTAAATTCCTTTGTAACCCCGTCTGTATCACGTCTATAAGTCATTTTTGGTGACACGAAAATTAAAGTTTCTTAAAGTGTCACCAACCTGACACCCACCCCGGCTTGTTTTTGGACACTCGGAAACTCCCGAAAGACTTCCCAAAAAGAGCCCTTGACAAAATATTGAGAACTATATCAGATTGATTATTAGCGTATTACTAAATGAGTTCAAAAAAGTAAGGCGCGAAAAAAAGCCAATCAGAAATCTTCTGACTGGCTCTCTGCGGAAAGAGAGGGATTCGAACCCTCGGTACGGTTACCCGTACAACGGTTTTCGA
>ERZ779850.2550-NODE-2550-length-14494-cov-10.161369_pt1 | contig 14494 bp, 10 predicted proteins | sample MGYA00511249_ERZ779850 | MGnify/ENA primary metagenome ERZ779850 (study PRJEB29588, sample SAMEA2162475) | human gut metagenome | biome: human gut; feature: human-associated habitat; material: faeces | place: Denmark | collected 2008/2010 ...
CGGTGGACAGCGTTTCGGAGAGATGGAGGTATGGGCACTGGAAGCTTATGGTGCAGCATACACACTTCAGGAGATCCTGACATTCAAGTCCGATGATGTTGTAGGTCGTGTGAAAGCATACGAAGCGATCATCAAAGGTGATAACATCCCTGAACCAGGTGTTCCAGAATCTTTCAAAGTATTATTAAAAGAATTCCAGTCACTGGCATTAGATGTTAAAATTCTTGACGAGAACGCTGAAGAAGTTGAATTAAGAGAAGATGTTGATGGTGGAGATGCAAATCAGGATCTTGCACCAATGATCGAAGGAGACGGTGTCTTCAACAATTATGAAGAAAGCGAATCTGAACTCGGTGCTTTAGGATATAAACACGGAGACTTATCAGAAGGTGAAGATAACACAATCATGTAGATTGGCGAGCAATTTAGGAAGGAGCAGCCTTAAATGATGGAATCAAGCAATGAATATCAAAGCAATAAAATTTCATTTGATGCAATTAAAATCGGGTTGGCTTCCCCAGAAAAGATCCGTGAGTGGTCTAGAGGAGAAGTAAAGAAACCTGAGACGATCAACTATCGAACATTAAAACCTGAAAAAGATGGGCTTTTCTGCGAGAAGATCTTCGGGCCTACAAAGGACTGGGAGTGTCACTGCGGAAAGTACAAAAAAGTTCGCTATAAAGGTGTTGTCTGCGACCGATGCGGTGTTGAAGTAACAAAAGCAAGTGTTCGTCGTGAGAGAATGGGACATATCGAATTAGCGGCTCCAGTATCCCATATCTGGTATTTCAAAGGAATTCCTAGCCGTATGGGTCTGATTCTTGATATTTCACCAAGAACACTGGAAAAGGTTTTATATTTCGCATGCTATATCGTTTTAGATGCTGGAGATACAGATCTTGCATATAAACAAGTATTAACAGAAAAAGAATATAGAGAAGCGTATGAAAAATACGGAGATACATTCCGCGTAGGAATGGGTGCTGAAGCAGTGAAAGAACTGCTTCAGGCCATTGATCTGGAAGCAGAAGCAAAATCCTTACAGGATGAGTTCAAAACTGCTACAGGTCAGAAGAGAGCCAGAATCGTTAAGAGACTGGAAGTTGTAGAAGCATTCTGCAACTCAGAGAATAAACCAGAATGGATGATCTTGGATGCAGTTCCAGTCATCCCTCCAGATATCCGTCCAATGGTTCAGTTAGATGGTGGACGTTTTGCTACATCTGACTTAAATGACCTTTACAGACGTATCATTAACAGAAATAACCGTCTGAAGAGATTATTAGAGCTTGGAGCTCCAGATATCATCGTAAGAAACGAAAAGAGAATGTTACAGGAAGCAGTTGATGCCCTGATCGATAATGGTAGACGTGGACGTCCAGTCACAGGACCAGGAAACCGTGCATTAAAATCATTATCAGATATGTTAAAAGGTAAACAGGGACGTTTCCGTCAGAACCTGTTAGGAAAACGTGTAGACTATTCTGGACGTTCCGTTATCGTAGTAGGACCAGACTTAAAGATTTATCAGTGTGGTCTTCCAAAAGAAATGGCGATCGAATTATTCAAGCCATTCGTTATGAAAGAATTAGTAGAGCGTAAATTAGCTCACAACATTAAATCAGCTAAGAAAATGGTTGAAAAACTTCAGCCAGAAGTATGGGATGTCTTAGAAGACGTCATTAAAGAACATCCTGTTATGTTAAACCGTGCACCGACACTGCATAGACTGGGAATTCAGGCATTCGAGCCTATCCTGGTAGAGGGTAAAGCGATTCGTCTGCACCCATTGGTATGTACAGCGTATAATGCCGACTTCGACGGTGACCAGATGGCTGTCCATCTTCCATTATCTGTGGAAGCACAGGCAGAGTGTAGATTCCTTCTGTTATCACCAAACAACCTGTTAAAACCATCTGATGGTGGTCCAGTAGCTGTTCCTTCTCAGGATATGGTACTTGGTATCTACTATCTGACATTAGAGAAAGATGGAGACAAAGGTGAAGGTAAATACTTCAAATCTGAGAACGAAGCATACTTAGCTTATGAAAATAAGGTAATCACACTTCATTCTAAGATCAAAGTAAGACGTACAGGTGTGGACAAAGATGGAAATCCTATTTCCCAGATCGTAGATTGTACACTTGGACGTATTCTGTTTAATGAGATCATCTTACAGGATTTAGGATTTGTAGACAGAAGCAAACCAGAAAATGCCTTAGCATATGAGATTGATTTCCATGTAGGAAAGAAACAGTTAAAACAGATCCTTGACAGATGTATCAATATTCATGGAGCAACAAAGACTGCAGAAGTCTTAGATGATATTAAAGCAATCGGATACAAATTCTCTACAAGAGGAGCTTTAACAGTATCCATTTCTGATATGACAGTGCCACCTGAGAAACCGCAGATCTTAGGAGATGCACAGAAACAGGTAGAATTTATCACAGAACAGTATAAACGTGGTCTGATGACTGAAGAAGAGCGTTATAAAGCTGTTGTTAAGACATGGTTCGATGCCGATGACGTTTTAACAGATAAACTGATCAGCGGATTAGACCGATTAAACAACATCTTCATGATGGCCGATTCCGGAGCCCGTGGTTCTAACCAGCAGATCAAACAGTTAGCAGGTATGCGTGGACTGATGGCCGATACATCAGGACGTACAATTGAATTACCAATCAAGTCTAACTTCCGTGAAGGTCTTGACGTACTGGAATACTTTATTTCAGCACATGGTGCTCGTAAAGGTCTGTCTGATACAGCCCTTCGTACAGCCGATTCAGGATACTTAACACGTCGTCTGGTAGACGTATCACAGGATCTGATCATTCGTGAACAGGACTGCTGTGAAGGTACAGGAGAAGAAATTCCAGGAATGTATGTAGAAGCATTCATGGATGGACAGGAAGTTATCGAAAGCTTAGAAGAACGTATCACAGGAAGATACGCAGCAGAAGAGCTTGTGAATAAAGAAACTGGAGAAGTCATTGTAAAAGCAAACCACATGATCACACCAAAACGTGCGAAAGCCGTTTGTGATGCAGGATATACGTCTGTTAAGATCCGTACGATGTTAACATGTAAATCCGGAGTTGGAGCTTGTGCGAAGTGTTATGGATCCAACATGGCAACAGGTCAGGCCGTACAGGTTGGAGAAGCTGTCGGAATCATCGCAGCACAGTCAATCGGTGAGCCAGGTACACAGCTTACAATGAGAACATTCCATGCCGGTGGAGTAGCCGGTGATGATATCACACAGGGTCTTCCTCGTGTCGAAGAGTTATTTGAAGCACGTAAACCAAAAGGACTTGCGATCATCGCAGAATTTGGTGGAGAAGTGCAGTTAAAAGATACAAAGAAGAAACGTGAAGTCATCATCACAAACAGAGAAACTGGCGATGTGAAGACATATCTGATCCCTTACGGATCTCGTCTGAAAGTACAGGAAGGACAGATCCTTGAAGCCGGAGATGAACTTACAGAAGGTTCTATCAACCCTCACGATTTATTAAGAATCAAGGGAATCCGTGCAGTACAGGATTACATGATCCGCGAAGTACAGAGAGTATACCGTTTACAGGGTGTAGATATCAACGACAAGCACGTTGAGGTTATCGTACGTCAGATGCTTAAGAAAGTACGTATCGAAGACGGTGGAGACACAGGATACTTACCAGGAGCAATGGTTGATGTATTAGAACTTGAGAAGAGAAACAAAGAGATGGAAGAACAGGGTCTTCAGACTGCAATAGCAGACCAGATCATGCTTGGTATCACAAAAGCATCTTTGGCAACAGATTCCTTCTTATCAGCAGCTTCTTTCCAGGAGACAACAAAAGTTCTTACAGATGCAGCGATCAAAGGAAAAGTCGATCCATTAGTAGGATTAAAAGAAAACGTAATCCTTGGTAAATTGATTCCAGCCGGAACAGGTATGAGACGTTACAGAGATGTCAAGATCAGCACAGACGAAAATGATTTCACGATTGGAGATGAAATCGATTTCGATGATGAAGAATTTGATATTGAAGAATAATTTGAATTTGTAGTTGGCCAACTGTAGGCTTTGAGTATATGATAAAAAATAAATAAAAAACCACAAACGCAGCGGTGGAATTTTTGCTCATATTTTGAACAAATCGCTTATCCGCCCAATTTCCTACGATAACTCGCTCTGAAGTTTATCTAAGACAAGAGTCTCTGAAGCTCAGACAATCGTCCAATTGGGCTGCGAATTTATTCAAAATATGGCAAAATTCCAATGCTGCGTTTGTGGTTTTTTATTTATTTTTTATCATATACCAGAAGACTATAGTGTGGACAATTACAGTATTTGGTGCATACGTAAAATATTTTATCTTCATTTATCGATACCCAGAGCGCAAGCCAATACCGTTCAACATACATATCTCATAGTGGTTTCAATAATTTCAGTCCATCAAACTATAATCTGTTTATTGTATGTAAAATCCTTAAGAAATCTGAAAAAACTATTTAATTGACAAAGTAAACAGATATTGATATAATAAAATCAACAAATGAAAGATAAGTTTTAAAAGAAAGGAGAATCGCCCAAGTTGCTCCATAAGGCTAACGGAAAGGCTTTTAAAACCGGCAGCTGATGGATCAGAAGTATTAAGATGATTGGGAATCATGAGACTGACTCAACAGGATATTATGATCTCGGGAGAGAACATAAGAGTCCTAGAAGCGGATAGAACGGTAAAGGAGTCAACCTCATAAAAATAATACGAAGAATAGAGAGAATGAACAAGATCTTAAGATAAGATCAGAAGATGATCAAAGAAAAAGAATCCAAACAAGAAAGATTCCAAGAGACGAGGAATCCAAACAAGAAAGATTCAGATAAGAGATCAACAAACATTCGATCAGCTGACCGGTGGAGCATTTAAAAAATTTGTAACTGGTAACTAAAGCAAAGTGTAACCCGTTAACAAAATAATTTGGAACTTATTAACTGAATATTTTCTCAAGAATAAGAGATTGATTTTTATATATTAAGAAGATGGCGTAAAGAAGCCATATAACAAAGAAATCGAAACATTGAGATCAAGAAAAGAGATCAGAATAGAAGCTGTCAGGGTCGATATCAGAGATGTGACGAGAAAGCATTTCTGAAGACAGTGGGATAAGAAAAGATTTCGAATAAGATCCATAGAATGAAATTTCCAAAAAGATAAAAATATATAGAAATTAATAAAAATCTTGGGAAAAGGTCTTGACAAAGGCATGCAGGCATTTTATAATAGCCTAGCATGCCTTTTTGGGGAGCAAAACCAAGAAGTGCATGTATAGTCACAAGGTGAATTTAAGTAACCACAGTAGAAAACATGTATGGAGGTGAAATCAATGCCAACTTTTAACCAATTAGTTAGAAAAGGGAGAAAAACATCTGTAAAGAAATCTACAGCACCAGCACTTCAGAAAGGATTTAACTCTTTAAAGAAGAAAGCTACAGACACAAGCTCACCACAGAAGAGAGGTGTATGTACAGCTGTTAAAACTGCAACTCCTAAAAAGCCTAACTCTGCTTTACGTAAGATCGCCAGAGTTCGTCTTTCTAACGGAATCGAAGTAACAAGTTATATCCCAGGTGAAGGACATAACTTACAGGAACATAGTGTTGTTCTGATTCGTGGTGGTCGTGTTAAGGACTTACCAGGTACTCGTTACCATATCGTTAGAGGTACACTTGATACAGCAGGTGTAGCTAACAGAATGCAGGCTCGTTCCAAATATGGAGCTAAAAGACCTAAGAAAAAATAAAACAAAACTAAATTGGTACAAAGCAGCGTAATTAAACGCTACCTTGTATAGTTGTGCCGGAACTTTATTGTTTCCTACAAAGGTTACAGGAGATATAAAAGTCCTGCACGAACATGCAATAACTAAGTATGAGTACCGATGAATTAATGATTATTAAGGAGGGAAGAACCGTGCCACGTAAAGGACATATTGCGAAAAGAGACGTATTAGCAGATCCTATTTACAACAATAAGGTTGTGACAAAATTAATCAACAACATTATGTTAGATGGTAAAAAAGGAGTTGCTCAGAAAATCGTATACGGAGCATTTGCCCGTATCGAAGAAGAAGCTGGAAAACCAGCTTTAGAAGTATTCGAAGAAGCTATGAACAACATCATGCCAGTTCTTGAAGTAAAAGCTAGACGTATCGGTGGAGCAACATATCAGGTGCCTATCGACGTTAGACCAGACAGAAGACAGGCATTAGCGCTTCGTTGGATCACAACTTTCTCACGTAAAAGAGGAGAAAGAACAATGGAAGAACGTCTTGCAAAAGAACTTCTTGACGCTTCCAACAATACAGGAGCATCTGTAAAGAAAAAAGAAGATATGCACAAGATGGCAGAAGCAAACAAAGCATTCGCACATTACAGATTCTAATTTCAAGAATCTGTTCTGGCGTCTTGCCAGATATGCTTCTATGTTAAAACTTATAGGAGGAAAAAATCTTGGCTGGAAGAGAATATCCATTAGAGAGAACCAGAAATATCGGAATCATGGCTCATATTGATGCTGGTAAAACAACAACAACAGAGCGTATCCTTTATTACACTGGTGTAAACTATAAAATCGGTGATACTCATGATGGTACTGCTACTATGGACTGGATGGAGCAGGAACAGGAAAGAGGTATCACAATCACTTCTGCAGCTACAACATGTCATTGGACACTGCAGGATCATTGCAAGCCTAAAAAAGGTGCTTTAGAGCATCGTATCAATATCATTGATACTCCAGGGCACGTTGACTTCACAATTGAAGTAGAACGTTCTCTGCGTGTACTTGATGGTGCAGTAGCAGTCTTCTGTGCAAAAGGTGGAGTAGAGCCTCAGTCTGAAAACGTATGGAGACAGGCTGATACTTATAACGTACCTAGAATGGCATTCATCAATAAGATGGATATCTTAGGTGCTAACTTCTACGGAGCAGTTGATCAGATGAAAGATCGTCTGGGAGCTAACGTAGCAGTACTTCAGTTACCTATCGGTAAAGAAGACGACTTCAAAGGAATCATCGACTTATTCGAGATGGAAGCCTACATCTACAATGATGAAAAAGGTGAAGACATCTCTATCGTTGAAATCCCAGAAGATATGAAAGAAGAAGCAGAACTTTATCACACAGAATTAATCGAAAAGATCTGTGAATTAGACGACGATCTGATGATGCAGTACCTTGAAGGTGAAGAACCAAGTGTTGATGATTTAAAAGCTGCATTAAGAAAAGGAACATGCGAATGTAAAGCAGTTCCAGTATGCTGTGGTACAGCATATAGAAATAAAGGTGTTCAGAAATTACTGGATGCTATTATCGAATTTATGCCAGCTCCAACAGACATCCCAGCTATCAAAGGTGTCGATGAAGATGGTAACGAAGTTGAAAGACATTCATCTGATGATGAACCATTCTCAGCTTTAGCATTTAAGATTATGACAGACCCATTCGTAGGTAAACTTGCATTCTTCCGTGTTTACTCTGGAACATGCAAATCAGGATCTTACGTATTAAATGCAACAAAGAACAAAAAAGAGCGTGTTGGACGTATCTTACAGATGCATGCTAACAAGCGTGAAGAATTAGATATCGTATATTCAGGAGATATCGCAGCTGCAGTAGGTTTCAAATCTACAACAACTGGTGATACAATCTGTGATGAACAGCATCCTGTAATTCTGGAATCCATGGAATTCCCAGAACCAGTTATCGACGTAGCGATCGAACCTAAAACTAAAGGTGATCAGGGTAAAATGGCTGAAGCACTTGCTAAGCTCGCTGAAGAAGATCCTACATTCAGAGCTCATACAGATCATGAAACAGGACAGACAATCATTTCCGGAATGGGTGAACTTCATCTGGAAATCATCGTTGACCGTCTGCTTCGTGAATTCAAAGTAGAAGCTAACGTTGGTGCTCCTCAGGTAGCATACAAAGAAACATTTACAAAAGCCGTTGACGTTGACAGCAAATATGCTAAACAGTCTGGTGGTCGTGGTCAGTATGGTCACTGTAAAGTTCACTTTGAGCCAATGGATGCCAATGGAGAAGAACTGTTCAAATTCGAATCTACAGTTGTTGGTGGATCTATTCCTAAAGAATATATCCCAGCAGTTGGAGAAGGTATCGAAGAAGCAGCTCAGTCTGGTATCTTAGGAGGATTCCCAGTACTTGGTGTTAAAGCTACAGTATATGATGGATCTTACCATGATGTCGATTCTAGTGAAATGGCCTTCCACATTGCCGGATCTATGGCATTTAAAGAGGCTATGCAGAAAGCTGGAGCTATCTTGCTTGAGCCAATCATGAGAGTCGAAGTTACAATGCCTGAAGAATACATGGGAGACGTTATCGGAGATATCAACTCTCGTCGTGGACGTATCGAAGGTATGGATGATATCGCGAGCGGTAAGATGGTTCGTGCATTCGTTCCATTATCTGAAATGTTCGGATATTCTACAGACTTACGTTCTAGAACTCAGGGACGTGGTAACTACTCTATGTTCTTTGAAAAATACGAACCAGTACCAAAGAACGTACAGGAAAAAGTACTTGCTGACAAGTAAGAAAATTAATATATAAATATTTCGAGGCTATTTTGTCAAAATAGTCTTGAAATATTTGTTTAAATGAAATATAATCAAATTTAGGACGGCCCTTTGCTGGGCAACTATATTGAAGTTTGAAACATTATTGTAATTGCCCATAGGGCGAATAAGGAGGACAATTAAAATGGCAAAAGAAAAGTTTGAGAGAACTAAACCTCATTGCAACATTGGTACTATTGGACACGTTGACCATGGTAAAACAACTTTAACAGCAGCAATCACTAAAGTTTTAGCTGAAAGAGTAGAAGGAAACACAGCTGAGAACTTTGAAGATATCGATAAAGCTCCAGAAGAAAGAGAACGTGGTATCACAATCTCTACAGCTCATGTTGAGTATGAAACAGAAAAACGTCACTACGCTCACGTTGACTGCCCAGGCCATGCCGATTATGTAAAGAACATGATCACTGGTGCAGCTCAGATGGACGGAGCTATCTTAGTAGTAGCTGCTACTGATGGTGTAATGGCTCAGACAAAAGAACATATCCTGTTATCTCGTCAGGTAGGTGTTCCTTACATCGTAGTATTCATGAACAAATGTGATATGGTAGACGATGAAGAATTATTAGAATTAGTAGAAATGGAAATTCGTGAATTATTAAATGAATACGAATTCCCAGGAGACGACATTCCTATCATCCAGGGATCTGCTTTAAAAGCTATCGAAGATCCAGCTGGACCATGGGGAGATAAGATCATGGAATTAATGGATGCTGTTGACAGCTACATTCCAGATCCACAGCGTGATACAGACAAACCTTTCTTAATGCCAGTCGAAGACGTATTCTCTATCACAGGACGTGGTACAGTAGCAACTGGTAGAGTAGAAAGTGGTGTTCTTCACGTATCTGACGAAGTTGAAATCGTTGGTATCAAAGAAGAAACAAGAAAAGTTGTTGTAACTGGTGTAGAAATGTTCCGTAAACTGTTAGACGAAGCTCAGGCTGGAGATAACATTGGTGCATTATTACGTGGTGTTCAGAGAGACGAAATCGAAAGAGGACAGGTTCTTTGCCAGCCAGGTTCAATCACATGCCATACAAAATTCACAGCTCAGGTATACGTTTTAACAAAAGATGAAGGTGGACGTCATACTCCATTCTTCAACAACTATCGTCCACAGTTCTACTTCAGAACAACAGACGTAACAGGTGTTTGCAACCTTCCAGAAGGAACAGAAATGTGCATGCCTGGAGATAACATCGAAATGACAATCGAACTGATCCACCCAATCGCTATGAGCCAGGGTCTTACTTTCGCTATCCGTGAAGGTGGACGTACTGTAGGATCAGGACGTGTTGCTACAATCATCGAGTAATACAATCTGAAAATAGATTTGTTATCGCAAGATAACGTTGTGTCCAAACGTAAGATACCCGTAGAACTTCGGTTCTACGGGTTTTTCTGTTGCTTAAAAAAGTTAAATAAGTCGGAAAAGAATAACGAATGATAAAGAAAAACGGTTGCCGGGAGATTATCCTAACAACCGTTTGTGATAACAGAATGATAACAAAATATGAAATTTTCACCAATTTGATAACAGATACAGTGGATTTGTTCATATATCACAGATATGGGTGTGGATTAAGTCAGATCATATGTCTTAATGTCATTACCATCTGTGCCCTTCTTAACAATAGTGTGACACCCTATCGTTGTTCCCATAGCACGCAATTTCCATTCTTCCTGGGTAGCGTTCAGTTTATCCAGTTCTGCCTGTCTTTTATCTTCATCTTCAATAGCTAATATTTCAGTTTTTTCCTTTTCATAGACATTTTTAAATTGACACCATTTCCTGAAAAAGTCCTGCATTGTAGGATTATCAAACGTCAGTGAAATCTTCTGCTCAGGTGTCTCAGCAAGTGAGAGGTTCACTGAATCATCAATAGAAAACAACAGAGAGAGTACATCTCCGACTGTTTCAATATTAAAATCCAGAAAAACACTTACATTTAATCCCAGTGCAGTTGCTATCTTTTCTAACTGATCCGGTTTTGGATTTCGGATTCCACGTCCCTACTGGGAAACAAAATTTTATGGATATTCCCAGATTGCAATGTAAAGGGGGCGAGAAAGTATGGTAGCATACAAAGATGAAGAAAGAGGAACCTGGTATGTTTCATTTTATTATGAGGACTGGACAGGAGCCAAAAAGCGAAAAGTAAAAAGAGGATTCCGCACTAAGAAAGAAGCATTAAATTTTGAAGCGGAGTATAAAAGAACAGCGAAAGCAGACATGGATATGACAATGGGAGAGTTTGTAGAAGTCTACTTCCGAGACAAGTCTCAGTCATTGAAGGACAGGAGTATCAAGAATAAAAGAGATACGATGAAGGCTCAACTGTTACCGTATTTTAAGGACAGACCAATGAACAGTATTACACCAGCAGAGATTATCCAGTGGCAGAATACGATTATTGAAAAAGGATATTCAGATGATTATCTGAAAACAATACAGAATCAGATGACGGCATTGTTCAATCATGCGAAGAATATCTACAATCTGGCAGATAATCCCTGTGACAAAGTAAAACGTATGGGAAAGACTTCAAAAAAGAAAATGAAGTTTTGGACAATTGAAGAATATCGGCAGTTTATGACCGGAATAGAACCGGGAAGCAAATATTATGTGCTGTTTGAATTATTATTCTGGACAGGAGCGAGAGAAGGCGAAGCACTCAGCATTACACCTGCTGACATTGATTTTGAAAGGAATCTACTTCAGATCAATAAAACTTACTACCGTATGCATGGAGAGGACGTGATTACATCTCCCAAAACAGAAGAATCGAACCGTACGATTTCCATACCGGAATTTCTGAAAAAAGAGATTCAGGATTATATTAGCAGACTGTATGAGTTGCCCGAAGATGAACGGATTTTTCCAATGGTTCATGAAGCGGTACAGCATAAGTTAAAACAGGTGGTTCAAAAGACCGGAGTAAAAAAGATAAGAGTACACGACATTCGTCACAGTCATGCGGCATTTCTGATTAATAAGGGAGTGCAACCATTGATGATTAAAGAAAGGTTTGGACATACGGACATTCGCATTACATTGAATACTTATGGGCACTTATATCCAGATCAGCAGAAAGTAGTGGCAGATATGTTGGATGATGAAAATATAAAAAGCTCCGGAAGTACGAACAACCGGAGCAATGTGACAAATGAGGACGAATCCACAAATGTCAACCCTAGACAAGTTGATTATAGCAGAGATTCTTCCAGAGAACAACAGATAACTGGCGAGAACAGTTGGGAAAATGGAGGAATTTATGGAACAGAGAAATGAGAATAAAACAGAATTGAAAATGATAAAGATGTCAGATGTCCAGTCTCAGACAGTGGACTGGCTCTGGTATCCGTTTATCCCTTATGGAAAATTAACGATTATTCAGGGAGATCCCGGTGATGGAAAAACTACGCTGGTATTAAATATTGCTGCAAGATTGTCTAAAGGAGAAGGTCTGGATAACGATATGAAAGTAACAGAACCCGTGAATATTATCTATCAGACAGCGGAAGATGGACTGGCAGATACAGTAAAACCCAGACTGGAGCTGGCAGAAGCGGTCTGTGAAAGAATTATGGTTATAGATGAAACAGAAAAATCACTTTCCATGATTGATGAAAGACTGGAAACTGCTATCAAACAGACTGGTGCGAGAGTGCTTATTTTAGATCCGATTCAGGCATACCTTGGAGGAACAATGGATATGAACCGGGCAAATGAAGCAAGGGATATGACAAAAAGATTGAGCTTGCTGGCAGAAAAGTATAAATGTGCAATTTTATTAATCGGACATATGAATAAAGCTGGTGGAAATAAAGCTGCATATAGAGGAATGGGTTCGATTGACTTTTTTGCAGTAGCCAGAAGCGTATTACTGGTAGGAAGAATAGAGGGAGAACCGGACTTAAGAGCAGTGGTTCAGATTAAAAATAATCTGGCTGCATTTGGACATTCCAAAGCATTTCGCCTGACAGAAACAGGATTTGAGTGGATAGGTGACTATGAAATCACAGCAGATGAGGTGCTTGGTGGAATTGCTCCAAAGGTAAATAAACTGGAACAGGCAAAGAAGATGCTGAGGGAACTGGCAGAAACATCAACTTCTGTGCAAAGCAGTGAAATCTTTGATATGGCAGAAGATTTGAATATTTCTAAAAGAACACTGGAAAATGCAAAAAAGGAACTTGGAATTAAGGCAAGACGAATCGGTAATTCCTGGTATTGGGATTTAAATAAAGTTAAGCCGGAATAAATTAAGGGTGCAACATTGCAGAGTATATAGAAAATGCGGAATTAAAATGCAAGGTTGCAATCTGTAAAGACATTGCAGTGTTGCGTCCTTACATAAATTGTAAGAAGGTGAGAACTTGAAAAACGTTATGATTCCAGAGGAGTTATTTGGAAAGATTATAAAATATCATTTACTGGATCAGGAACAGGAAGCAGATGATATAAGAAAAGGTCTGGAGAAAAAGCTGGATGCAATGGTAAATCGTGAGGTATACAGTAAATCCAAAACTGCACCAACAGAAGAAGAACGGGAAAAGTTCCGGCAGGAGTATCTGGACAGAAAAGGAATGCAAGAGAGCTTTCGATGGTAACAGTTCGTGTTGATTACCTTTTTACAGGAGCGTGTCACGCCCCTGTGAGAAGTAAACAAGAAGAAAGTGGTAAGGCGCATACGGAAAGCTGAGGCTGGACGGTGAGGTTGCTGTAAATTTGATAGTTGTGAAGAAGGGAGAACGATTCGATGAAGCAGGGAAGATTAGGATATAACAGTAGCAATGACAGATATGGGTTATTAGCGTCGGACTTATGGATTGATACGGGATTTCACTGTGGAGAAGGTCTTGAGGTACTGGTTGATGATAAATGGGTACGGACAAGAATGGAGATGAATCCAGCAAGAGAATGGTATCTGGTGGGAACACCATATTGCGGAGATCTGGAATATGTACAGGCAAGAATACCGGAATAATTTAGTCGAGAGAGTAACGCAGTAGCCAACCGATTAACGGGAGGAATAAAATAGGTCTTCGCTCCGCTTCGGTCGGTGCAGAACAGACGTCCACTGGACGTCTTGCACCCCCGGAGGGCGCAAGGGTACTTTTGATGGACGGTACGGCTGTCGAAAGTGCTTTTGCGTTACTTTTGACAAAAGTAACAAAACCGCCGTATCCGGCGAAGATTTCTTTTTATACTATAGCTGGTAAAGATACAAATTTATGTGCCATGTCTGGCACTGGTTTTAGAAAGTGGGGTGACGAACATGACGCTGAAACGAACAATTAGTGGTATGATCGGGACAGGTTCTCTGGCTCATAATAGAAGGGAATTTATAGCAGAAAATGTTGATCCAAACAGAGTGCAACTAAATATTTGCTATCAGAATGAGAATTTAAAAGAAGTTTATAAAGAACTGTTTGATGAAGCTGTAGAACGATATAATATCGGGAAAAGAAAAGATAGACAGATTACAAATTACTATGAAAAAATCCGGCAGGGAAAACAAGAGAAGTTGTTCCACGAAGTAATTTTTCAAATTGGAAATCGAGAAGATATGGCTGTCGGAACAGCAGAAGGAGATCTGGCTGTAAAAATACTGGATGAATATGTAAAGGACTTCCAGAAACGGAATGCAACGTTACGGGTATTTGGTTGTTATCTACATCAGGATGAAGCTACCCCACATTTACATATTGATTTTATTCCTTATGTGACTGATTGGAAAGGAAAAGGAATGGATACCAGAGTTTCGTTGAAACAGGCATTAAAAAGTCTTGGATTTCAAGGTGGAAATAAGCATGATACAGAACTGA
>ERZ779850.2558-NODE-2558-length-14451-cov-2.786538_pt1 | contig 14451 bp, 1 predicted proteins | sample MGYA00511249_ERZ779850 | MGnify/ENA primary metagenome ERZ779850 (study PRJEB29588, sample SAMEA2162475) | human gut metagenome | biome: human gut; feature: human-associated habitat; material: faeces | place: Denmark | collected 2008/2010 ...
CGTCTTTACATAATTTTGCAATGAATGAAAATAACCATAGCGCATCAGCCCCGGGCCTCTGGTTAATGTCTTTTCGAATCGATTGCTTACCAGAGACATGTGCGGAAAGTTATTATAATTTTTGTAAGAATTTTCATCATCTGCCGGGTATCCCAAAATTAGACCGTATTCATGTAGTCCAAAGCTGCAATCTGAGACTGTGGTATAATCGGCATCATAGCAGCATGCCAGGAACTTATCCCAATCTGGAAGTCCTGTAGAAGCAGTGTTGTAGTCTTGATGCCCCACAAATGTGCAATGATCGACCCATAAATTCTGTCCCGACCCAAGGTAGACTACAATAGAATCGTTTCCGTTTGATTCTGCATCGTGCTGCAATTCCAGATTTTTCAAGATCAGGTTATTACCAACACCGCTGTTAGTTGAGGTGCAGAACTGGACATTATACATGGTGTGTGCCCCATAGCTGCCGATGATGGTCTTGTTGTTGTGTACATAGATTCTTCCACTCGGACAATAATTTCTACCGGAAGAATCTTTTTGAAGTTCGGTCACACTTATGTTTCCGGTGACAACAATGGTGTACGGTGTATCTGATGTTGCATACTTTTTCAAGCTGTCAAAGTCTGCTGCTTCTACCACTTCACCAAACAGCCCCCCAATATCGGCAGCCTTGATAGCGCCAGAACCATCATCTTTGCAGTACCCTGCAAAGCCTTGTAATCCATCTGCATTCAGTAGAAAAAGTTGATTATCCGCTCCAGTATACGTTGCAAGTGTCATACCAGAAGTGCCTTGCGTTAAGGCAAGGGAAGTGTCTGAATAATTTACAATCTTGTAGTATAGATTATTCCCCAGATGGTCTTTAGATACTGGAATCACATACCAATGTTGCGACTTTGCTGATTCACTGCCGTAGATAATTACGTCTGTTCCGGCAGTGACCTGATAGCCTTTCGGTGTCAGTAACCGACCGGATTGAGCATTGACCAATTTAAAGAATGTGCCATTGCTGTCTGCTCCCACCCGGTCAAACCGCCAGGATGGCGACAGATCGTCTCCAAGTGCTTTCATAGAAAGCGAAGATCCGTCTGTCGTGCCATTTTCAGTGAGCACACCAGCGTTATCCTTCGATGCAACAGTCATCAATTGCGGCGAATAGTCCGTGGATATCGCAGCAGCTGGCAGCGCAACGTTTCCAGGGCTGAACAGCGGCAGAATCCAGGCTGTTAATAAAATGAGCGACAGCAGCAAGACCCGCCGCTTGAGAGCGGGAAGAAGAGATATCCGTATTCAAAAATCTTCCTCCTGTTATAGTATTGATTTTGATAAATGTTATCAACAATATTATATAATGAACTGGTAAATATGTCAAGCAATACTCCTGCTTTTCTATCCAGGCGTTTTTATGTTTTTTCTCTTTCTCTTAAAAATAACATAGAGATTACGTGTTTTAGATAGAACAATGATTATAAAACAGTGTAAAATAAAGTATCCGTGAAAAGTACACAAAGCAACAAGAACATGACGGAGGTAATGTTATGGGAAAATGGAAAAGAGGACTATCTGGATTCCTGGCGGTCGTGCCGAGTCTGTCGGCAATGCAGGGGGACATTCTGTATGCATCTGCGGCAGATCTAGTGGAAAAGCTGACTGCTGAAATCAGCGACGGGGATGTCAATGGCGATGGCAAGACAAATTCTGCCGACGTAGAAGCGCTCCAAACGCTTTTAAGCAGTACAGTTGGAAGCATCTCTGCATCCGGAAAGGGACAATATGACGTCTATCACGATGGAAACATTGATGTGCGGGATTTACTGGCGGTACAGCAACTGGTAGACAGCAAGACACCACAAAAGCCGGAACAAGAAGCTTCGGGAGAAACCATAAAGCTGGAAGTCACTGATACCGAATGTTGTCCAGGAGAAGAAGTCACAGTAGATGTTCGAATGATTGACTGGAATCAGGACATCGGTGCAATTGCATTGACACTGGATTTTGACAGCAGCCTTTCCCTAAAGGAAGTGGCTTGCACCGGTTCCTATCAATATGTGTCAGATGGAAATGTACTGAAAATTTACGGAATTCCCGTTAAAAAAGATGTGTACAGAGGAACTGTTGCAACACTGACCTTTACTGTTCCGGATACGGCATATGGTGATTATGATGTGAAAATCAAGGATGCATCGCTGTACAACAGCAAATTCCAAGCACTGGCACCAACCACAGAAGTAGGCCTGATTGCAGCCGATGTAACAGAACGTCCACTTTATCTGAATGCCTCCTATATCAACAGTGCTTCTATGCGCCTTTCTTGGAGCATGCCATATTGCAGTGGAAGTCTGGAAGGATATATTGTTTACCGAGATGGAGAGGAAATTGCTCGAACTGTTGATCCCTACTATTATGATAAAGAACTAACAAACAATCAAAAATACACCTATTCGGTACAAGCATATGGCGCAGATAATTACCAATCCGCCAAATCAAAAGAAATCACTGCTGCACCACAAAATCCAGAAATCAGCGCCGTTGCATTTCCAGATAATGCATCTGTCATTGGTGGAACGAGTACCTATGTAAAGTGTACACTCGCAAGAACGGTAGATGCTGCGTCTTATTCTCTTTCCTATGTGGATTTCCAGGGAGAACAGCAAACCATTTTTTCCGGTAGTGACCTTGCTTTTTCTACAACGGATATTAAATGGAATATAAAAGAGTTGCCGAGTGGAAAATATGATCTGATTTTTTCTGTAACAGACCAGGACAGTGCATCTGCTGAAAAAACGGTAAGTGTAACAGTAGATACAACACCGCCAGAGCAGGTGTTCGGGTTTGATGTATTTGAAGGAGAACAGCAAATGCAGTTGACCTGGGGCATTGCAACTGAAGCAAAAGTAGTTGGTTACAACATCTACCGCAGAACAGAAACCAGCAATTATAGTCTACTGGCATACGTAGACGGAAGAGACAAACTGGAATATATTGATGATAACCTGGAAGAGGGTGCGGTATACTTCTATATCATGTGTGCAGTCGATCAATATGGCCAGGAAGGTATCTACTCAGAGGAAAAAAGTGCAGCAGCCAAAGGAGATGAGACAGCTCCGGAAATTACGCTGTTTCTTCCAACCAGCGGAACCGTTCTGCATCATACGGTAACTCTTTCGTTAAAAGCGGAAGATAACATTGGCATTGCTTCTATATCAGCATTTCTTTCCACAGATGATGGTGCAACCTGGACGGAGTTGTTTCATGGAAAAGGTGCGTCTATCAATTATCAGTTTGATACCACCGCTTATACAGAAGAACAGGTAAAAATTAAAGCCGTTGCATATGACTATGCCGGAAACGAAAGTGAAGGATTGGTTCATATTTATGCAATTGATAATCAAGGTCTTTCCCAAATTGAAGGCATTCAGTCCGTAGCAGTGACGGCTGTAACCGCTACTTTGAGTTGGGAGGATGTTCCCGATGAGAATTTTAGCTATTTTTCCGTTCGGTATGGTAAGCCAGAAGACGAAGCCAACTGGAAAACAATTCATGTTTCTACAACGCTTGGAGTAAACTTGACTGATCTGACACCAGACACAGCGTACTGCGTTTGTGTAGCAGCAGTAGACCGCTACGGAAATATCGGAACATATTCTGAGCCATTTTTATTTCAAACCATTTCAGATACCATTGCACCAGCGGTTCTAACCATGAAACCGAACCCAGGGTACTATCGGAACAGTTTACCATTGATCGTTACTGCACGTGATGATTTTCAGATAGCAAAGGTAACCATTCAAGCTGCAACTTCATCGGAAGAGGATGCAGAATGGACAGATCTCACCGTTATTGAGAACGATCAGCAAACAGCAGAATTTCAAGCTTCTTATGCGTTACCGCTAGCATCCTATCCAGATGGAACTATTTATATTCGTGCTTTTGCGGAAGATGCAGCCGGAAACATTGGAGAACCTTCCGCAAGATATGAATATATTGTCGATCAAACTGCACCAGATGCACTGACCTCCCTGACAGCTTCTTCGGATGCAAATACCATTGAATTAAGTTGGGAAGCATATCAAAACAATTTGGATTCTGTTGCCTTTTCTCTGTATAGAAGCACCGAGCAGGACGGAACGTATACCTGCATTTTGAAAAAAGCAAATGTACTGCATTATTATGATCGAAGTGCAGAACCGGAAACCAAGTATTTTTATAAGCTGACTGCAATTGATGCAGCTGAAAATGAAAGTGCACAATCTGAAGCAGTTTCTGCTATATTGGAAAAAGATACAGAAGCATCGGAAATTGTCAGTGTTTCTCCAGAAGATGGCGGAACTGTCAGCACAGCTCAAAAGACCATTTCTGTTTTGGTGAGCGACAATGTCAAATTAAGCAGCGTTACTATGGCATATCGTCTTTCAGATGATGCAGATTATAAAGTATTTTCCAAAGCCAATTCCATAGACAACTATTATATTGTAGCAGAGGGAACACTTCCTAAGGCTGCACTTTCTGGAGATCGTGTACAGATTCAAATTACTGCTACCGATACCGCCGGATTGGAAGCTGTTGCAAAGGAAGTTACCTATACAGTAGACCGTTCTACTACCGTTATTCAAGAATTAAAAGCCAATCGGCTGGAGGACTGCATTTCTGTAACTTGGAAAGCAACAGAAAATGAATCCTCTACCGGATATTACCTGTATAAAAAAATAAACACAGGAGATTGGAAACGAATTGGTTCTGTTGCGGCACATACTGCATCGGAGGATGGGTACAGCTTTACAGATTATGAAACAGATACGGCTGGAAGTGTTGTTTATAAATTGGAAGCTTACAGTTCCAATGGCCTAAAGACAGAAAAAGAAAGTGCACCACTTCAAATTTATACCAATCCAAAAGCATCCTTGGAAGTAGAAAAAGTACAAGGTCAAGGCGTTGAATATATTTTTGATGCTTCCGGTTGTACCGACTACTACGGCATTGTAGGAATTTCCATTGACTTTGGAGACGGCACCACACAGCAGGCTGCATCTGCTTCAGAAGCACGATTTGTTCATAAGTATACAGAAACAGGAGAATACAAAGTTACCCTGACTTGTGAAAATGAACAGAGTTTAAAAACCGTTACAGAAGAAACCATTCAGGTTATGAAACGGGAACTGATCGGTGAGGTTGCGGTCAATGTTCGAACGACAGACGGACGCTCTGCATCTGGAATTACTGTTTACTTTGATCTTGGCTCTGAAAATCAAAAGAAACTGAAAACCGATGAATCCGGAAGAGTCGTATTTAAGGCATCTGCTGGAATTCATAAAATTGGTGTATTCGGCGATGGGTATCTGCCTGCTGAAAAGACTTGTACCATTTTAGCTGGAAATGGGAACAAATTTGACTTTACAGTTGTACAGGAAGACCTGGTAACAGCAGATTTTGAAGTCAAGCGCATGACGCTGGATGAGATTAAGGCGGCAGGCATTGATATTTCCGCACCTGAAAACCAGCACATTGCAAAAGTAGAAGTTTCTGTAAATTATCAATCTGATGATACACTTTCCTCTCATTTGTCTTATTATGTCACTGGTAGCGGAAAAGTTGTCGGTGGCGGAGGCGGCTGGAGTGGCGGTGGCCTTGGCGGAAGCTGGGGCGGAGGCGATGGAAACGGAAGCGGTTACCGCAGCGAACCGGTATACATCAAAGTCAATCCGGAAACAAATGAGGTAGACACTGCAATTATTTTAACCGTCCCAGTAACCGCAAGCTGGTTGAAAGAATTTTTCAATGTAAAGATGACCGTGTACAACAACGCCGACAAACAGTTTACGATTTCCAACAATGAAGTACAGTTGAATTGTCCAAATGGATTGACTGTCATGGATACAGCAGTCAGCGATGCCGCATTTGTTTCCTTTGATAAGCTGGAAGGACAATCTAGCAAGGAAATCAACTGGATTCTCCGTGGAGACGAGGAGGGTTCCTATACAGTCAGTGCTGATTATTATGGCATCCTGGATCGTTTCAATGAGGAAATCAATGAAACCTTTACTTCAGAAGAACCAATAACCGTTTATGGAACCTCTGCGGTATCTGTAGATGTAAATATACCATCCTCTATGTTTTATAATCAATTCCAATTTGAAGTAGCAATGACCAACAACAGTCCCACAGATGTCTATTGTGCTTCTGTTGATGTCGGAGATGTTATTTCCAAGGCATTTGGCGTTAGTGGTGGAGCAAGTCCACAGATCTATCAACAGCGCTTGATGAAGGACGGAAAATATATCAAGATTTTAAATACCAGCGATACGTTGGACGTTTTGGAACCTGGTTATACATATAGTGTCATTTACAGAGTGCCGGATTTATTCCAGGCAGGGGAAGACGAATCCGATTACATGTTCTCCAAACTAGATCTTATTCAAGCAACTATTCAGTCGATGAATGGCTCCACTGTTCCGGTTGCACTGCATGTGCTTTCCCCGCTGGATATGATTGTAGTGGATTCATTTGACCAGATTCCAAATTATGATCCGGAAAAACAGTTTATCATCTATGTAAAAGAAGATACATATGGAGATGCAGTTTCCGGTGTCACCATTTCGTTTGATAGCGTGGAAAAAACAACAGGCGGAACAGGATACTGCATTTTTGATCTACCGGAGAGCGGTTCTGGAACATTGATCGTAAAAGCAAATGGTTATGAAACCTATACCAATGAAGCATATACTCCAAGTGCATCCGGTATTGATATGATTACGCTTACCAATTCTACCGCAGATACCGGAAGTTCTACCACACCAGGCTCTGGTTCCGGAACAACAATTCAGCCAGAAGTACCGGATTGGGCACAAGGGAAAATTGATCCATCCGATTTACCAGCTACCGTCGAATTTGGAACAGATACAAAGGTGAAACTACAAAGTGACAACCCCATTTTCGATGGAATGGAAATCAGTTTGAAAAGTATGATGGTAAAGTTTAGCAGCGTGGGAATCACTGATGACGGTCATATCTACATGTTCTGTAATATGGGCGTTAATTTCAAAAAAGGTGATTTCATGGGAGAAAGTGCTTCTAAAAAAGTGCAGGAAGCATTTGCGAGTGCAACCAATTATAAAAAGTTTTTAAATGGTGATACCGGCTCGCTCAGTGATATGACAAAGAAGAATGGTGCTGGAAGTCTCGCCTTTAGTTTTAAGCCAACTGCTTATTTGCATGTTTACGTTGGAACGCACAAAGATGCAGATGGAAATATCGTTCTAAATGATGTGGATTGGAGCAAGTTGGTTTGGGACGGCTACATTGGATTAGAATCCACTGGAAAACTTAAAACAGGCTGTCAATTCTTTGTTGGACCAGTACCGATTTACTGCGAACTGGGCGGAGAGGGAACAGTCGGTGCAACTTGCCATCTGAGTGGAAAAAGTGACGGATCCATAGAAGGGCTGTTAAACATGCTGTTCAAGGTAAAGGTATTTGCATATGCAGGCCTCGGCGTAAAAGGCATTACCGCTGGTATTTATGGTGATATTGGCGTTGCTGCTGCAATGGATGTGCTTCCTGTTACCAGTTTGGATAAAGTCACTGGCAGTACCAACCTTGCGCTGAAAGCAACACTTGGACCATTCGAAGTGAAATCACCATCTTTGGTCACCTCAGAATTCACCATTTACGATCGAGACGGTGATGAGAAAAAAGGCCTAACAACAGGCGGTTTATTGGGAGAAACCAATCAACAGAATACCATGATTCGAGATTTTATCAATCAAATTTATGATCCGGATCAGTATACGGCAATGGATCGTTCTTATTTGGCTACGCAGACTGATCCTTCCGATTTCACAGAAAACGGCTTGATGAATCTATATCCATTGGTTCCAAACAGCAGCTATCAAACCAGTCAGAAAATTATTTCCAACGGAACAGACACAGTCATGGTTTATCTGATGGATGATGGAACAAGAAGCATCTATAATGCATCGTGTCTGGTATATCGTGTTTATGATGCAGAAGCTAAAACATGGAGTGATCCTATTCCAGTTGACCAAAATGATACCTTTGACAGTGCGCCATTCCTTTACACAGACGGAACCAGTATCTACCTGATTTATCAGGATACTGCTAAAACCTTTGCAGAGGACGAACAAATTGGTCTGGAAGACTGGACGGCAGCACAGAATATTGCCGTTGCAGCATTCAATTCAGAAACAGGCAAATTTGAACAGCCAGTATTACTTACAAGTGACAGTGACATTTACGACAGTCAGCCGGTTCTTTCTTCCGCAAACGGTGTGATTTCTGCGGTATGGGTTTCCAATCAGGATTCTGATCCGTATGGCATCAATCATACCAATCAAATTCTGTATGCAGAACTTAGCAGCAGCGGTTGGAGTGAACCGACTGTATTAACCGAGAATTTGGCAGCAGTAACCGAACTTACTGCTGGAGAATTCAATGGAAAGTTCTTCACCGCTTTTGCAGAAGATATTGACAATGATTTGACAACAGCAGATGGGAAACGTCTTTGTGCACTGGGCACCAATCAAAAGGTTTATGTTGTAAAAGAAGGAAATGTTTCCGGCATCAAGTTCCGAACCTCTCCGGAAAGCGGAAATGGAGAATTGTTCTGGTATCAAGACGGAACCATACAGTCAACTGATAACCTGACTGTATGCAAGAAAGTGATTGCTTCTGACAATCAAACGCTGACCAATGAATTTGATCTGATCGGAGATAAATTGATCTGGATTGCAGCGGATTCAGAACAATCTTCCAATCTCTATGGCTGTAAGTACGATACAGAAAGCGGAACCTGGGGCAATGCAGTTGCTTATTCCAATCAGGAAAATTATCTGGAAAACATGACAATTGCAAATTGCAAGGGTGAATTGCTAGTTGCAGCAAACTGCAATCGTGTTTCGATTGCTTCAGAAGATACGACTACTTCTGTCAATTGCCTGGTATGGGGAACCATTTCGGATGTGGAGAATTTGACACTGCATACCGTAACATTCAGTCAATATGATGCATTGAAACAGGGGGATTTGCCAATCACTGTTTCTGTAACCAATAACAGCAGCAATGCAATTGATACAGTGACCGTTCAAATTTTGGATGCAAAGCAAAAAGTTATACACACTGAAACATTTGATCAACATCTAGAAGCGGGAGAAACAGCAGAACTGGTTACCAATTTGAATATTGGGGCAGATTTTGAGTATGGTGTTTACACCGTTCAGGTAACATCGGATGCAATCGATGATATAGACCTTTCGGATAATGTTGCACAAATAGACCTGCAATTTTCGGATGTAGCAGTAACAGCATCCCAAACAGATGCATCTAGCATAAAAGTAGATTTAAAGGACAACGGAAATCGTGCTGCAAATGGCACATTAACCATTACGGATAGCAGTGGGACCGTTCTTTCAGAAGACCTTCCGCCGATTTCAGCAGGAGAGACCTATTCCTACACGTTAGATACCACAAAGGTAAAGCCTGGAGATCTCACCATTACATTTGTTTCGGAAGAAGATTATATTACCATCGACAACAGCGTGGTAATTCGTGTAGAAGGATCTTCTGCTACCACTACTGCTGTAACAAACGTTTCCAATACCAAGACAACAACGACGACAGCGAAAAAAGCAACTACCACACAAGGTACTGCAACAACCAAAAATCCGACCACGACCGCTAAGCAAACAACTACTACAGCAAATACCGGAACAAGCGCTGCTGCAACAGTTGTCACCAAAAAAGGAGAAGATGGTGCAGTGATTACTGGATATACCGGAACGGATACAGATGTTGTCATTCCGGACACCATTGAAAAAACGCCTGTGGTGGAAATTGGCAGCAATGCATTTTATCGAAAAGATACCATTACATCCATTCGCATTCCAGAAACAGTAACAACTATCGGTTATCGTGCCTTTCGAGATTGTGACAGTCTAAAAGAAATTACCATTCCAGACGCTGTTGTCAACATTGGAGACGAAGCATTTTGTTCTTGTAATAACTTGGTTACCGTTCATCTTTCTCAATCGCTTGTAACACTTGGAAAAAGCGCATTCTATGAATGCTCGTCTCTGCTTGGCATAGAACTTCCAAATACAACGGAAAGCATCGGAGATGCTTGCTTTTATAACTGTGATGCACTGACTCGTATCATCCTTCCAGAAGGAATCACAATTGGAGATTCTGCCTTTCAGTATTGCGACGCACTGGAATATCTGAGCCTTCCGGAACAAGTTACACTGGAAAAGTATGCATTTTATAATTGTACAAAACTGAATAAGGTATTGTTTGACGGAAAAACAGCCGTTCTTGGTTATCAGGCATTCCGAGACTGTACCAATTTGCAGTATGTGGTTTTCCCAGAAAAACTAACTGAAATTCCTGAGCAGTGCTTTTATAACTGCAATCAGTTGGCATCACTTTCTTTGCCTGCAAGCGTGAAAACCATCGGCAATAGTGCATTTGATTATTGCAGATCGTTGAAAACCATTCAGCTTCCAGATGGAATTACACTTGGCGCATGGGCGTTTTCCAGCTGTTCCGCACTATCTGCCGTTACATTTGACGGACGATGTGAAGCCATTGGAGAAGGTTGCTTTTATGGATCCGCTCTGACAAAATGCACCATTCCAGATGGTGTAAAGTCCATTGAGAACAGATGCTTTGAGGAATGCCGTAGTCTGGAAACCATTCAATTTGACGGAAAGCCAGAAAAGATTGGCAGTCGTGCTTTCTTTCGCTGCTATGCCTTGAAAGAAATACACTTGCCGGATGGTGTAACCAGCGTCGGCACCCATGCATTTTTCGAATGTAAAGCACTAACTACGGTATCAATTCCAGATAGTGTTACAGAAATGGGTGGAGGCTGTTTTGTTTCCTGTATGGCTCTAACGAATCTCACGCTTTCTAAAAATATAAAATCGCTCCCATACGAAGAGTACGGCTTTTTACAGAATTGCAGAGCGCTGAAGGAATTGACACTACCTGCCGGACTCACTTCCATTGGAACAGCCGCATTCCGGGATTGTATTGCACTGACCAGCATTGTGATTCCGAAAGAAGTTACAGAGCTGCCGGATTACGCATTTTATAATTGTCAAAATCTTGCATCAGTCCGTATGCCGGATACCATCAATCGAATTGGCAGTTATGCGTTTGCAGAATGCCCGGCGTTAACGGAGGCAGTTCTGCCAGCAGGACTTACAGCAACTGGAGAACGTATTTTCAGTGGCTGTACCGGTATTACAACGATCACACTTCCGAAAAAACTAGAAGTAATAAGCAGTGGCATGCTTGCAGGAATGAAAGCATTGACAACAGTCATTCTTCCAGAAGGCGTAACAGAACTTGCATCCAATGCATTTCGAGAATGTACGAGTATCGAAACCATTCAGCTGCCAGATAGTATTACAGAAATTGGAAGCGGTGCATTTTTCGGCTGTACTTCGCTGCAAACCATTCATCTGCCAAAGGGGCTAACAGCCATTCGTTCGGAATTATTCCGAGATTGTACCAAACTAGAGCAAATTGAAATTCCGGATGGTGTAACAGCAATTGAAGCATCTGCTTTTTATCAGTGTACCACCCTAACGTCCGTTGATCTGCCGAAAACAGTGGAGTCCATTGGAAACTGGGCGTTTGGGGGCTGTAAAGCACTGGCATCTGCTTCTCTTTGCGATGGAGTAGTATCCATCGGAGAAGGCGCTTTTGCAAGCTGCACCTCATTGGAAACCTTCACGATGCCAAATTCTGTTACCACTCTTGGTGGTGCCGTCTTTGAATTTTGTTCTTCTTTGACAGATGTTACCCTTTCCAAACAGGTTCCAGCACTTCCGAATCGATATTATGGCTGGTATAGTTCTTATCACAATGGGATGTTTGAAGGCTGCACCTCCCTGCAAAAGGTCGTGATTCCTGACAGTGTGACGACCTTGGGATATGAGTGTTTCAATGGCTGTACCGCATTGGAATCCATTACGCTTTCCAAGAATCTTACCACACTTTCCGGTGCAGAATTTTATGGCTGTACAGCATTGAAGAGCATCGTGATTCCTGCTTCTGTAACAGGTCTATCCGATCAGATGCTGGAAGGCTGCACTGCATTGAAGACAGTAACATTTGCAAATGGTTCCAAAGCAGAAACCATTGGAAAACGAACGTTTGCAGGCTGTACACAATTGGCAGCTCCAACACTTCCGGAAACGATAACCACAATTGGATATGAGGCATTTCGCGAATGTGCATCGCTGACAGATGTAGTCCTGCCGGATGCTGTTTCTTCCATGGGGGAACGCACATTCTATGCTTGTACGCTGTTGCAATCTATTCACATTCCGGCAGCGCTTCCGGCAATCCAGGAATCCACATTCCAAAATTGCGCAGCTTTGGAAACGATTGACTTTTCCGAGGACTCCAAGTTAACGGAGATCGGCAGAAATACATTCCGTTCGTGTACGGCACTTCCGGCTATTGTGCTTCCAGAAGGAGTAACGACAATAGATATCAATGCGTTTACTGATTGTACCTCTCTTACAAAAGTGGTACTTCCGGAAACGATTACTTCTGTTGGAACCTATTTGTTCAGCGGATGTACTGCCTTGACGGATGTAACGCTTTCCAATGCCCTCACAAAAATTCCAGAGGGAATGTTTGCTACTTGTACGGCACTGCAATCCATTCAGCTTCCGAAATCGGCTTCAACAATTGATACCTTGGCTTTTCAGGGATGCAGCGCATTAGAAAGCATTACCATTCCGGAAAGCGTAAAGACAATTGCAGCAAAGGCATTTTACGGATGCAGTGCGATGCAGACAGCAGTGATACGAAACAATGTTTCCTCAATTGGAGAACAGGCATTCGGCTATACAGAAGAAGGCCTTTTGCCCGAATTCACTATGCAGGGTTATTACAATTCCATTGCAGAAGACTATGCGAATGCCAATCAAATTCCGTTTACATTGTTCGGAGAACGGGATTATTCGGAATTATGTGTTGGATATTATGTGGATGGAGACGGTGTTGTAATCACAGACTGCAATCCAAAAGCAGAAAAGTTGATTATTCCAGATCAGATTGAGGACCTTCCAGTTGTAAAAATTCAGGCATATGCATTTAAGAACGCTGCCATGCAGCAGATTTCTATTCCAGAAACCGTTACCACCATTGAAAAGGGTGCATTTACACATTGTACTGCTTTGACTGCGGTCAAGTTGCCAGATGCAGTGACCGCTCTTCCAGAAAGCTGCTTAGAAGGTTGTACCGCGCTGACCAGTGTTTCTTGTTCGGATCAAGTACAGAGTATTGGAGAAAAAGCATTCTATCAATGTACTGCTTTGTCATCGATTACCATTCCGCAGGCTCTTTCTTCTTTGGGGACATCTGCCTTTTATGAATGTGTATCACTTTCCACACTGGATTTCACACCAATGACCGGTGCCGTTGATCTTCCAAGCTATGCTTTTTACGGCTGCAAAGCACTGGAATCCATAACATTTACAGCAAATGTCCACAACATTGGAGAATATGCCTTTTCCAGCTGCGAGCAGCTCGGATCTGTTCAGGTTTTCAGTGGAAATTGGTATACAATCGGCCGCTGTGTATTTGCCGGATGTTCCAGCCTAACGGAATTTGACTGCACAGCATCAAATGGAACGCTGTACATTCAAGACTGTGCATTTCTGGATTGTCCAAATCTAAAAGATGTGACACTGGAAAATATTTCTTATTATAATTATTATGGAATCGGCAGACAGTTTGGGTATTGCAGCACAACAGATGCAGAAGGCAATGTGACATATACGCCGACCGAAGGCATGCAGCTTCGTGGCTGGGTTAGCTCCAGTACGCAGACCTATGCAGTAGATAACGGAATTTCCTACATTCCAACTGGCGGCGTGGAATATGCGCTTTATGAAGATCATGCCGAAATTACCAAATGGACGAATAATACTTGGAGTATTTCCATTCCTGCACAGATTGAAGGCCTTCCGGTTACAGTCATTGGAAATGGCGCATTTAAAGGATTGAACAACTTGGAAGATGTGTATTTTCCCAGTACTTTACAGGAGATTGGAAGTTGTGCCTTTATGAATTCCTCTGCTAGAGATATGCAGATTCCAGGTTCCGTAGAGCGAATTGGAAGTCATGCGTTCTACCAGTCTCGATACAGCAATTATCTAACTGCGGAGTTTGTTATTCTGGGGGATGGTATATTGTATCAGTATAGTGGAACAGCAAATGAAGTAACCATTCCATCCAATGTACGGCATATTGGAGAAGATGTATTTGCCTATCATAGAGAGATCACAGATGTTTCCATTCCAGACAGTGTAACAGAAATTTGCGGCGGTGCCTTCTATCAATGCAGTGCCTTAACCAAACTGGAGCTTCCAGATTATGTGGAACGTGTGGCAGTTGGTGCGTTTACAGGCTGCT
>ERZ779850.2568-NODE-2568-length-14422-cov-3.067168_pt1 | contig 14422 bp, 13 predicted proteins | sample MGYA00511249_ERZ779850 | MGnify/ENA primary metagenome ERZ779850 (study PRJEB29588, sample SAMEA2162475) | human gut metagenome | biome: human gut; feature: human-associated habitat; material: faeces | place: Denmark | collected 2008/2010 ...
CCCTTAAGGGAACCTGTGTGGATGGCGTCGCAGTCGTCAGCGCGATCTTTGCGGCAGAGGATATTGAGAAGGCGACACGAGAACTGAAAGAGGCGGTAAGAGAAATCTTATAATATAATTTTTTAAACACTACATTCAAACAAGCCAATAAGCCAGAAGAAAAATACTACTTGCCTGAAAATATGAATTCTAAATTCACAGAGCAGCAATTTTCCCTCTGGGTTTTGGAATAGATCAAGCGGAAAACATTTCCGCGGCGGCACATTGGGGGCACCACCTTGCGTCGCCTAATAAAAAGTTATTGATGCCTGAAAGGAGTTTTTATGATGAAGACAGCATTAACGATCGCTGGAAGCGATTCCAGCGGAGGCGCCGGCATCCAGGCCGACTTAAAGACGATGATCGCAAACGGAGTATACGGAATGAGCGCGATCACAGCACTGACGGCCCAGAACACGACCGGCGTCCAGGGGATTTTCGAGGTAACACCGGAATTCCTGGAACAGGAGATCGACAGCGTATTTACGGACATCCGTCCGGACGCGGTAAAGATCGGAATGGTTTCTTCTGCGGGACTGATCAAGTCCATCGCAAAGAAGCTTCATGAATACAAAGCAGAAAATATCGTTGTGGACCCGGTCATGGTGGCGACAAGCGGATCAAAGCTGATCAGCGACGATGCCATCGGCACATTAAAAGAATACCTGTTTCCGATGGCGGCGGTCCTGACCCCGAATATCCCGGAGACAGAGGTTTTATCAGGGATGGAAGTAAAGTCCGCCGAGGACATGATCGCAGCGGCAAAACAGATCAGTGAGACCTATCACTGCGCGGTCCTCTGTAAGGGCGGTCATCAGTTGAATGATGCTAACGACCTGTTATCCCGCGACGGTAGCTATCGCTGGTTCAACGGTAAGCGTATCGACAACCCGAACACCCACGGAACCGGCTGCACCCTTTCCTCTGCCCTTGCCGCAGAACTCGCAAAGGGACATTCCCTGCCGGAAAGTGTTCGTCTGGCAAAAGACTATGTTGCACAATGTATCGGGGCAGGTCTTGTACTGGGACACGGAAACGGCCCCATCTGCCACGATTGTATCATTTCACCACAGTAAAGGAGATTGAATCTATGAAAACTTACCACACCCAAATGGAAGCCGCCAAGCAAAACATTCTGACACCGCAGATGCAGACTGTTGCGGAACAGGAACACATGGACCCGGAACTGCTGCGGCAGCGTGTTGCAAAGGGCACCATTTGTATTCCTGCCAACATCCATCACACCGCCCTGCATCCGGAAGGCATCGGAAAAGGACTGCGCACCAAGATCAATGTTAATCTGGGCATTTCCGGAGACTGCGCCGACTATTCTGCGGAGATGGAAAAAGTCAAGCTGGCAATTGATTTTGGCTGTGAAGCCATCATGGATCTTTCCAACTACGGCAAAACCAGCACATTCCGCAAGGAACTGATTGCCATGTCTCCGGCAATGATCGGAACGGTTCCCATGTACGATGCAATTGGCTACTTAGAAAAAGACCTGATGGACATTCGGGCAGAAGATTTCTTAAAAGTATTAGAAGCACATGCCAAGGAAGGCGTGGACTTCCAGACCATTCATGCCGGCATCAATCGGCGTGCAGTAGAAGCTCTGAAGCGGGAATCCCGTACCACCAACATTGTTTCCCGCGGCGGTTCCCTGATCTTTGCCTGGATGGAAATGACTGGAAACGAAAATCCGTTCTATGAATATTATGATGATGTACTGGACATTCTGCGAAAGTATGATGTCACCATCAGCCTCGGCGATGCGCTGCGTCCCGGCTCCATTGCAGACAGCAGCGATGCCGCACAGATTTCCGAGTTGGTCGAACTGGGTGCACTCACCAAACGTGCCTGGGAACGGGACGTACAAGTTATGGTGGAGGGTCCCGGTCATATGGCAATGAATGAAATTGCTGCCAATATGGTGATGCAGAAGCGTTTGTGCCATGGTGCACCGTTCTATGTATTGGGCCCGTTGGTGACCGACATTGCACCGGGATACGATCACATCACCTCTGCCATCGGCGGTGCCATTGCAGCTGCCAATGGGGCAGACTTCCTCTGCTATGTCACACCAGCAGAACACCTGCGTCTGCCGGATGCACAGGATGTCAAGGACGGCATCGTTGCTTCCAAAATTGCAGCCCATGCAGCCGACCTGGCGAAGGGCATTCCCGGTGCCAGAGACATCGACAACCGCATGAGCGCTGCCCGGCAGCGGATTGACTGGGAAGGCATGTTTGCCTGCGCCATTGATCCGGGAAAGGCACGGGCTTATTTTGAAAGCCGCCCGCCGCAGGATCGCCATACCTGCTCCATGTGCGGAAAAATGTGTGCGATGCGTACCAGCAACAAGATTCTAAACGGAGAATCCATCACCTTCTGTGAACAGGAAAATCAGTAATCTGATTGCAATCAAAAACGATGCGGCTGGAAAAACAACCGCATCGTTTTTACATTCTGCTATTCAGAAGCAAGCAGAAGATGTTTTAAAAGCGCAAGATCAAAACCGTCAATGACACCGTCTTGGTTGAGATCAGCTTGCTGTTTCTGGTCATTGGTTAAGACGGAACGTCCTAGGAGGTAATCTTGCAAGAGGATGGTATCGGAAGAAGTGAGGGTTCCATCCGTATTGAGATCGCCTAATAGATTATTGTATTTTTCTATCGTAAATTCAACTGCATTACTCATTGATATGTCACTGCCAAATCTCGTATCCACATAAGCCTGATACGTTCCTTCTGGCAGATTTACAGAAAATGGATTAGATGCTCCCCATTCGATCAAATACGGATCTCCTTCCCATAAGGTTCCTTTCCATATCTTTACATCATATCCAGTTGCTCCATTTATAGCATTCCATGAAAACGTTGTTTCTGTTGAGGAATTTCCTGTTGTAACACTCAACACAGTTGATGGCAGCCCCTCATAATTCGGCACCCCATACCCAACAATAGAGGAGGCTCCCACTGAAACACTATGCCGTGCCACCTTATTGGAATAGTTTCCCTCAATGGTGTGAATGGTACTGCCCGAAACCGATTCTACAATTCCAACATGATAGCCGCTGTTGCTGCTGCTGGAACGAAAATAAATAATATCCCCACTTTGCGGCGTATAGCTGTTACCCTGCCAAACCTGCTGGCTTTTAAAGAAGTCCATGGCATCAATGGTTCCAGCCGTTCGCTTGATTACAGAAGAAGACACACCAGCCTGTTTGGCACACCATGCGATAAAGGACTGGCACCATGCATAACAATAAGACCCATCGATCTTGTATAAATCCACATTGTATTTCGTATAATTGTTACTGCCGGATATTGTTCCGTCCAAACTGCCTTCCCGATAACCAACTTGTGTCTGCGCAATGGCAACGATATCGGCTCGCTGATTACCGGTATTGGTATGCGTGTTTTCATATGCCGCCCCAACCGGAAACCCTGCGCACAGTCCCATTCCCATTACAACAGTAAGCACAACCGCCATCCATTTCACAAACCATTTTTTCCAAGAATCATACATAATACCACTCCTTTTTTTCATTTGAATCAATCATATATGATTGATTCTATCCTAATTATAATCTATTCAGATTATAATGTCAACCTTTTTCCGTCACATATGATACTATTTTCTAAAAAAAGGAGTCTCTTATATGTCATTCTACCAAAGGATCAGAGATTTGCGTGAAGATGCAGACAAAACACAGACGGATCTTGCTGCTTACCTCGGCACCACAGCACAGTACTACGGAAAATATGAAAAAGGAGAACGGGAAATTCCCTTTATGCGTGCCATTCAACTGGCTGAATTTTATGATGTGAGCCTGGACTATCTGGCAGGACGCACCAACTGCCGAACCGGGGGCACAGCCTCTGCACTTTCTCCAGAAGAAGCCACTATTCTAGAACAATATGCCGCCCTAACGGAACGCAACAAAGGAAAGCTGGAGCAATTCTTAGAGCAGCTCTATGAACGGCAAAAAAGCACTGCCTTTTATCCGGCGAACCCCTCCAACCATAATTTATAAGACCGATATCAACAAAACTGTTCGATGGATTTTGAAAGAAAATCCAGGAACCCTTTGCTTGATACCGGTTGTTTTTTTATTTGGCATCTTTTTTGAAAAAAGACTTGACAAACCCCAAAAAGCGTATTATAATTATTAGTAATGATTCCTAATAAAAGGAGCCTGTCATGAAAAACCGTAATACGATGCAAAGACGACTGGTCTTAGAAACCGTCCAGCAGCTGCAAACGCATCCCAATGCGGAATCCATTTATCAGGCTGTTGCTGCAAAACATCCGCAAATCAGCAAAGCAACAGTCTACCGGAATCTGAAACTACTGGCGCAGCAAGGTGCAATCCTGCATATTCCGCTGCCCAGTGATGCAGACTGCTACGACTTCAACATCAAACCGCACTACCACTTTCAATGCAGAATGTGTCACCGTGTGTTTGACGTTGCGCTTCCCTATCAGGAACAGCTTTGCAGTCTCGTGCAGACCAATCAAAGCGGGTTCCTGGTGGAACAGCATCAAATTGTTTTCAGCGGGATTTGTCCCGACTGCAACCAAAAAGCATCCGATTTGGACTGCGAACAATCAAAGGAATAGAACCCGTTTGCACGGCGTTCTGCCAACTACCCAAATTTATTATGGAGGTATTGTATCATGGAATTAAAAGGATCAAAAACAGAACAGAACTTAATGACCGCTTTCGCTGGTGAATCTCAGGCACGCAATAAGTACACCTACTTTGCTTCCAAGGCAAAAAAAGACGGCTATGTACAGATTGCCAAGATTTTTGAAGAAACTGCCAACAACGAAAAAGAACATGCAAAACTTTGGTTTAAGCTGCTCTGCGGCGGAGAAATCCCGGATACCGCTGAGAACCTGGCTGCTGCTGCGGAAGGTGAAAACTACGAATGGACTGACATGTACAAGGAATTCGCTGCCGTTGCCAAGGAAGAGGGCTTTGACCGCATTGCGTATCTGTTCTCTGCTGTCGGCGAAATTGAAAAGGCACATGAAGAACGTTATCGTAAACTGCTCGCCAATGTAAAAGACGGCTTGGTATTCTCCAAAGACGGCGACACTATCTGGGAATGTGCAAACTGCGGTCACATCTGTGTCGGCAAGAAGGCTCCGGAAGTCTGTCCGGTTTGTGCACATCCTAAGTCCTTCTTTGCAGTACGAGCAGAAAATTATTAATCCGGAAAGGAGTCTTCTCTTATGAAATTGAATTTTTATGTTTGTAAGCACTGCGGAAACATTATTACAACCGTAAAAGAATCCGGTGTTCCGGTTTCCTGCTGCGGAGAACCCATGCAGCCGCTGGTTGCCGGTTCTGTGGATGCTGCAAAAGAAAAACATGTACCGGTTGTAACGGTGAATGGTTCCGATGTTTCTGTTGCAGTTGGAAGCGTTACCCACCCTATGACACCAGAACATTTCATTGAATGGGTTGCCATCGAAACCAGCAACAGCACACAGATTCGCTACCTGTCAATTGATGAGCCGCCGATGGCTTCCTTCCATCTGACGGACGGCGAAACGTTGCAAACGGTTTATGCATACTGTAACCTACACGGACTTTGGAAATCTACCCTCTAAGAAGTTCGTATCCCTGACAGCAATCTCCTTGCTGTCAGGAAAAAGCTGTCAAAGAAGTTCGCTTCTGCGACAGCTTTTTCCTTGAATCAGAAAGGACACGCACTATTATGGAACATTTCCGTCGTATCTGCATCTTTCTCCGTGCCAAATGCATCCACAGCGGCATTCATATTCTTTCCCATTTGATTCTGCTGCTGCGATGGACGATTTACTCTATTTTGATTGGGCTGCTGGTTGGCGGCACTGGCATTCTCTTCGCCTTTTGCCTGAATCAGGTCACTGCATTCCGTACGCAGCATTCCTGGATGCTGTTCGGGCTGCCGCTCTGCGGTCTGCTGATCGTCTGGCTGTACCACATTTCCAAAAATGACAATGACAAGGGCACCAACCTGGTCATTGCAACCTTACAATCACAATCTGAAGTTCCCGGAAAAATGGCGCCGCTGATCTTTGTCTCCACCATTCTCACACATGCCTGCGGCGGATCTGCCGGACGGGAAGGCGCTGCCTTGCAGCTTGGCGGCAGCATGGGCAGCGTGCTGGGAAAATGGTTCCGCATTCCGGAACAGGATCGGCATATTGTCATCATGTGCAGCATGAGTGCTGCCTTTTCTGCTGTATTTGGAACACCATTGGCTGCCGCTATTTTTTCCATGGAAGTGGTCAGCGTCGGTGTTATGCAGTATTCTGCGCTGGTTCCCTGCACCCTGGCATCCCTTACTGCCTCTCATCTGGCTGCAACGGTACACTTGGAACAGGAAGCATTTCCGACACTGCAAATTCCATCCTTTCAAATTGGGACAGCACTCCTAGTCCTCTTGCTGGCTGTTTTATGTGCAGGCATCAGCATCCTCTTTTGCATGATCCTGCATCGAACCGGCGCATTGCTGCGCAGCAGGCTCCACAACGCCTATTTGCGCGTAGTGGCATCTGGTACTAGCATTGTCCTTTTGACGCTTCTGCTGGGTTCCAGAGACTATTTAGGAACGGGAATGTCGGTCATCAGTCGTGCGTTAACGGGAGAAGTTGTCTGGTACGCCTTTCTGATGAAGATGCTGTTCACCGCCGTTACATTAGGCGGCGGTTATAAGGGCGGAGAAATTGTCCCCTCTTTTTTTGTAGGCGCAACATTTGGCTGTCTGTTCGGTCAAGTCATCGGCTTCTCGCCTGCACTGTGCGCTGCACTCGGCATGGCAGCTGTTTTTTGCGGTGTTACAAACTGTCCGCTTACCTCCCTGCTCATCAGTTTTGAACTGTTTGGCATGGGCGGTGCCCCCTATTTCCTGCTGGTGATTGCAGTCAGCTACCTGCTTTCCGGATATTACGGACTGTATCAAACACAAAAATTTGCCTATTCCAAGTATAAGGATCGGTGGATCAACCGTTCTGCAAAAAAATAACCCATATCAGAAGCTTGTTCTACTTCCAATATGGGTGTTCTGCCTGACAGAATTGCTTCTGTCAGGTATTTTTATGGTTACTGGAACTGATAAACTGCAACATTCTCAAAACCATCCAGCAAATGATTCATCTTCCGGAATGCAATGGCCGTTCCCTTTGCCACACAATGCAGGGAATCTTTTGCAATGACACACTTGACCTGCAAAGTCCGTTCAATCAGCTTCCGCAGTCCGCTTAGCATAGCGCCACCGCCTGCCAGCAGGACTCCATTCTCATAAATATCACCAACCAGCTCGGGCGGTGTTTCCTCCAGAACCAGTTTAATGGCTTCCAGAATCTCTGCAATTTCATCCTCAACCGCTTCAAACAGCTCCACTTCGCTGATTTCCACCATTTCCGGCATACCGCTGACTAGATTTCGTCCCTTGACCCAGGCCGTAATATCCTCCCGTGGATCGTAGAGATTGGTCAATTCAATCTTAATGCGCTCTGCAGTACGTGCGCCAATCAGCAGCTTGTACTTGGTCTGCATATATCGAATGATGGCCTGATCCAGCGTGTTGCCTGCCACTTTAATGGAATGAGACGTAACCAATCCATTCATAGAAACAATGGCAACATCCGTTGTACCACCGCCGATGTCTACAATCATGTTGCCTCTTGCCTTGCCAATGTTGACACCAGCACCGATCAATGCTGCAATCGGCTCATCAATGAGATATGCCTTTCGGGAACCAGCACTCATAGCTGCTTCCACCACTGCACGCTTTTCTACATCCGTAATAAAGGACGGCACGCAGATGATAATCCGGGGCTTTACCAAATGATGCCCGGTTACCTTCAAGATGAATTCCTTAATCATGTAATGCGTCATCTGATCATCCGAAATAACACCATTGGCAAGCGGCTGAATCACCTCAATGAATTCCGGCGTTTTTCCAATCATGTCATAGGCACGTTTTCCGACTGCTAAAATAGACTTATTTCGTTTATGATAGGCAATGGCAGAAGGTTCGCTGAGCACAACACCCTTCTTGCCAATGGTGATGACGGTATTTGCCGTTCCCAAATCAATTCCAATATCCGTTGTTGCCATGAATCAATCGCTCCTTTTCTATGTTCCAAATGGCAAAAGACCATCCTATTTGCTTCTCTCTACCTCTATCCACCAAAATCCAGCAGTTCCTGCTGTGTAGCTGGCTGCGTCAGCATCTGTTTCAGACAAGTGTATCGATTGGTTCGCCGATTGTTATCCACCATCTGGTAAATAATCTTCTGCGACCCAATCAAAATCAATAGCTTTTTGGCACGTGTCACTGCTGTATACAACAGGTTCCGATAATATAGTTTTTGAAAGCCACCCAAAAGCGGAATAATAACGGCTTCGAACTCACTGCCTTGGCTTTTATGAACAGTAATGGCATATGCCAATTCCAGCTGTTCCAACTGATCGAACAGATACACCGTCCTTCTTCCGTCAAAGTCTGTTACCACTTCCCGTGTTTGTCGATTAATCATAAGAATCCGACCAATGTCTCCATTGAAAATGCCGGTTCCAGAATTACCGTCTTTGTGCCAAACAATGTCATAATTGTTCTTGGTCTGCATGATTTTGTCGCCTTCCCGGAATGTGTACAAAATCGACTTCACTTCCTGCCGTCCCTTCTGCGGCGGATTCAAGCGCTGCTGGAGCGCACGATTCAATTCAATCACACCCAACACACCTTTCCGGGAAGGGGAAATTACCTGAATATCCTCTGTTGGGGAATATTGGTACGCCTTTGGCAAACGAACTTGTACCAAATCCAGCAGCAGCTTGGTAACATCCTCCGGTTTTAACCGCTGAAAAAAGAAAAAGTCACTGTTTTTCTGTGTCAAATCCGGATAGGTTCCCTGAATGATCCGGTGTGCATTCGTTACAATACTGCTCTGCTGCGCCTGCCGAAAAATTTGCTTTAGTTCAATAGTTGGCACAGCACCGCTGTCAATCAGATCTTTTAGCAGATTTCCAGCACCGACAGAGGGCAGCTGATCGCTGTCCCCTACCATAATCAGCTTGCAGCCCAACCGCAACGCACGCAGCAAGCTTTCAAACAGCAGCACATCTACCATAGACATCTCGTCCACCACCATTACATCACATTGCAGCGGATTGGCAGCATTGTGCAGAAAACGTGTACCGCCGGTCATATCAAATTCCACTTCCAGTAAGCGATGAATGGTCTTGGCCTCATAGCCGGTTAAATCCGAAATACGCTGCGCTGCCCGTCCGGTTGGCGCTGCAAGCATTACACGATACCCTTGCTTTTCATTCAACGCAATCATAGCGTTAAGTGTCGTAGTCTTTCCGGTTCCGGGGCCTCCTGTTAAAATCAAAATACCACGGGAAAGTGCGGATACAATGGCCTGTCGCTGTAACGTTTCATAGTGAATTCCGGTTTCTACTTCCTGTTGATCGATCATTTTCTGAAAATTTTCGTTGTCTTCCGGCGAACTAAAATCCTGAATGACGGTGATCCGATCGGCAATGTACCGCTCTGCCCGGTAATAGTCTGCTAAGTAAACAAACTCCCGTTCCCGTTTGCAGTATTCCACAATGACCTGCTCATTTCTTGCTTCCTGATAGGCATCATAAAAGGCACTTTCAGATACGTTCAGGCACTCACATACCTTCGGCTGTAGCCGATCCAGCGGCAAGCAAGTAAACCCATTCTGGGTATTATGCTGCAAAATAAAAACAATTCCAGCAGCAATCCGCTGCGGAGAATCGGGATCCAAATGCATGTCCTTTGCCAGCGCCTCCACCTTATGAAAGTCCAGCTCCACACCGGAAGTACAAAGCAAATAGGGATTGGCAGAAACCATTTCAATGGTTCCGGCACCCCACTTTTTATACGCACGCATGGCATATTTCGAAGCAATTCCATAGGCAGATAAAAATGTCATAATAGAGCGCAATGCAAAAATCTGCTGCACTTCCTGTGCAATGGATTCGCATTTTTTCGGAGAAATTCCACGAATTTCCATCAGTCGAGTCGGTTCTTTTTCCATAATCTCCAAGGTACGGTCTCCGAATGCCTCTACAATTTTTCGTGCCAGAGAGGGGCCGATTCCTTTAATGGCACCAGAGGACAAATATCGCTGAATATTCAGTGCATCTGCCGGCAGTGTCCGTTCGCAGTAATACGCTCGAAATTGCTCTCCGAATTTCGGATGCGATGTAAATTCTCCATCCAGGGAAAGGCGTTCGCCTTCTTCTAGATCGCCCAATTCCCCCACCACAGTAATCATGGAATCATTGGCATTTAAGTCCAATACAATATAGCCATTCTCTGCATTGCGGAACAGAACTGTCTCCACAACACCCTCCAGATGAATGGAATGGTTCTCCACTGGCGCACGCCTCCCTTCTGCTGTAATTGCTTCGATCTCTATATTTTTCTATTATACAATCTTTTTTGACAAAATGCAATCACTTTTCTGCTTCTTCCAAAATTTTTGTAAATTCTTCTGCCGTACAATAGGTAAAATTGGGGTGATGCAAACAGAGCTGCCGACACTGCGCCGCAGGCTCCACATGCGCATTGACATTCACGACATAAACATGTGCGATCAGATCGTTGTCCATCCAGCAAATATCCCCCATCAGCCGCTTGAGCTGCTGCGGTGCTTCCTCATGATCCCGATACAGCGGATACACCGTAAACAATGCAGCTGGACGTTCTTCCTTTCGGGTGACTTCTGCAATGCGCAGCCCCAGAACAAGCACTGCCATTCCACCCAAAAGCACTGCCAGCGCAATCCATATGATCTGCATGGCGTTTCTCCTTTCTTTTTCTTCATTTTATGCAGAAATTGGAAGAAGCGTGCGATCCATTCCAAATCATATTTTGAAACGGCGCAATCATTGCACTATATTGCAATTTATTTTTACTTGCAATTTTAATTATATTTTTTCAATTTATTTTTCGCTACAATAAAAGAAGAATCCTTTGTACTGAATCCTTACAAGAAAGGAGGCACTTTATTCATGTTCGAAATCAAAAAGCCAACCTCTTCCAATAAAACAATCCGCATGCCGGATCTGTTAATCGACAAATTGGAACAACTTGCATTTGATCACGATATTTCTTTCAATCAACTGGTCATCCAGTGCTGTGAATATGCACTGGAAAACCTAGATCTTTCCAGTGAGGACGATACGTCCAATCAATAAATCAAAAAGGGAAGCGTACTCGACCGCTTCCCTTTTCTTTTTATAGAATGTTCCCATAAAATACTGGTGCGAATTTTATGGGAACACCCGCTCAATTATTCTTATAAATGCAACTGTTGCTTACGCTGTACCCGTTGCATCAATAAGCAGCCAATCCCCATGGAGACAAATTCTGCAATCGGAAATGTCCACCAAACCAACCAGGCACGTTCTGGATCGGAACGAGCAACCTGTGCAAACAGCCATGCAACCGGCAATACAAACAGCATCTGTCGGCAAATTGAAATCAACAGGGATTCCAAGCCACCGTCCAACGCCTGAAAAATGCCCTGAAACGTGATATTGGTTCCAGCGAACAAAAAGCTCAGAGAAATAATCCGCATTGCCTGTAGACAGAGTGTTTCTGTTTCACCGGACAATCCAAATAACCTTGCAAACGGAGCGGCAAGTCCCTCTACCAACAGCGTACCTGCCAGCATCAAAATCCATGTGTAAAGCAGCCCGTAACGAATTCCATAGCGAATCCGGGAACGGCTGTGCATACCATGGTAGAAGGAAAGCACTGGCGTAATCGCATCCCGCAGACCAAAAGCTGCAAACAAAATGAACTGCTGAATTTTATAATACAGCCCATATGCTGTTACCATTGCACTGCTGACACTTCCCAAAATCAGATTCATTCCATAGGTCATCACAGACATCAGTGCTTGTGCTAGAATAGCAGGCAAACCAATGGCATAGATTGCTTTGATCAAACTGCAGTTTGGTTTCCAGTTACGCAAATGATTGGAAATCTGCCGATTCACCTTGCAATGAAAGAGCACGGCTAAAACAAACGAAAGAATTTGTCCAATTACAGTTGCATAGGCAGCACCGGCGACGCCTAACTCCGGAAATCCACACCAGCCATAGATTAAAATGGGATCCATTACGATGTTACAGACTGCGCCTGCAATTTGTGCAATGGTGGAAAACAATGGATTGCCGCAGGCTTGCAGCAACTTTTCATAGATTGAGAAAAAGACAATGCCAATCGAACAAAGGCAGCAAATTCGCAAATAAGTGATTCCCATTTCTGCAATTTTTGCATCTCTAGTCTGCGAATGAATATACGGTGCTGTCCCCAATAAGCCAAACAGCACAAATACAACCACAATCACCGTTGCCAGAAACAGTCCATTTCCGGCAACCAGACTCGCCTTTTCCGAATTGCCTTGTCCCAAACTCTTGGAAACCAGGGCATTGACACCAACACCTGTTCCAATGCTAATGGCAATCATCAGCATCTACATCGGAAAAGCAAGCGTCAGAGCATTCAAAGCGTCCTCCCCACCCTGCTTCATATTGGAAACAAATGCGCTGTCTACGATGTTATACAATGCCTGCAATACCATGGAACAAATCATGGGGATTCCCATTTTTAATAAAATTTGATGCGGTGGCGTGGTACGCATTTTGTTTTTCTTGTGTGTTTCTTTGGCAGAGTTTTGTGCCATTGTGCTTCATCATCCTTTCTAGAATCCACTTATGAGCAGATTCTGTACCAAAAAGTGCATAAAAAAAGATGTGCAGCAACCCACGATTGGACTTACGCAGGTTTGCTACACATCTTCTTCTATTCTATTTCATTTTTCAGATCTTGTCAAAGTGCATTTTGCACAAAATCGATTAGTCCTTGACAATCAGACTCTTACCAGTCATTTCTGCCGGCTGTTCCAGACCCATTACTTGCAGAATGGTCGGTGCAATGTCAGCCAGCACGCCGCCTTCCCGCAGCTTGCAGTCTTCTCCAACTACAATAAACGGAACCGGGTTGGTGGTGTGTGCGGTAAACGGAGAGCCATCTGCTTCCAGCATCTTATCGGCATTTCCATGGTCTGCTGTAATCAGTGCAACGCCGCCCTTTTCCTGGATTGCAGTTACCATTCTGCCAACGCAGGTATCCACTGCTTCTACTGCCTGAACAGCTGCCTGCATAATGCCGGTATGACCAACCATATCGCAGTTTGCATAGTTCAGAATAATAACATCATACTGATCGGATTCAATTGCCTTTACAACTGCATCCGTTACCTCATACGCACTCATTTCCGGCTTCAGATCAAAGGTCGGAACATCCGGAGACTGAATCAGAATACGATCTTCGCCTTCAAAGGTCTTTTCTTCTCCGCCATTGAAGAAGAAAGTAACGTGTGCATATTTCTGGGTTTCTGCAATACGCAGCTGTGTCTTGCCGCACTTGCTCAGGTATTCGCCAAGTGTCATTCTCAATTCTTCCGGCGGATAAGCAACGGATACATTCGGCATGGAAGCATCATACTGTGCCATACAAACGAAATGAACCGGGAAGTATCCCTTCTTCCGGATAAAGCCGCTGAATGCCGGATCTACAAAGGTTCTGGTCAGCTGACGCGCACGGTCTGGACGGAAGTTAAAGAAGATCACGCTGTCACCTTCCTGAATGGTACCAGCCGGATCAATAACAGTCGGCAGCATAAATTCATCGGTGACTTCCTTGGCATAGGAATCCCGAATTGCCTGTACCGGATCGGTACCAGTTTCCCCTTCACCAGAAACCATGGCATCATATGCCTTTTCCACACGATCCCAGGCATTGTCACGATCCATTGCATAATACCGACCGGAAATGGTTGCGACTGTTCCGACACCAATTTCCTGCATTTTTGCAACGGCTTCTTCCATGAATCCAGCTGCGGAAGCCGGTGGTTCATCACGGCCGTCCAGGAATGCGTGCACATAAACCTTCTTCAAACCGTTTTTCTTTGCCATTTCCAGCAAACCATACAGATGTTCCATATGACTGTGGACACCGCCCGGAGAAAGCAGACCCATCAGATGCAGCGCACTGTCTTTCTTCTTGCAGTCTTCCATAGCAGCCAACAGCGCCGGATTGGAGAAGAATACGCCATCCTGAATGTCCTTTGAAATCTTTACCAGAAGCTGGTAAACAATTCGACCTGCGCCGATATTCGTATGACCAACCTCAGAGTTTCCCATCTGTCCATCCGGCAGACCAACATCCAGACCGCTGGCACCGATCAAGGTATGCGGTCCCTGCAAATAGCGCTCCAGATTCGGCTTCTTTGCAGCACGAATGGCATTGCCATAGTCAGAAGGATTGTA
>ERZ779850.2575-NODE-2575-length-14399-cov-3.121166_pt1 | contig 14399 bp, 10 predicted proteins | sample MGYA00511249_ERZ779850 | MGnify/ENA primary metagenome ERZ779850 (study PRJEB29588, sample SAMEA2162475) | human gut metagenome | biome: human gut; feature: human-associated habitat; material: faeces | place: Denmark | collected 2008/2010 ...
ACGGTCCAGCCAGTCGAGAATCACCTCAATATCAGCAGTATCCAAGGCCTGCGAGGCAAAGAAGCCGGTGTCATCAAAACAATACTGCCCATTGAACGCCACCACGCCATCGAACGTCACCGGCATGGTATCCAGCACCACGTGCATCTGTGAAGGCGCGCGGCCCGTGCAAATCAGCACCTTGACGCCTGCGGCCTGCAGCCGGTGAATCGCCTCGATTGTGGAATCCGGCACCGTATGGGTCGTGAAACTGGTGAGCGTGCCATCGATATCGAAGAATACGGCTCGGATATCGGCATTGGCAGTATCGGTAGTCATAGCTTCCATTGTCAAAGCCCCTCTCGACGTGCTTTCCGGCGTGTTCGGCACGCCTATAGCGGGTTATCAAACGCACGAATCCCGGACATTGCATGCGCGCCATAAAAGACACCTATATGGCAATCGGCCATTTTCCGTCACTTTCGCGGTTCAAGCGCGTTATGGTGTTACCCGACATCAATTTTGGAGAGAGGAAATCCAATGACAGCAGCAACCCAGCCGGCAACCCCGGCCGCTCCTAACAATAACGAGCCGGTGCGTGTGAACCACACCGCCCGCAACGTCATCATCACCATCGTGGTCGTGGCGATTATCGCCGTGGCCGCGTTCTTCGGCTACCGCGCGTTTGCCGGTGCCAACGAGTCGTCCGCCAAGGGCAGCAAGGGCAACCCGGTCAAGATCGGCGTGGTCGGCGCTACCAACCCCGAATGGGTCAAGTTCAAGCAGGACGCCGAGAAGGCCGGCATCTACGTCGACATCGTCGACTTCCAGGACTACACCTCCGAAAACCCGGCCCTTGACTCCGGCGAGCTGGACCTCAACGAATTCCAGCACCTGCTCTACTTGGCCAACTACAACGTGAGCAACAAGAAGGACCTGCAGCCCATCGGCGGCACCGCCATCTACCCGCTCGGCGTGTACTCCACCAAGGTCAAGGACATCAAGGACCTGAAGCAGGGCGACACCGTCACCATTCCGAACGACGAAACCAACCAGGCCCGCGCTATCGGCGTGCTCAAGGCCGCCGGTCTCGTGACGCTCAAGGGCGACTGGACCGCCTTCTCCACCCCGGCCTACATCGACGAAGCCAAGAGCAAGGTCAAGGTCACCCCGCTCAAGGCCGAACAGGTGGCCACCACCCTGAAGGACCCGACCATCGCCGCTGGTGTGATCAACAACGACTACGTGGCCGATGCCGGTCTCGACCCGAAGGACGCCATCTACCAGGATGACGCCGAATCCGAAGAGGCTCGCCCCTACATCAACGTGTGGGTGGCCCGCAAGGCGGACGTGAACAACGAGACCTACAAGAAGCTCGTTTCCATCTACCAGCAGAAGGATGTGCTCGACGCCCTGCAGGAGAACTCCGGCGGTACCGCGGTGTTCGCCGACAAGTTCAGCGCCAGCGAGCTGCAAGGCTTCCTGTCCGACATTGAGAAGGATGCCAAGGCCCAGCAGTGAGCCGCAGCTGATACGAGCGCACGACTAGCCTGTCCATAGCCATTACCACCAAGCGGAGCGAGTACCCGAGCCAACAATCGGGATTCGCTCCGCTTCCGTGACCGGACACCAACAACCAGCATCAGGGAGCACTATGAGCGACCCCATCATCACCTTCGACCATGTCGTGAAGGAATTCAAAGGCTCTGTTAGACCAAGGTTGACTTTTTGACTTGTATTGTAGTTGCTGAGTAGCTACAATAGTGGTATGAGAACGGGCAAGGTGGCGCGTATAGCCGATAGGGTCAGGAAGGAACTGGGCGAACTGACGCCGCAGGAGCGCGACCTTGCCGTCAAGGCGTTGCGCGACGCCCTGTACGAGGGGTTCGCGTTGGACGCGGCGACGAGCGACCCGAACCAGATGGAGGCGTGCGTGCGCTGCGGCAGCATCCGCATCATCCGCAAAGGGCGTGGACGTGACGGCTCCCAGCGTTGGAAGTGCATGAACTGCAACAGGACGTTCGGCGTTCGCACGAACCGGGTAATGGGCATGAGCAAGCTCAAAGCGGGCGTGTGGATGCGGTTCCTCGAATGCTTCGTGGATTGCCTGAGCTTGCGCAAGTGCGCCCAGCGTTGCGGAGTATGCCTGAAGACCGCGTTCCTCATGCGCCAGCGGGTCATCGAGTGCATCCGCCGATACACGCCCGTACTGCGTTCCGAGGCAGGCATGTCCGTCCAGTTGGACGAGACGTACTTCCGTGAGAGCTTCAAAGGCAACCATACGAAGTCCGCCGTGTTCGTCATGCCCCGCAAGGCACACAAGCGCACCAAGGCATTAAGGAAGCGCGGTCTGTCGAAGGAGCAGATATGCGTGGCGACCGGAGTGGATGACACAGGCCGGTCGTTCCTGACCGTATGCGGGCGCGGCATCATCTCCAAGGATCGCGCCATGAGCGCGTTGAAAGTCCACATCGGACGCGGCACCGACGTGCTGACCGACGGTGCGCCCGCCTACGTGAAACCGCTGGCCGAACTGGGCGCGAACCTCACGCAAGCCTCCGCCGACGGTCACGCGATCAACAGGGTGAACACGCTGCACGCCCGTTTGGAGGATTTCATGTTCGGCTTCCACGGCGTGTCCACGAAGTACCTGCAAGCCTACTTGGACTGGTTCCAATGGCTCGTCGCTTTTACCGATGGGTTCGGCGAGACCGACGACGACCGATTGCTTGCCCGCCAGCTCGGCAACGGCCTGTACCGCATCCGCCGTCGCGACTACCAGCGTATGACACCACCGTACATGGAGTACTGGCAAAAAGCCGCATGACATCGTGCATACGATGTACAGTCAGAACATCGAAACATAGGACAAGGAGGCGCGTATGGCGAGCATACCCACCACGACCATGAGGATAGAACCCCAGCTCAAAGAGGAATCCAGCCAAGTGCTCGAAGACCTGGGACTCACCCTTTCCGGCGCGGTCACCATCTTTCTCAAGGCCGTGGTCAGGGAACAGGGGCTCCCGTTCGAGGTCAAGAAGGAAACCTCGAATGGCAGATAAGGTCATCCGCATCAAAGACCTCCGTCCTCAAGACGTGCGTGGCGACCGATATACGCTGCATCGCGGAAACGTACTCGATGCGTATCCGGATTGGGAGGCCCCCGACCTGATAGTCAGCGATGGGGCCTATGGCGTGCGAGGATTCCGAGGTGACACCGTGAGTGCAGATGGACTCGTGGACTGGTATGCGCCTCATGTGGCCCAATGGTCGAAACGAGCGAAACCTTCGACCTCGCTGTGGTTCTGGAACACCGAGGTCGGCTGGGCCACGGTGCATCCGCTGTTGGAGGCGAACGGCTGGGAATACGTGCAACTGGTCACTTGGGACAAGGGGCTGTCGCATATCGCAGGCAACGTGAACGGCAACACCATTCGACAATTCCCCGTGGTCACCGAGGTTTCCGCCCTGTACCGTCGCAGGCTGACGCTTCCCACAGAGGATGGCGGAGTTCTTGGAGTGCAGCAATGGCTACGTGCCGAATGGCGGCGTTCCGGCCTGCCGCTCTGCCGTGCGAACGAGGCATGCGGTGTGAAAAACGCGGCCACTCGCAAGTACCTCACCGCCGACTGGCTATGGTATTGGCCGCCCGGGGAAATGGTCGAACGCATGGCCGAATACACGAAGAAAAACGGCAAGCCCACCAGCCGTCCTTACTTCTCCATCGACGGGCATACCGAAATCATGGCCGAACAATGGGACTCCCTCCGTGCCGTATGGAACCATGTCAACGGACTCACTAATGTGTGGTCACGCCCACCGCTTCACGACGGAGAACGCCTCAAGGGGACCCTGCAACGCAGCGCGCCACGAGTCTACAAACCCTCCAAACAATCAGCGGCGCATCTCAACCAGAAGCCTCTGGATTTCATGGACCGTCAGATTCACGCCGCATCCAATGAGGGGGATGTGGTCTGGGAGCCATTCGGCGGGCTGGCGTCCGCATCCGTCGCTGCCGTGCTCACCGGTCGCATCGCCTATACGGCGGAAATCGACGAGGAATTCCAGAACCTGGCCCTTGGACGATTGGCGGAAGCCGAAGACGAGTACGACACGAAAAACGCAAATGACACGATGACCCTCGAAAGAAGGCAGGCATGACCGATTACGACGGCAAGGACCGACCTGAACACTACGAGCTTCCCGACGGGGACGAACGGACCGAACTCCGCAACGGCATAGTCCGAGCATTGTATGCCCTTCCGATGCACTTCACATCGCCCATCAACGTCGAAGGCATCGAGGTCAATGACCTATTCTCAATCAATACACTGCTCGGCGGCACCATCGAGGCCCAGACCGTCATGCTGTTGAACTCCCTGCGCAGCATATGGGACCCGCAAGGCAAATGGGCGGACAAAGAATTCCGACGCTATCCCGAATCCTTCCCGGACGTAAGGCTTGTAGGCTCCAACAAGGACGATTCGCCGCTCATCGGCATCGAACTGAAAGGGTGGTATCTGCTTTCCAAGGAATCCGAGCCATCTCTACGATACAAGGCATCAGCCGACGCAGTGACTGAATGGGACTTGATCTGCTGTGTTCCTTGGGGATTGTCCAACGTTCTCAGCGGCAAGCCCGTGGTCTACGAGCCCTACGTCGAACAGGCGAAATTCGCCTCCGACATGCGCACTTACTACTGGAATCATCGCAGAGGAGACAACTCCAAACGAGACTGTGGCATCCATCATCCGGAAACCACCCCGTATCCCAAACCGGGAACGCAATATGTTGATGTTCCCAATCAAGACGGAGGAGGCAACTTTGGGCGTATCGCCAGAGTGGATGGTCTCATGGCGGATTGGGTGGACGAATCCATGGACACGCTCATGGCGGGTATCGAAGCGAAGTACTGGGTGTCGTTCTTTAAGCTGTTTTCGGAAGGCAGGCCGAAAGAGGAAATCGAGGCCGAGTTGAACAACATCGCCCGTAAGGTACGTCAGGCGGGAAGAACCAACCTCCAGGAATCTCAACTAGAAGAACGCCTGCTTGCACATTTGAACGCTATCGTCGATCTGTCTCTGAAGTAGACTGATCTCTACCCGCTTGTTCGACCTTTCAGCGCAGTCGAACAAGCGGGTTTTTGGCGAGCATGCCTTCCGGGTCAACCTTGGTCTAACAGAGCCTAAATATATCGCCACTGAGCACCGATACGCTTGGCCACGTCAGGCTGCTGCATGGCATCCAATGCCCAGAAAGCCACATCACTGAACTCCGCTACGGACTCCTGCTGTTTCACAAGCGCATACTGCTGGTCGAACGTGGTGATGAGCGCAATCAATCCTTCGAGTCTTCGCGCAGCGACCTCATCAAGCGAGTCCACTTGTTCAGCGGTAAAGGCCAGTTTCGATTGCAAATCAGAAACGATCCCTTTAATGCCCCGCACCGTTTCCGCCAAGCGACGGCCCAGTTCACTGTCTTTGGGTACGGCGATTGCCGTACTCTTAAGAATGGCAGTTTTGCCGACAGTAATGCGCTTGGGCAGTACGTCCAATGGATTGGCATCGATAACACGAGCACGAACTGCATTCCATGATTCGCTACGCAAGTACTGAGGCAAATCGCATATCATCCGCAATGATTTGACTACCGTATCTTGCTGCGCGGTGTGCGCATCGTGGCAGCTGGCGAGCGCCTCATCAAGACACGATCGCAATTCGGCAAGAGGATGTTCTGCCATATCAATCCAGCCTCGAAAATAACGGTCCAAATATTCATTGCCGTATTCACCACCAACGACCTGATTCAGCGACGCAATGTTGAACCGGTATGGTTCGGCGAGCCGGCTAAGCCAACCGATGCGGTTGGGCTTGGTGAGTGCCTTGTCATACAGGCTCATCATGGTGGCGCGCAAGTCACCATCATGCCGGGGCCCTTGCATGTTGTCCAACACATCCATGAACCGCGCGTGCATTGAGTTGCGCTCGTCATACCACGATTCGAATAACGCGTCGAGTGTTTGGCCTCTCAGCCGGTTCTTCATGGCATCATCAGCAAGAATCTGGAATCCTGGAGCCACCGGCAATGTATCGGCATTGCGATCCACGATTCTTTTGGAGAGCGCATCAATAGTGCTGATTTGCACGGTTGGCAGATCGTTCAAGGCAACGGAGAATACGGTTTGCGCATGGTGGCAATCGTGCAGAATCGTACGCGCCAGTTCGCTGTCGTCTCCACCTAATTGATAGTCCGTATCCAAGAGCACGAGTGAACCCGGCTGGCATCCATGATTGCGCCGCGCATACAGAATGGCGTACTGCAGGTTCTGTTCCAAGCGCCGGCGAATTTCTGCGGCTGCGGCAACGGTGAAAGTAATAATTAACGATTCGCGGATGGATGAATGCGCTTCGTCTGCATTACGGTTCAGCAAGTCCAGCAGAATATCCTGCAAGAGTTGAGTGGTTTTGCCGGTGCCTGCGGATGCGCTGATGACGTAAGGCATGGTGTTTGTCGGAAAATCGTCCGAGAGATTATCCGCATCTTCCGACCTAGGTAATGCATCAACATGTTCTACCATGCCTTGCCTCCTTCAGATGTATTATTCATATGAAGAGCCGCTTCTTTGAGCTCCAGCAATGTCACTGCTGTCTCCACCTCGAATATGTTGCTATTCAACACATCCCACGCCATGATGTCGGCCACATCGCTGTAGGCAAGACCATCACGGCCGTCAACCAAAGAACGATAAGGGCGCACCGGCAGTTTGCCGTCCAATATGTTCTGGCAGGCACCCACTATTTTCCCGTGCACATAATCCGCTATGCCACGAAATTCTTCCGCACTCAGTTGTTCGATACCGATGCCGGTTTCGTCGGATTCTCCTATAAGCACGCCACTGTTCGGCATATCAAAGCCTCGCCATACGTTTCTGATGCGCATGTTCTGAGCACTTGAATCGTCACTTGGCTCATCGAACAGACTCGTTGATCCATCGTCTGCGCTCGGCAACATGTTGTATTGGTTATTCAGCGCGATGCGTTCTCGAATGGTTGCGCTGGGTTTAATCGGGAGAAAGAACATGCCTGCTACTGGCATTCCGGAGTTGTGCTGGGCGGCAGAAGCATACGTAAACAGCTGAAGTTCATGGCCGTAGTACACATTTGAAGCGCGGCCGCCATCATTGCGAGACGGTTTGCCGAACAACGTACGGGCAGAAGACTTATAGTCCAGCACAACAATGCCGGCGCTCTCTCGCGAAATATTGGTATCGCGAATTACCGTATCAATGCGGTCGACCTTGCCATTGATACGCAATGCAACCGGGATTTCCTTGTCCCTCGCCCTACCGATTAATTGTTCCCCTGAATATGGCGACTGCCATGCACCGGTCGTTCCTCCAACGTTGCCAAATACTTGCTCTACACACGTAGGCGTAAGCATCGTCTGTGCGGACGATAATGCCTCACGTTGCGCAGCAGCATCGACGGCAAAATCCATCAGCGTATCGACCATCTGACGATGAATCATACGCATACGATTACTGGACCGCAGCACCTCCATACGCGGGTCTTCGTTCAGCACCGTCCACTGATTGCAGCCTCGATCCAGTCTGGAATAGTCGGCGATAAGCTCTTGCATGTCTGTTGCAGTGGGCTGAGGTGGTAAGCCGTTCAAATCTCGTTCGTTCTTGTGTCGCTCGATCCAGGCATTGACCGCATGTTCCAGCACTGCATGATAGAACGTGCCTTCAAGCGCGGCATCAAAAGCGAACGCATTTGCCACGTTAACTTTCAATCCGTATTTCAGGAAATACTCATACGGATTGCGATAGTACGTTTCTATTGCCGAAACCGATGCATTGAACACACGAGTCGAGATCGAAGGATCTGCACCATGAGTGCGATAAACGCGATGCACATAATCCGGCCTAGTGAACAACCGATATGCCAGTTCGCGGTCAAGGGGACGATACTCTGTTTCAACGGTCGGCACAGCGCGTTTGCTCGCTCCGATGATTTCGCTCGCATCCGATGTACCCGTCTCCCATTGGCTGATATATGGCGAGCATGCTTGTGCAGCGTTACGCAGACTCTTTGGATAGGTCATAGACAACTGCTGCGTTGCGCTGGCAACAACACCGTTAAACCATAGCGGTTCTTGCCCGGACCTACGTTCCACCGTACCGGAAAGTACATTCCACGCTTCCAAAGTCTTGCCTTGGGAAGTCAGGAACTGTGACAAATCCAGCCGCTCGCCGTCATCGAGCAGACCGGTCTCATGCGGAATCGCAGGCAATTGAGATTCACTGCAACCCAGAACAATCACATATCTGTATGGATGTAAAGGCGATGACATCGGCAATACGTCCACGGCGCTGGCGGAGACCGGACGCGAATCGATTGACTGCGCGGCGAGCGTCGAAGCTAGATTTCTAGCAAAGATTCCTACATATTCAGCAAAATAATCGTTACCGAGCTGTTGAACCATGTCGTCAAACGCATTCATGATGACGGTCCAAACTGGCGCGGATCCTTCAATGGTTTGGGCGTATTCGGTAAGAAAACCAACCATCCCGCCTAGAGCCTCCCGCACGGTTGCGCTAGGCCGCGGCCGAAACACATCAGCGGCTTGCTGAATCAGCGAACGAATCTTCTGCAAATGTGCAGCGAACGGTATGTCTGTATCGATCCATACCGTTGCCGGATTGTTGGAGTTCAGCTGATTTTCAATGTCATCGATTGCCGTTGGAGTCAAGTTCAGATACCGGCTGAAGATACCGGAACGCAGTATGCGCAGGATGGACTGGGGTTGAAGTTCGTAGGTCGCGGAATCAAGCAGTCCCAGAATCGCATCAGCGAACGGATGGTCAAGCATCGTACTGGACGCGGCAATATTAATCGGTATCCCCTGATACGTGAATTCCGATGCAATTTGGGCTTGATATGAACCAAGGTCTCGTGAGGTGACCAGCACATCACCGTATGAAATTTCTGGATTGTCCGCGATGAACTTCTTGATGGACGCTGCCGCATAGCGCACTTCGGCAGTAGTATCCGGCATCGTACACACTGATGTAGAAGCGGATGAAGCGAAAATACTGGACAGCGTATTTCGGTTTCCATCATCGCGTCTCTGCAATGCTTCCAGATAATCCGGATCAGAACCGGCACCAACCATCACCGTCAGATGCACGTATTGCGCAAGTGTATGAACTATCCTCATCTCCGAAGCGTTGAGGTGTGCGAAACCGTACAGATAGAACCAGCGATTACTCCCATGCCGCTGTGCCCATGCACATATGGTTTCATGGGCGGCTCCGGGGAATGTATACCGTTTACCTAACCGTTGCTCCACCAGTTGCAGCAAAGAGCCAAGCACCGAAAGTCGAGCATTCGACTGATGAGCGGCCAGAGCAAGCACCTCTTCAGCACTGACCCCATCATTATGCAATTCAACAATTTGCTTGGTGAACTGGTCAATAGCCTCAAACGAGTCACCAACCTGATTACGCAACGATTCATTATCATTCAGACACTTCGCTACGTAATTTCTCAGCGACATCATGCTGATTGATGGGCGAATGTACCTTCCATAATCCTGGTTGCCGATAATCGAGCTCATCATGCTTGCCAGAGAATGGACACCCACATTCATCCCCGGTTCCAGACGTTCGCGGAATTCCGGTCGGACCATCGACTGCAGTACTTGCTTTTCCACATATGCGCGCAAGCTTGCCGGTGTCAGAATAACGAATCGCCCACGGCAACTATCCGGAAAATCTGCTTCCGTACATCCGGCACCATCAGAAAGGACATGATCAATCAGGGCATGAATGTCATCACACCCTCGCTCGGGCCGTATCACCATGACACTCATACCTTACCCTCCCCAGTGAGTTGTATCTGTTCTCAGCATATAACTGACGCAACAAATATCCGGGACTTCGCGCATGACACTTTGCACTCTTACGCAAGCCTAGTGATTTCGTAGTATCACATTGCCGTCTAAGCACACACATATTGTTCAATCGCACGTCCTATTGGCCATTTGAAAGACTCACACTGGAGCTGTTGCCGAGTGGTTTGATCCCAATCCGAACCATTAGGGACGACTTCATCTGTACTCTTTTGCGCACAAGGACTTGCATCCATTACATCCTGCAATAAATCACCCTGTCCATGGGATTGTGCTGCTCTGTATTGCCTTTCCGCCTCGATAAGGTCATTGCCACATTGGGCAAGAGCCTTCCTGCAGGGGTTGACGCAATCAAAAGCACCGGCTCTAATGAGGTAATTGACATTCCCTGCATTGCAATGTTCCAATGAAACACGACGTATAAAATCATTAAAACTGCGATAGGCACTGCCCTTATTACGGGTTGAAACGATTTCTTCTGCCAATTGTTCCGAAATGCCCCGTATCGCATTAAAACCGAGCTGAATTCCATATGCCGATTTCTCATCGTCACCGGTACTGGAATACGCTGTCGCATAATATTGAGATTGATTAATGTTTGGCATTCTTACATGAATACCTAAACAGTACATTTCTTCAAATATACTTTCCAGTTTCGCTCTAGCGCCATCCTCGTTATAACTATTCAACATTGCGGTCATGAATTCGATTGTGTATAACGTTTTCACATAGGCGACACGGTATGCGAACATTGCACGAGCAACAGCATCTGCGCGGTCGGCACCTCTGCTATGGCATATGTCAATTAGCTCCGCAAAAGAGGTAAGCTTCTGCTGCATCAGTTCGCTCTTCATTCCATCCAAGAATGGAATACCGGCCGTATAGCCCGCGGACAGTAAGTCATACACACGGCTCTCATCCAACGAACTGCAAGAATCGTCCCATACTTGCGGCACATTGCAATCCGGTATGAATCGAAGGGCATCCTGCACCACCTGCAAAACTCTCGAACCTGCAATACGGAGACGAGGAAGCCCAAGTTCATCACAGCCTTTTGCATCAAACGCGGTGCTTTCTGCCCCCGAAGGAAAACGAACAATGGACGTTACTTCGGCAAGGGGCTTGTTGCAAAGAGCCAACACATCACTGCGAACGGAACAGTCATATATACAGTCTTTCAACCCATCCGCAATAGACTTCTTGGCGTTATCCTGCAACCAAACCTCAGCCGAGGATGCATCCCAGAACCGTTGATATCCGCATACATGCGACACATCTTTCACTGCCTTGGCATCGTTAAAACGGCTGTATGCAATTACAGCAGCTGCATAACCATTCCCATATCGGTCACATAGATATTGCAATACCCGCCTGGACAGTCCCCGTTCCGTTTGCAAAACAGCTGTAGGAAAGACTGAATCTTGAAAATCAGTAAAGGGTAAATCGTATTCGATGGGATCAATCTCACTAATCCCCAGCGCATAGGCGACAAGGCTGCGAGCCAATATCCCCTTCCCGGGCCCGACCAAATGCCCCTCTTCTCGCAATCGATTCGTACAATATGCGACGGCCATCAAGTATTCTTCAGCATGGGTTTCACGAATCACAGCCATTTCGTGTTGAGCACGATTCCACACTGAATCCGGTATGCTTCCATACTTCGTTTGCAGCCATCCTTCAACTTCCCCTTGAAGAATTTCACTCGACGCTCGGCCATCAGCACCAACATGCTGCGGCATTAATGAGCCATCTTCCGCTACACAAAATCCGGTATCGCACCGCTCTGCTATGAGCAACGTATTGTCGCAGGCTTCAGGCACATCGGAGAACAGAGACCGCATAACCGCAGATGAACGCAAATAATACTCCTCGCTTTCAAACTTGAAACGATGAGGACCATCCATCACATCACCTGTTTCAATGCATATACGCACATCATGTTTTAGACTGTCATCACGCTTTGCATAATGCACATCACTAGTTGCGACTAACGGCGCATTAATTCGTTTCGCCAGTTCCACTAGATCATTCCTGATTTGGTGCTCAATGGACAAACCATGATCCATGATTTCTATAAAGAAATTATCTCGACCGAAAATATCCTGTAGTTCACCGGCCATTCGCAACGCTTCATCAAATTGTCCAAGCAACAATCTTGTCGGAATGGCTCCAGACATGCAGCCCGACCCACAAATAAGTCCTTTTGCAAATGATGACAAGACATTGTTATCCATGCGAGGATAACGCGAGACCAGACCTTCGAGATTCGCCACGGAAGATGCTTTCATGAGATTGACAAGACCTTCATCGGACTCTGCCCATAGCGTCAAGTGAGTAAACAGCCCACCACCGCTGACATCATAAGGATCATGAGGCACACAAGTAACACTTCTTCGAGTATTCCTCTCTTTCCACGAATTATCCCAAGATACGCATCTCGTATCCGTGCGGCCAGTTTCTGGCGTTACGTATGCTTCAACACCCAAAATCGGCTTAATGCCTCGCTGACGTCCTGCTTTCCAGAACTCCATCAAACCGCCGACACTGCCGTGATCAGTCAGACCAATTGCTGGCTGACCTAATCGTTGCGCTTCACTCATCAGCTCGCTCACAGTAGAGACACCATCTGCCAGCGAATAGTCACTATGTACATGCAAATTAACGAAATCCCGCATAAGAGCACCGCCTCCATAGTCATGGTTGCTTCGAATTCGAATCGGCTGCATGTTCAGTTTCCTGCCGCGCTACAATCAACGGTAATTATCTACTGGTTCTTGAAGCAGTCTCGATACTCAGCGAGAGGAACATGATGGCCGTCTCATCGCAACAAGCAACACCTTCCACTGCGCAGATTGTCATCGAGATTCTCGAACTGCTGGATGCGCATACAGACCGCGAGCACGGGATTACTGCCACTGAGATCAGCAAGCGCATCAGCGTTTCGGAAAAGACCGTACGAGGGCATCTCAAGGCGTTGCGTGACATGCAACCATTCGGCCGTCGGGTGGAGCATCTGGAGCGTCGAGACCTGCTCTCTGCTGAAAGCGCTGATCCAAAGCCGGGATGGTACATTGAACCGGTGTTTGATACGGCCCAGATGCGTCTGCTTGCGGACGGCGCGGTAATATCACGGTCTGACAGCGAATATCTGAGCGACCTTATCGCCAAAATCTATACGTTCGCGGGCAAGTCGGGCCAATTGCGCGGTCTGAGGCAGCTCACTACGCCAAAGAATTACAACACCGAGTTTCTCAACAATATCGAAATGCTCAACGATGCCATCGAACACGAACGAGTAATTCGATTCCGTTACTGCACCTATGACATTGATGGCAATCTGGTTCCTCGCCGCGACAATGCGGGTGAAATCAAAGAATACCAAGCCGATCCGTACCATCTGATGTACAAGAACAACAAATACTATCTGATTTGCCACATGCATCAGCATGACAGTCTCTCGTATCTGCACGTAGAACGTTTCCGCAACCTTTACGTCGAGGAGACTGATCATGCGCTCAATCGCTCACTGGATAGCTTCAGTCCGATTCCGGGAACGCCGTTCAACATCGAAGAGCATATGGACGAACGCCCTTACCCCATGGACGGCGCAGCAGTACCGATTCACCTGCGTATTACCGGCACGCTGGAGCCCTTGTACGACTGGTTCGACAACGCCAAGGTCACTCAAATCAGCGCCAACGAATACGACGTGCATATCATGGCCAACGAATTAGCGACCTTGTGGTGGGCATTGCAATATGCCGATTCGCGCCTCATTGAAGTCCTTGAACCACAATCCTTACGCATTATGCTGCGAGATACTGGCGAATCTTTGCTAGAAAAGTATCGAGACTAGCTAGTCCCGCTATATTCTCACCAACGCTCAGCTCTTTTGTCGACACTCGGCAATGAGGGCGGCACAGAGCAAAATGACCTGGGCGACGAGGTTGAACCAAATGAGCACGCCGATCAACGCGGCGAACGGGGCAAGCATCGGATTCCGGGAGGCTCCGGCTAATAGTCGCGCACCGAGAAGCTGCATTGCGGAAACCGTCAGAGATCCCAGTAACGCGCCGAGTATCGTGAATCGTCCGGCTTTGATGTGGGAGACCACGCGCAGCAGCAACATGAACAACGCAAAATTCAGCGCGACGCCGGTACCGAAACCGGTCATCTCCAAAAGCACGGTGCCGGGCAACGAACTGCTGGGGATGCCGCCCCATTGCAGCAGTCGGCGTACGATGCCGCCGGACACCGTACCGGCCGCGGTCGAAAGAATGAACAGTATTGCGATGGCGATGGCGGAAAGCGTATCGCGTAACCTTGCGACGACGATATTGAGCTCGTCGCCGCAGTCGTCGAACATGGCCCGTACGGCGTGGCGCAGCGAGTTCATCCAGCCGGTCACTGTCCACCAGAATATGGCCAACGTGGCCAGACCGGTCCACGTCAATGCGCTTGACATGGCGCCTAGCGCGGAAGACGTCAGAAACGAGTCGGCCACA
>ERZ779850.2577-NODE-2577-length-14397-cov-2.853228_pt1 | contig 14397 bp, 7 predicted proteins | sample MGYA00511249_ERZ779850 | MGnify/ENA primary metagenome ERZ779850 (study PRJEB29588, sample SAMEA2162475) | human gut metagenome | biome: human gut; feature: human-associated habitat; material: faeces | place: Denmark | collected 2008/2010 ...
TGAGCATAAAGATCAGCTTTACTTCTTGTTTATGCTGGAGCAAGAGCATTTAAAAAAGACATTATTTCCTTTATCCGAATATACCAAAAGTGAAGTCAGAAAGCTTGCTTATGATAATGATTTACCGAGTAAGTCTTCGAAAGAAAGTCAGGATATTTGTTTTATACAGTCACCAATGACAACCAAGAAATACCTTAACAGCTTAATTCCTCCTCTTAAAGGTTATTTTGTTGAAGAATCTACCGGAAAGAAACTAGGAGAACACACTGGTTTCTGGCAGTTTACAATCGGACAGAGAAAAGGTATAGGGCTTGCAGCTCCGGAAGCTTTATACGTAACCTCTATTGATGCTGCAACAAATACAGTTTATGTCGGATATAAAGATAAACTTTTCTCTGATAAATTATTTTTAAAAAACGTAAACTGGAATTATCCAATAAACAAACAAAAGTTTGAATCAATGGTTAAAATCCGATACAACATGAAAGCTGTACCGGCTGAAGTTGAAATATTGGGTTCTGATGCTGTTGTGGCTTTCCCCCAAAGAGTTTCGGCTGTTGCAGCCGGTCAAGCCTGTGTTATTTATGATAAACAGGACGGCCATCTTATTGGCGGTGCATTTATACAGCAGGGGTAAGTACAAGGGGGGAACGCAAGGGGCATAATCATTGTTGTACGTAAAGCAAACTTACAACAACTGTAATGCTATAGCTGGTGTTTGGTTTGCTGTAGCCATAAGCGTGGTCGCAGCCTGCTGTAAAATCTGGTTTCGGATATATTCACTGCTTTCTTCCGCAACATCTGCGTCTTTTATTGTAGAATATGAAGAAACAAGGTTATCATATTTTATTGAGATTTCTTCTAAAACTGACTCCAGACGATTTTGAAGTGCACCCATCTCTGTTTGGCGCGAATTGCAGATTTTTAGCATTTCATCTATACGTGACAGATAATCTGTTTTCGTATCACTTCCAATTTGCCGGAGTACATTTATTCCCTCCAGAGCAAAGCCGAGTTTCATTACAATAACAGAGTTGTCATCGCTGTAAATGCCTACTTGCAAATTAATTTGTTCAGGTGCTGGATTTAAAGCATTCACAGTTTCACTGTACTCCAATTTAGAAGAACCGCTGTTTTCTTTTATATCAGACGTAACATGAGATACCTGCCCCAGGTTTAATAAGTCCGCAATCTTGTTGTCTGAAGTTTTTAACCAGACATTACCTACTGCTTTTATCGCTGTAATGCCGTTATTTAAAGTCATTGTTATACCATTATTTGCAAGTTCTGAAATCATATCACCAAATGTTGATGAAGAAGACATTTGAATTGTTTTATAATTACCGTCAGCCAGGTGTATTATGATTTTACCGTCAGTTATTCCTGCATCTGCTAAAGAGGTTGATACATCAAGCGTCCTGACTGCTGATGTGTGAAGAGCGCTGGATGTATCATTTGCATAAATTGTGGTATTTATGAAGATTGTATTGGTTTGCGTGGTTGAAGTAGTCGTAGTCTCCAAGATAGTACTTGTCTGAGTTGAGGACGTTGTAGTTGTTTGCCAGATAGTGTCAGTTTTAGTAGTAGACGAAGTTGTAGTTTCCCAAATCGTGCTGGTCTGAGTTGTAGATGTTGTAGTTGTCTCCCAAATAGTATTGGTCTGTGTAGAAGATATTGTTGTGGTTTCGTAAGATGTTATTTCCTCGAGATAATAACCTTCTTCTGTATTTAATTTTAATGCCCCAGAAAGTTCCTGTGACATAGATACAACAAAATTAGAATTTGTATTATTTATCGTTAATATTCCACCGTCTATTTGATACAATACACCTGTGTCGTTAAATACTGAGGCAAGAGTATCATCTGCATGAATTGTTTTTAATATCTGATTTCCAGAAGCATAAATCATCAAATATTGATTAGCTGTAATACCTAAATCTTTCAATGTTACTGCTGCGTCAATATTAGTTATTTGTGTGAGCCTACTTAAAGTTTGTGCGCCTTTCAAATACAATGTACCATCAGCAATCAATGAGTTTAAGGCTTCAGTTGCAACTCCTGTAACAGTAGTAGAGGCCTTGTTATTACCTATACCATTCTGCATTCCGCTTGTAGACTGATTCCAATAACAATTTGTAAGCACAGCCGCAGAGCTGGTTTCTCCAATCAACCCTCCTTCATAAAAATCACCATAAACCGTTCCCATAGAATAACTATCTTCAACTGTACAGTATGCACGTCCTGCCAGCCCCCCAACATATCCCTTTCCAGAAACATTTCCTGCGGCATAACATCTTATAATACCGTCGCCGGAAGAATATCCGACCAGACCGCCAACAATATTACCATCCCCTGTAACATTAGCCTCGGAATAGCAATCGATAATTTTACCAAAATTTGTACCGACCAGTCCTCCGGCATCAGATACAACGGCAGTTCCTCCGGAATCCGTTGTATAGCTTGCCATAATCACACTTCCTGTTGTATAACAATTACTCACGGTACCTGCAGCTTTTCCAATCAGTCCTCCAACATCAGAAGCGCCGGTAATATTTACGTTTTCGACTCCTAAATTTTTAATCGTACCCGTAGTCCAGCCGAACAGACCTGTCGGATTATTTGTTGTATTAATTTTTAAATTAGAAACTGTATAGCCGTTTCCATCAAATGTACCTCCAAAAGCATACCCGTCACCTATTGGTGTCCAGTTATCTACAGTACTCAAGTCTATGTCATTTGCCAGCACAAAAGTACAGTTCCCTGTTTTATAATCATTTGCCATTGCTGCCAACTGAATCAAATCCTCTGTTGTACAAATTTTGTAAGTTCCATCAGACAACCTTGTATCCTCAGATACTGCTGATAAAGCTGTCATTGTAGAAGTATCAACACGTGTTATATCCGAAATAAATTTAGATTCCTCTGTTGATTGAACATAGGTTGTATAAACGACCGCAGCAGCAGATTCCTGCGTCATACCTATAATATTTGTCTGGGTCGTAGATGTTGTAGTGGTTATCCAAATAGTTTCTGATTCGGTCGTTGAGGTTGTTGTCGTTATCCAGATAGTATTTGTCTGAGTCGTGGATGTCGTTGTTGTTGTCCAGATGGTATTTGTCTGGGTCGTAGATGTTGTAGTTGTCGTCCAAATAGTTTCTGTAACAGTGTTTGAAGTAGTTGTTGTGGTATAAATTGTATTCGTATGGATTGTTGAAATTGTTTTTATTGTATCTATTGATGCCCCTATGCCCATTTCCGCTATCAAACCTGAAGCCTCTAAATAAGCTCCGGAAGAGGAATTTAACGAAAGCACACCATCCTGTAAAACAGCAGTAATGCCATTATTAGAGAGAATGGAGATAAAATCACCGAGCGTTGATGATTTATTCATTGTGAATGTATTCAATAGAGCGGCGTTTTCACCTCTTATTGTTACAGTTTTAGAACTAGAGGTTATCAGCCCGAGTTCCTCAAAAGTAGTACCTTCTCCTGCATCAGCACTTATTGTGTATATAGAAGGGGCAGTGGAAGTTTGCGCAGAGTTCTCTATAATACTTTTATCCACTGTGGATATCCCCAGAGCTGATATTAAGTCTCCGTCAACATAGTATCCATCAGGTGAATTGAGGCTGATTTCTCCGTTTTTAATTGATGCAGTGAAACCATGAGTTTTTAGTACATCAAAAAAATCACCTATTGAATCTGTTTCTTCCGTATCATAAGACTGAATGATATTATTCTTTGAATCATATATGCTAAAAGAGCTTTTGTCGAGACCTAGTTCTTTAAATACTGTTGTTTCCGAAGCATTATGCACTTCTGTAATCTGTGTCGGCTGAAAAAGGTTAATATTATTATATTGAGTTGTACCATATATTTTTTCAATTTCGTCCACAATAGAATTGCATTCTGTATTGATAGCAGCAAGAGAATCTGCACCATAAGTGCCGTTCTCTACATACGTTTGAAGCATTCTCAGACGTGAAAGACGCTCCTCTATCAAACTCAATGACTCACTGGCAGTTGTTATAAGCTCCAACCCCATGGCAGTATTTTCTTCAGCAACTGATAAAGAGGTTATTTTAAAGCTTATGTTATTTGCTATAGCAAAATTTACAGCATTATCTTTTGCATGATTTATCTTAAAACCCGATGATAATCTCTCTATAGCACGATTTAATCCGCCCGTCGATGTCTTAAGATTAGATTGAACAATTAAGCCTGTTAGGTTAGTATTTATGTTCAGCATACTAGCCTCCAGAACGCTAGAGTTCTAGGGTGTTTACCCCCCTACAGCTGTAAGGGTTTCAGGGTAATTGAAACAACTTTTTCTCAACATATCCATATATATAATATATTCCACATTCTGGAATAAAATTAACAATGTAAAAATTTTTTCGTTACAAAGTGTAACATATTTAACGGTATGAGGCTGATATTAAATACTACTTTACATTCTGTCTTAATAATTGTATTATTATAATAGATTGGAGGAATTTTGGCAGAAAAGTTCAAAATACAAGGTGGAGAGACTCTTAAAGGTGAAGTTTCAGTAGGCGGAGCAAAAAATGCAGTATTGAAACACCTCGCAGCCACTATTCTTGTTAACGGAAAAACAAAAATATATAACGTACCTCATCTTACTGATGTAGATATTATGCTGAATGTTCTTTCTGATTTGGGGGCAAAATATACTTACGATAAAGAAGAAAAATCAGTCGTAGTAGATGCCTCAAATATAACTTCAATCACTGCAAAATATGAACTTGTAAGTAAAATGAGAGCATCATTTATTATACTTGGTGCCTTAATGTCACGCTGTAAAGAAGCAATTGTTGCCCTTCCAGGCGGGTGTGCTATTGGTGAAAGAAGAGTCGATTTCCATATAAAAGGTTTAGAAGCTCTAGGCGCTAAAATAAAAATTGAAAATGGCTACGTTCATGCAAAAGCTTCCAAATTAGTCGGAGCTGATATTTATCTTGATATTCCTTCAGTTGGTGCTACAGAAAATTTAATGCTTGCTGCAGTTCTGGCAGAAGGGTCTACCAGAATTCAAAATGCCGCTCAAGAACCTGAAATTATTGATTTAGCCAATTTCTTAAATACAATTGGCGCGGATGTAAGCGGAGCTGGAACTTCTGAGATATTGATTAACGGGGTTAAGGCAGAAAATTTACATTCAGCTGAGTACACAACAATTCCGGATAGAATCGAAGCAGGAACATTTATGGCTGGTTGCTACTAGAGGTAAAGCTATTATTAAAAATGTTTACCCTGCGCATTTGACATTCTTTAACGATAAATTAATCAAAATGGGAGCAAGCATTAAGCTTGTTGAACCTACGACAATCGAAGTAAGCTGCAAAGGACGTTTATCATCTATTAATTTTGTAACACAGCCATATCCTGGCTTTCCTACGGATTTGCAGGCTATTGCAATGACACTTTTGACAACAGCAAACGGAGTCGGAATTATTACGGAAAGCTTGTATGAAAATCGTTTTATGCAGGTGCCTGATTTAAGAAGAATGGGTGCTGATATTCATCAAGACAGAAATCATGCAATTGTTAAGGGGGTTAAAAACCTTACCGGAGCTACGGTTGCAGCAAGCGATTTAAGAGCAGGTGCTGCGCTTGTTATTGCAGGTCTGATGGCTAACGGTGAAACTATTGTTGAAAAATTGCACCACATTGATAGAGGTTATGAAGAGTTTGAACATAAGTTGACAAAACTCGGCGCTAAGATTTGCCGCTATGATGATTCTACGGAGGCAAAAATTATACAAGAGATAAGAGGGAGCATTTAAATGAGTCCTGCATACAAAAGATGGTATGATCACGATCCTAAGCTTTTGGAAGTTATTGAATTATTAAAAAACTATCAGGATGAGCTGAAAGAACACGCGGTTGTTTTTTTAGACAAATTGGAACAGAAGGTTTCTAAAGAAGCCCTTGACCGTTTTTACGATTTAGTAAGACCTGTAAACGGATGTCGCTGGTACGACAAGGATCCGATTATCTCTAAAACTGTAGAAATTTTAAGAGTTGTTCCGCCGGAAGTTCAAAACGCTTGTGCTGAAAGATTTATCGCAGCACTAAAGGAAATGGGCATTGAATACGAAAGCCCAAAGTTTTAAGAAATAAATTAAGAGGGAAATGTAAACATTTGTAAAACTTTGACTAATATTATTAAAGTTTTTGCAAAATGTACCGTTTAAGAACATGTATACTATTTTGTTCAAAAAGGAGTGTTCAATGACGGAAGGTTTTAGGATTGACGGACATTTTATCCCTATTTCTTACGATACAAACAATGACAGAAAACTTCAGTCTACAGAATTGAGCATATTTTGTAGAGATAATGACTTAAAATATGATAATAAAACTAATAAAATAATTTCTGCTGCCGGCGATTATTCTGATTATGATAGCGAAAATAAATTGGACGATGAAAAATATTCTCTAGAAAATTTAAAAAAAAGATACCCTGAGGCTAAATATACTATTGATAATTCTAATGGAACAATTACTGTAATTAACAAAGAAACCGGTAAAAAAGTTATAACTATAGTAAAAGATGGTACTTTCATTGATATGTATGATGACAATGGTAAATCCGTATATTTCAGGAATTATGATAAAAACGGAAATTTACTATTCTACGACAAAGACAATCAAAGACATTATCCGTTAGCAGAAAATATTTATAAAGCAGTCTCTGTAAAAAAAGGCGGATGTATTGCAACTACCGATGTAAATAAGTTAGTTATGAATGTGAAGAGAATTACTCCAGAAAATATTCTTGATTTAGCAACATATTATGAAGAAGAGTATGGAGAAAGTCTTATTGAGGCTATTGAGAATGAGTGGGGACTTGATAAAAATATTAAACAAAAACTAATTCAGCATATTAATAAGTGTGCTTATGAGGCAATGCAAGGAAACAAGAATTCTCCTAATTGTAAAATTGATAAAGATTTTAAACAGGGAGATACTGGTGACTGCTGGTTTTTGGCAAGTATTGCAGCTGTACAACGTTCACCCAAGGGACAAGAAATTCTTAATAGTATGATAACTGATAACCATGATGGAACTTATACAGTTAAATTTAAAGGTGCTAATAAGGAATATAAAGTAGACTCTCTTGAAATATTAACCGCTAAAAATTTAGCAAAAGGTGATTTAGACGTAAAAATATTAGAGATCGCTGCTAAAAAACATTTTAGTATAATGGGAATAAATGGTGGAAATCCAGCAACCGGACTAGAGTTATTATGCGGGACCGGTGATAAATGGAAAAATGTTGTAAGAGCATATAGTTCAAAACCTGACCCAAAAGAAATCAAAAAATTATTAAACAATAAAAATATAGCTATGACAGCCTCAATTAATCCTTTTTCGAAATTATGGGGTTACATTGTGAAAGATATTCCAAAAGATGCAGACTATAAAGAGGATGTGGGTACTGCACACGCTTATGCAGTAGTTGACATTGATGATAACAATATCTATTTAAAAAATCCTTGGAGTACTGATAAAACAATAGCAATTCCTCTTGATATTTTTAATGAATATTGGGGTATGGTTCAATATACAGAAATAACATAAATTGTATGATAAAATATTTTTATAATGAAAATAGAACAAAGTTCGTTTTTTGACAAATTTGTCAGAAATATAAAAAAAGGTAAGAGTTTTACACTAACAGGCCTGACGATTTTTAGCCGCCTGTTACTTTTAAAGTACATTTTCAAGCTTTCCGGTAAAAAGGTTTTATTTATCACCTCTACCGAACAGTCTGCTTTAAAGTATTCTTCTGATTTGGAAAGACTTTTTGAACTTAACTCAGAAACTCTGCCATATCAGAATACTTCTCCATATGAGGTTGTCACCGGCAATTTATACGATTATGCAAGACAGGTTAATACTCTTTTAAATCTGCCTGATATTGTTATTGCACCTGCTAAGGTTTTGTTGGAAAAATTTCCTTCCAACACTTTTTTTGAAAATAATTCTTTTAAACTAAAAGTAGGAGAAAGTAGAGACCAGAAAAATCTTCTGAGCAGGCTTATAAAATTAGGGTATAAACGCTCTACAATGGTTTCTGATATCGGGGAATTTAGTATAAGGGGAGATATTGCAGACATTTATTCACTGGAAGAAAATCCGGTCCGAGTAGAGTTTTGGGGCGATGAAATCATTGATATAAGATTTTTCAATAATGAAACCCAGAAATCTATAGAAAAGATTAAAGAAATCACTATCGAACCTCTATATAAGTTTATTTTACCGGACAGTACTCCAGAAGATTTTCCCAAAGAGCTTCAAGAGCAGCTTGATAATGAGGGATATTTTGAGGGAGTTAACGTATATCAGTCTTATTTTAACAATGATTTAGTAAGTGTTTTAGATTATTTTAAGGATTATATAATTGTATTTGACGAATATGCAGAAGTCAGTGCCAAATACCAGCAAATTGATGACAATTTCGTTAATAATTATAACGAAGGTTTAAAAACACAAAATATTCATCCGCTAAAAGAAATAAATCACTTCACACTGGCAGAAACGCTCAACAGAACTGCCGGTATGCAAAAGATTTATTTTAATAATTTTCTGTCTGATGAAAACAACGAAGTTATTGATATAGACGCAAGAAATGTTCAGGTATTTGATGCTGATATGGATGAAGCTGCAAAGTTTTTAAAAGAGCATAAAGGGTATCAAATTACTATAGCAACTGATTATCAGGAGAGAGTGAAAGAGGTTCTTTCTGATTACGACATTTTTGATATTAATTTTATAAAAAATATTACTTCTCAGGGTACAGAAATACAAGACGGTAAGATACTGCTTCTTACAGATAGAGAACTTTTTAATAAGCGTCAAAAGGAAGTTCCGAGCAACAGAAAAAGACATTACAAAGAAAAAGCCGAATATATTGAGAGTATTAATGATATCAAAGAAGGGGAGTATGTTGTACACTCGATTCACGGTGTTGGTGTGTATAAAGGGCTTACCAAGCAGGAATTTGACGGGCAGTTAAAAGATTACCTGACTATAGAATATGCAAACAAAGATAAGCTCCATATTCCAGCCGAACAAATTAACATGCTATGCCGGTACAGAGGTTCCGGACAGGTCAAGCCTAAGCTTTCTAGAATGGGCGGCAGTGATTGGGAAAATACCAAGACAAGAGTCAAAAAAGAAGTTGAAACAATTGCTTATGACCTACTTAGACTTTATGCAAGAAGAAAAATGAAAACCGGCATTGAGTTTGCTCCGGATTCTCCGCTGCAGCTTGAGATGGAAGATACTTTTGAATACATAGAAACACCAGATCAGTTAAAATCAATTAATCAGATTAAGGCTGATATGGAAAGTCCAAACCCTATGGATCGACTTGTCTGCGGCGATGTGGGATTTGGCAAAACAGAAGTTGCAATGAGAGCTATGTTTAAAGCAGTAACTTCGCTTAAGCAGGTAGCCGTAATTGTCCCGACGACAGTCCTTGCATTACAGCATTACCAGACTGTTTCAGAAAGATTTAAGCCATTTGGAATTGATGTAGAACTACTTTGCAGATTTAGAAGTGCTAAAGAAAAGAAAGAAACTTTAAAAAATCTTGCCACAGGCAAATGTGATGTTGTAATTGCTACACACAGCTTATTGCAGGACAACGTTATATTTAAAGACTTAGGACTTCTTGTAATTGATGAAGAACACAGGTTTGGCGTAAGGCACAAAGAAAAGTTAAAAGAGTTCAGAGAAAATATCGATATAATTTCAATGTCTGCAACACCTATTCCTAGAACCCTTTACATGTCGCTTTCCGGAATTAAAGATATTTCCGTCATAAATACACCTCCGCAAAACAGGCTTCCTATTAAAACATTTGTCGGAGAGTACAATGAGCAGATTGTTAAAAACGCTATTGTAAATGAACTTGATAGAGATGGGCAGGTATTCTATTTATACAACAGAGTGGAAACAATTGAAGAGTTCAAGCTTGAATTGCAAAAGCTTGTGCCAAATGCTAGAATAGCCGTCGGGCATGGACAATTAAGCGAAAAACACCTTGAGGACGTAATTATAGGTTTTGATAATCATGATTATGACATTCTGTTGTGCACAACAATAATAGAAAATGGTCTTGATATTCCAAATGCAAATACAATGATAATTCATGAAGCAGATAAGCTCGGATTGGCGCAGCTCTATCAGCTTAGAGGAAGAGTCGGAAGAAGTGAAAAACAGGCTTACTGCTACTGCTTATATAAGAAAAATAAAGAACTTTCGCAGGAGGCAACAGAAAGACTAAAAGCAATAAGGGAGTTTACTACTCTTGGAAGCGGCTATCGTATTGCAATGCGTGATGTTGAAATAAGAGGTGTCGGAAATATTTTAGGCACCAAACAGCACGGACATATGATTAATGTAGGATTTGATACTTACTGCCAGCTTCTGGAAGAAACAGTTAATGAGCTTAAGGGCGAGAAAGTTAAAGCTAACAAGCCTACTATTGTTGATATAAATATTACAGCTTATATTCCTGATGAATGGGTCGGTTCTGGAGAACAAAAAATGATTGAATATAAACGGCTTTCGGATGTAAAAAATGAAACAGAGCTTGATTATATTATTTCTGAATGGAAAGACCGTTTTTCAAGAATACCGGAAGAGGTAGAAAACCTTATCAAACTTATCAAAATAAGACTTCTTGCAACGGACTGCGGAATTACAATTATCCGTGAGGCCGGAAATGATATACGCGTGTATTCTCCATTCACTCCGTATGAGTGGAACATTATTAAGCAGGGCTTAGATAAAACTATATTAAGAAGAGTTAAATTTACAGTCGCCCCAAAAACCTGTGAGGATGGGAAATCAATACTCCTTGTTAACAATCAGAACTTAACATTCGAAGAAATGTTTAACATTTTATCTGGTTTGTTTTATTATATAAAAGAAACCATAAATAAATATCAGTAGAGAGTTTATATAAGGAGTATTAAATGAAAAAATTACTGACATGCTTAGCATTATCAACAGTGCTGTTTTCCGGCTGTACATTAATGCAAAAATCAGAAGGTATTATTAAAGTTAATGATACTGTAATTACTCAATCAGAATTTGATAAGGCTTTTGATGAAGGAATTGATAAATCTTTCTTGAAGCAATTTGGCGGTTCAAAAAACTTTGTAAAATCAGATGAAAATCCAATGTTCGGGATTTTCAAAGATAAAATTGTTCATGAGCTTATAATAAAATCTCTTCTTGATGAAGAAATTGCAAAACGTGGTATTACCGCTACTGAAGAAGATGTTCAGAACGAAATAAAAACTATTATTGATAAAGTCGGCTCAAAAGAAGAATTAAACAGACTTCTTAAACAAAGAGGCGTTTCTAATTCTCAATTTACTGATGATTTAAAAACTCAAATCAAAATCAGAAAATTAGTAAATTCAGTTGAAAAAATTAAAGTTACAGACGCAGATGCTCAAAAGTACTACGATACACATAAAAACGAATTTGTTCATGGTGAACAGGTAAGAGCTTCACATATTCTTGTTTCTGCAAACACACTTGAAATAATTCAGCAAATCAGAGCTAAAAATCCGAATATTGATACTACAGAGTTAAATCAAAAGCTTGATGAACAAATTGCATCTCAAAAAGCTAAAGCAGAAGCTATCCTAGCAGAAGTTAAGAAAAGTCCGGAAAGCTTCGCTGAAATTGCACAAAAGAAATCTGACGACAAAGCAAGCGGAGAACGCGGCGGAGAACTCGGATTCTTTACAAAAGAAGCTATGGTTCCTGAATTTGCTAATGCAGCGTTCAGCATGAAACCTAATACTGTAAGCGAAACATTAGTTCAATCTCCGTATGGTTTCCACATTATCAAAGTTACTGACAGAATGGAAGCTGGTTCTACTCCATTTGCTAAGGTAAAAGATGAGATAAAATTCTATCTGGAAACACAAAAACAAATCGAAGTTTTGAAAAAACTTACAGAAGGTTTGATGAAAAATGCCAAGATTGAATATCTAAATGAATCTTATAACCCAAAAAAAGCAGTAAAAGAAGCAAATCCTGCACCGGTCAAAAAAGAAGAAAAGAAAAAATAATAAAAAAAAGAGCGGTTTTAAAACCGCTCTTTTTTTATTTAACAACCTGTTTAATCTTACCGTATATTTTTCCCTTCTTTGAAGAATCAATAATATCCATAATAATATCTTCCATTATGCTTATTTCTTCCTTTTGAGCTTCTGGTAAAGATTTTCTCCAGGCAGAAAGAGATTTCCTAAAATCATCCCCGTCAACCATACAATCATCTGTTCCAATAAGCTTTGAATACTTTTGCGTAAACCAATCATTAAATTTTTTGTAGCATTCTGTAATTAAATCAGAAGCCATTTGTGCATTTTTTAAAATAACATTCATATCGGTGAATACAAGTTCCTGATATTTTCCGGATTTGATATTCGCTGCATTTGAAATTTTCCCTGTATTATAACCAAATCCGCAATATTCAATTCCTCGTTTTGCGGCAGCACTTGCCTGAGCCAAATCTTGAGAAATACCTACAGAACCATCCATGTCAAAAAACATTTTTTCGCATGAATATCCGCCGTAAGTACACACAAGCCCTGTAAACATAGCTTCAAACGGGTAGTCAGTATTATCTGTTTTATTTTCAAAAACAGCACCAAGGAAATTACCTCTCGGATCAAGAGTTATAAAATTAACATTTTCAGAATTATGCCATGGCTTACCTTTACGCTGCATAATATCATTCATTACTTCAAGATTTGTTGCATGCCCGCATTCGTGAGAAGTGGTAACTATTTTATTATACATAGGCATTTCTGGACGTGATGTCCTTCCTGTCAGCATTTGTAGATAAGCCTCTATAAACTCGCCTATTGATGCCTTGCTTTTATTTCGTTCATACATAATCTGCTCGGCTTTTTCTATAAGAGATTTTATCTCCACAAACGACATATGCTCGGTAAGTTTTACAAGCTTATCCATCATGTGTTCTTTGTCTTCAAGCTTTCTATATGCTAGAGGCAGTTTTGATTCTTTTATTCTATTCTCAAGAATTTCTTTTCTAGAAGCTTTATTAAATGCAGGAGAATCGACAGCTATATGTTGATTAAACCCTCGAACAACCTCCGGAATCAAATCAGCATAATCTTTTTCCGTAGAACCTATTACAAGAATGCTTACATCCTCAGAAACAGCTTTTTGCATTTCATCCGTAAGCTGTGCCATTGCCTGTCTGTAACCAGGCAAGTACGGGCCGGAGAAAGCAAATTCTTCAAAATTGTTAATAAACATAATAGCTGTTTTATACTGATTCTGCCGGGCAGCTTTTTTAGCTTCTGTAAAAATTCTGCTCATAGCATTCTTAGGTGTTTCTATAGAAACACCTTCGTTGTCTCTCTCAGAGACAGCGAAGTCCGAAGAACTTATTGAAAGGAACGGAACTTTTGCTTCTCCCGCTATTGTTTCAGCAGTGTATTTTCGCCCAGAACCAGCTTCAGGGTCTTTTGAATATATTAAAAGACCTTTTGTACCTATTTTACCTGTTTTTATTTGTCTTATTATAGCCTCAATGTCCTTTTTTGTAGTTTCTTTTCCATACATTGAGGCAAGAGTTTTACCTGTATCATATATAACTTCCGGCTGCTTTGCAGATTTATCAAATAGTTCATTGGCAATCTGTGCAAATTCATCTACTTCTTTAGCTGTAATCTTTTTCTTTGTATTAGAATAATATCCGGAAACACGTTTCATTAAGTCAACAGCTTTATCAGGAAAAATTCCTTTCATCCGGCCTGCATGATAAATAACTCTGTCCTTTGCGTCTGATGTGAAAGGAAGAGGGACATCTTTAAGCATCTTTTTATTCAATAATGATTGTGCTTCATACGACTGAACCGGAGGTATTGAATATGATAAAAAGTTATCAAACAAAGATTTCAATGTAGGGTCTTTTACAAGTTTGTAATAAACATCACTGCTCTGGAAAAATACAATTTTTAACTTATCATCAGTACTGGCAATTGCCTGACTTAGTCCATTTGTGTAGCTAATTTCACCATTAGCCTGCATAGAATTTACAAGAAGTCTGTCCAAATCTACCAGAAATATTTTCTGCATTTCAGGATTTAGTGTTTTTTGATTCATTACCTCATCCATAAGTTCGGTATCTTTTATATCATTAGACATTGCAAAGATATGTGTATTTTCAGTGTTAAAATTTCCATGCTTTTCTGCATTCAATGTATTTACTATACTTGCAGTAATTCTTTCTGCTTCTTTTGCATCATCGTAAGTAACATTTAAGTTTGAACCAAGAGCCAGTTTATTCCATACTTCAATAGCCCT
>ERZ779850.2580-NODE-2580-length-14381-cov-9.856275_pt1 | contig 14381 bp, 12 predicted proteins | sample MGYA00511249_ERZ779850 | MGnify/ENA primary metagenome ERZ779850 (study PRJEB29588, sample SAMEA2162475) | human gut metagenome | biome: human gut; feature: human-associated habitat; material: faeces | place: Denmark | collected 2008/2010 ...
GTAAGGCAGGGGACTTTGACTCCCCCATCGTAGGTTCGACTCCTGCTGGCGCAACTGAAAAAGAACCCGCAGGGGGCCTGGGTGACAGGTTCCGTGCGGGTTTTATTTTTTTGTGAAAAGAGGGTGTTTGTGTGAACGAAGAGAATTCTCTGCTGACCGGGGCAGTGCGGCCCGCGTTGCTGCGGTACGCGCTGCCCATTATCCTGAGCATGGTGGCAACACAGTTTTACGCCGTGGCCGATACCATGATCATCGGCCTGCGGCTGGATGCCGATGCGCTGGCGGCAGTGTCCAACGCTTCCACGGTGCTGATGATCTTTCTGTTCATCTCCGGCGGCATGGAGCTGGGCGGCGGCCTGCTGGTGGCGGCGGGCAAGCCCACTGCCACAAAGCATGAGATGACAGAGCTGCTGTACAACCTGCTGTTCGTGGATGAGGTCATCGCCCTGTTGACCACGGCAGTGGGCTTTGTGACCTTGCCGGCCCTGCTGCGGCTGATCAACACGCCTGCGGAGATCCTGGATACCGCTGTGTTCTATGGGCGCATCTATCTGTTGGGGCTGCCATTTCTGATGCCCTACGATCTGAGCAAGGAGTGTGTCATGGGCTGCGGCGATTCCAAAACGCCGCTCAAGGTCATTGTGGCGACCAGTGTGATGAACATTGTGCTTGACCTTGTTCTGGTGGGGCCCTTCGGGGTGGCCGGGGCGGCTGCCACAGCGGTGGCGCAGGTGGCGGGCGCAGTCTACATGGTGGCGTTTCTGCGCCGCACCCAGATGGACGCGGCCTTCTCGCCCCGGATGCTCAAGGCGCGCTATGCCAGGGATATCTTCCGGCTGTCGGCCCCCAACAGTGTCCAGCAGGCCAGCGGCACCATCATCACCACGGTCAAACAGGGGCTGCTGGGCGGCCTGGGTGTGGAAGCCATTGCAGGCTTCTCCTGCGCAGGCAAGCTGTCCAGCCTGCTGATGATGCCGGTGTTCGGCTTTGTGCAGTCCACAGTCTTCTTTATTGCGCAAAACACAGCCGCCCTTCAGCCGGGCCGTGTGAAAGAGGGCCTGCGGGAAGGGCGGCGGATCTTGTTGGTGTATTCGCTTGGGGTGGTGGCGGTCTGCATCGGCCTGCGGGGACCGCTGCTCCGGCTCTTTACCACCGACCCGGCAGCGGCCAGCTACGGCTGCACCATGCTGGCCTTTGAGTCGGTGACCTACCTGTTTGTGGCACAGAAGCATCTGTTCGAGGCCCGCCTGCGCGGTGCCCAGAAGATGGGGCTGTATCTGGCCTCCAGCCTGGGGCAGATCGCCCTGAACCTGCTGGCCTGCGTGATCCTGGTGCCCCGCATCGGTTTTGCAGGCTTCTGGATGTCCAGCTGGATCAGCGCACCCATCGGCCTGCTGCTGGCGGCGGCGCTGGCGAACCTCTCAGGCACTTCGCACCAGCTCCCCTAATAGGGGGGACTTGACTCTCCTATTAGGAGAGGTGGCATCCCGCAGGGATGACGGAGAGGTTCAGCCGATCACCTCATACTGAAAATACTCGCACTTGACCTTGCTGCCCACCTCGATCTCGGGCGGCAGCAGGGCCAGCGCAACGGGATTCAGCTCGTCGCTTTCAATGTCGGTGCGGCGCAGGTTGACATAATCGCCGTCAAAGCTGACGACCTCGTAATACCAGGGGCCCATAGGATACCTTCTTTCATTTGAGCTTTTCTTTGAGCTGTCGCTTCTTGGAGCGGCGGCTTTTTTAATGCTTCCGTCTTTTCTTTTCGTCCCAGGCAAAGTGCCCGGCGTAGAGCAGGAACACGGGCAGGGCGGCAAGGGTGACAGTCCGGCTCAGGCGGATGCCGTCCGGCTGATAGACAAAGTCGATGGTGACCGTTCCGGCGGGGCAGAGGACGGCCATCAGGCCCTCGTCCACCCGCAGGATTTCGGTCTCCTGCCCGTCCACATAGGCCGTGAAGCCGTCATCGTAGGGCACGGAGAAGAACATCAGGTTGGCCCTGTCCAGCGTGGCCTCGGCGTGGAAGCCTGCGCTGGTCATCTCAAAGGCGGTGCAGGCAGAGGCCCGGCGGTCGGCGCAGTCCTGAGTGTAGCGGGTGTAGGTCAGGTCGTTGAGCTCTGCCGTGGGCAGGGGCGTGAGGTACTGCCCGTAGGCCACCGCATCCTCCTCAGTGAGCACCAGTGCCCGCATGAGCAGGTTGGAGCGGGTGGGGGTTACGGTGTCCTCGTACTGGGTCTCGGTGAGATAGTAATCGTAGGTGAAGCCCATGGGAACGTAGTTTTGATTCTCGTAAAGAACATAGCCGTCCAGGGTATCGTAATACGCCCAGCCCTCATCGGCCTCAGCGTGGAACTGCTTCTGATGCGCAAGTGTGGTCAGCAGGTATCTGACGCTGAGCAGGCCGCGCAGGGCGTAGTTGGAGAGCTCGGGCTGACTGCGCACATCCCGTTTGACCCCCAGTGCCGGATAAAAGCTGAGGATGCTGGGAGCGGCGGTGCTGCCGAAATATTGCAGGCAGCTCTTGTCCAGCCACAGGCCCAGATTGTCGTGGGTCTTGTAGGTGTCAATGCGCCAGTCCCCCTCGGGCAGATCCTCCTTCAGGGCCAGCGCGTTGATGTACTGCTCCACAAGGTCACTGTCGGTGTTCCACTGGCCGAACTTGCCAATGCCGATGTGGACGATGCCGAACAGGCAGCTGAACGCCAGCACACCGGCCAGCAGGCGGCGGGCAAAGACCCTGCGCTGCTGCCAGCGCCTGCAGATGCAATGGTAGACGGCCAGCCCGCCCAGACCAAAGGCAAGCACGGCGCAGTACTGGCCCGGATTCTGCAGCACGCCCAGGCTCCACTCTTTGGTGGTGGCATCCTGCACGGGCACCAGTGCAAAGGCCAGCGTGGCGATCATCACAAAGGCAATGCTCCGGGCGGGGCGGGCGAGGTCGAGGCTGGGGTCCTCCCACGCGCTCACCGTCATGGCCGCAAGGATGAGCACCGGCATATAGAACCACCGGGCATAGTAGCTGGAATTGAGGGCATAGAACGCGCTGTTCAGGATGGGCACCAGCGCAAATACCATGCAGACGGCAATGATCCGCTTTTTGCTGTCGCCCTGCCGGGCACGCCAGTAGGCCACCACACCGGTCAGACTGCACAGGGGCAGATAGGCTGTCATGCTGGTCCATTTGATGATGCCCTCAGACCAGATGGAGGTCATATAGGGGGAATCCGGGGGCAGCACCCAGCTCAGCAGAATGGCCAGATACTGCTGGGGCTTGGAATAGGTCAGAAAGCCCCAGCCGGAGGAAAGATCGATGGTGCGCGGGTTCTGCAGCACGCTGAGGACGGTGGGCCAGAGCACCACAAAGCCCAGTGCCACGCCCAGCAGGCTCTCAAAGGCCAGCTGACCGAAGAGGCGGGGTGTGAGCCGAAACTCCCCGGCGGAGAGCTTGCAGACGAAGTAGATGACAAGGAAGAGCACCTGCCCCACAAAGAAAAAGTAGTTGTTGAGCAGGTTCACCGCCACCCAGAAGGCGAACCATCCGTGGCGGTGCTCGTAAATGGTCTCATCCAGTGCCCAGAGCATCCAGGGGAAGAGGGCCAGCACATCGATGAAGTGGTTGAAGAAGATGTTGTACAGCCCCCAGCCCGAAAAGGCGTAGAGGGCCGCACCCAGCACCGCAAAGTTCGGGTCTTTGACGTAGCGGCGCAGGTACAGATACGCGCCGCCGCCCGCCACCGCGAACTTGAGCACCAGCAGCGGCACCATGAGGTAGGGGAGCCAGTTCTGCGGGAAGAGCAGGGAAAACCAGAAGAAGGGGGAGCCGTACAGGTAGAACGAATAGGCGTTCATGGTTCCGCTGCCCAGGTCAGTTGCCCAGGAAAAGGTATTCTTCACGCCTTCGTATCCGGCGGGGTAGCCTGCCCCCTTGAGAAAGCCGTTCATGTAGCGGTAAAAGCTGATCTGCTGGCTGTTGAAATCGCCTGCATAGTGGAAAAAGCCGCCGTCCAGCAGATAGAACGGCAGGAAGATGAAGGCGGCTGTCAGGGCGCAGAGCCCCACGGTGAGCCAGAACTTGTCCTGCTTCTGTCCCAGCATCCGGGGCGAAGAATGAAATGCAGTCATGCGTCAGTCCTCTTTTCAGTATCGGAAATTTCCCGCTTACGGGAACGGCACCTCGCGGGTGTCATCGGGGTCCTGCGCAGCCCTGCGCTGCTGCTCGAACACCGCGTCGATGAGGGTGTCGAGGTCAGAGAGGCGGCTCAGCTCACAGCAGTAGCGCCGCAGGCTGGCGGCCCCCTTCAGGCCCTTCATGTAGTGCATGGTCTGGGCCCGGGCCTGGGGCATGGCAACGAACTCGCCCTTCTGCTCCACCATCTCCTCCACCTGCCGGCGCAGGGCGTTCATCCGGGCCTGCAGGTTCGGCTCCTTGGGGGCGGGCAGGCCCTCCAGCGCGGCGTTCACCCGCTCAAAGAGCCAGGGGTCGCCCAGAGCGGCCCGGGCGATCATCACGCCGTCGCAGCCGGTCTCCTCCACCATCCGCACAGCATCCTCGGCGGTGCGGATATCGCCGTTGCCCAGCACGGGAACGTGGACGGCATCCTTCACCGCCGCAATGATGGACGGGTCGATGCCCGGGGTGTACATCTGTTCCCGGGTGCGGGCGTGGACGGCGATGAGCACCGCGCCCGCCTGCTCGCAGGCTTTGGCGCATTCCACGGCCGTGACGTGCTCCGCGTCCCAGCCCTTGCGCATCTTCACGGTGACGGGGCGGGAGGTGTTTTTGACCACTTCCTCCACAATGCGGCCGCAGCGGTCGGGGTCAAGCATCAGCTTGCTGCCCGCCCCGCCCGAGACGATCTTGGGGGCCGGGCAGCCCATGTTGATGTCCAGAAAATCGAACGCGTACTGTTCCACGGCGGCAGCGGCCTGCCCCATGATCTCGGGTACTTCGCCAAAGATCTGCACGCCGTAGGGGGCACCGTTGGGCTCGGCCTTGAGCAGGCTGACGGTTTTGTGGTCGCCGTATACCAGCGCCCGGCTGGACACCATCTCACTGACGGTAAAACCGGCTCCGTGCTGAGCCATCAGCCGCCGGGCCGGGGCATCGGTAAAGCCCGCCATGGGGCCAAACACTGCCCGGTGGGGCAGGGAGATCTCCCTGATCTTCAAAGGGGTGTTGAAAGGTTCCATGATACTCCTTAGCGCTATCTGATTTAGTTGATAACATGATAAAATTTGGATTATAAGTATACCATATTTCCGGCGGCAGAACAAGAAGCGGAACATCTTTCTTGTCAGCGCGGGATTTTTCCGGTATACTGGGGACAAAAGGAGGAGCGGCTGGAACACGGCAGCCAGCTGCACAAAAGAGATGGAATACAGAGCATGGAAAAAGCAGAACGGCGCAGGGGAGAGCATCCGCACCTCCCTGCTGGGCTATGGCTGTATGCGGTTCCCCACCACACCGGAGGGAGCCATTGACGAGCCCCGGGCCGAAGCGCTGCTGAACGCCGCGCGGGATGCAGGCGTGAACTATTTTGACACCGCTTACCCCTACCACGGCGGCCAGAGCGAGCCCTTTGTGGGCAGGGTCATTGCAAAGTGGCCCCGGGAGAGCTTTTATCTGGCCACCAAGATGCCGCTGTGGCAGTGCGGGAGCCTGGAGGAGGCCCAGCATATCTTTGAAGAGCAGCTCCGGCGGCTGGGCGTGGAGTACATCGACTTCTACCTGCTGCACTCCCTGTACGCCGCCCGGTACGACCGGGCCAAGGAAATGGGCATCGTGGACTGGCTGTGGGAGCAGAAAAAGCTGGGCCGCATCCGCAGCTTCGGTTTCTCCTGCCACGACAACGCGGCGGGCCTTGAGCACATCCTGCGGGATCAGCCCTGGGATTTCTGCCAGCTGCAGTATAACTATCTGGACACCGATGACCGTGCCGAGGAGATCTCGGGTGACCGCGGCTATCAGCTGACCGAGGAGCTGAACATCCCCCTCATCATCATGGAGCCCATCAAGGGCGGCACACTGGCCAACCTGCCCCCGGAGGCCGAAGCACCCCTCAAGGCCCTGCAGCCCGAGGCCTCGGATGCCTCCTGGGCCCTGCGCTGGGTGGGCAGCCACCGGAACGTCCATGTCATCCTCTCGGGCATGAGCGCCGAGGACCAGCTCACGGATAATCTGGCCACCTTTGCCCGCTTTGAGCCGCTGACCGCTGCAGAGACCGCCGCGGTGGAGCAGACCGCCGCCTTCCTGCACAGCCGCATCAAGATCGGCTGCACCGGCTGCCGGTACTGTATGCCCTGCCCCATGGGGGTGGACATCCCGGACAACTTCAGCATCTGGAACAAGCTGGGGATGTTCGGCCAGCCTGAGGCCATCAAGCACCAATGGGAAGCCCACTTCCCCGATGCCGAAAAGGCCAGCCACTGCGTCCGCTGCGGCAAGTGCGAGGCGGCCTGCCCCCAGCATCTGCCCATCCGCAATGCGCTGGCCCAGCTGCAGCAGGAGCTGGATCAGCTGTAATCTGCATCAGAAAAGCCACCGGTAAAAACCGGTGGCTCTTTTCTCTTATTCGCTCCACTCCATCCCGATCTTATCCAGCATTGCGCGGCGCTCAGGGGTGAGCTTGGGGTCGTGGGTGGTATCCCACTCCCGCATCCGGCGGAGCCAGTCGCCCAGGCAGAAGCCGGTTTCGTCGGATTTGTAGTTGGCGGCGGCGTGGAGGTTGCCGTGGGCCTTGTAGTAGGCTTTGGCCTGCTGATAGGCGGTTCCCCACTTGGCATCCCGGGCATCCCACACCATGCCGATGCTGTTCAGCTTTTTGATGTGGGCGGGCGTGACCTGATAGGAATCCGGGCGGTTCTTGCGGGCTGCACGCAGGTTGGAGATCCACACGCCCAGCCGGACACCATCGCTGTCCACATAGCTGGCGGGGACCAGCAGGTGCTTGTATTTGCGGGCGTAGCGGGCGGCACTGCGGAAGTTCCGCTCCCAGTTGGCCTCGCGCACGGTGCCGTGGTCAGCAGCGGGATCACTGGGGCGGCGCTCGCCCTTGAACAGGGTGCGCAGCAGCTTGCGGCGCTCACTGCTCAGGGCACTGCTGCCGGAGTTCAGGGCCTGCCGCTGACGGCTGACCCAACTGCCCAGCCAAACACCGTCCTCAGTCTTGTAGACAGAGGGGATCTCCAGATCGCCGTGCTCTGTCTTGTAGGCCAGAGCCAGATCATAGCGCTCCTGCCAGGGGTCATACTTTTCCCACACCATGCCCAGCTTGTCCAGCAGGGCCTTGCGCTCAGGGGTGACCCGGGCGCTGGAGCGGTCCGGGTTCAGGTAGGCATAGCGCTGGCGCGCCACCCACTTGCCCAGCAGCACTCCGTCCGGCGTGACATACTCCGAGGGGACGTTCAGGTTGCCGTGCTCATGGTAGTAGGCGGCGGCAACATCGTACAGGGACATCCACTTGCGGTCGTTGCGGTTGGTCCAGTCCATGCCCAGAGCGTCCAGCCGCTCCACCTGTTCCTGAGGCAGCTCGCCTGCCTTGTGAGCGGCGCGCTGGGCCCCCAGCCAGACCCCCAGACCGAAGCCGGAGGGCGTTTCGTACTTGATGGGCACTTCCAGATCGCCGTGCTCCAGATAATACTGGGTGGCGGCGGCATAGTTCTGCTCCCACAGGTCGTTGGAGGTGCTCCACACCATGCCGATGGCTTCCAGCCGCTCGATGCGGTTCTGGGTCAGGTTGCCGCCCAGATAGCGCTGGCGGTTGTAGACGATCCATTCGCCCAGTGCAAAATCATTTTTATCGCGGTAGCGCACCGGCACCAGCAGGTCGCCGTGCTCGGTGCGGTATTTCTGCGCGGAGGCAAAGCCCTTTTCCCAGGCAGCTTCCAGCCGGTGGTTCCAGCGGATGCCCAGTTTTTCCAGCTTGGCGGCCTGTTCAGCCGTCAGGCGGCCCGGGCGCTGCCCGGCCTGTACCTGCCGCTGGAGCTCGAGCCACTTGCCCACGGGCACGCCGCTGTGGATGGTATAGCTCCGGGGCAGCTCCAGGGTACCCTCTTTGGCAGCGGCATCGGCGGCAGCCTGACACAGCACCTCCCAGCGGGCCTCCATCTCCCGGCGCAGCTTGCCATACAGGCGGTAGGTCTGCTGCATGGGGCGCTCCTGCCGGAAGCCCGGCGTTTTGCTGCCGGCTCTGGTCATGGCCTCGGTGCAGTCACGCTGCAGGGTACGGCCGTTGCCCAGCCCCTCGAACTGCGCCACAAGGTCAAACACCGGCACGCTGCGGCTGCCTGCAGCCACCAGCGCGCGGCAGAGCATCTGCTTGAAGGTGGACATCAGGCTGGACTGGCGCACCAGAATGACCCCGGCCAGCCCCTCCAGCGGCTGCTGGACTCCCGGCGCGTTGACGCAGAGCAGGACCTTGGGGCCGGGGGCTGTATCGGAGAGGAAAGTCTCCACAGCAGCAGAATCCGCAAAGCAGGCGTGATCTGCAGCGTAAAAGCGGACAGCAGGGTCCACAGTGCGCAGCAGCTGTTCCAGCTCCGCGCCCAGCTTTTCCTGATAGGCGGCGGATTCAAACAGGACCAGATAATGGCCGCTGGTATCGCTGAGCAGGCGGGGCAGCAGAACGGTCAGGTTCTCCACCTGACGCAGAGACCAGCTCAGCTCTTCATATTGAACACGCAGGGAGGTGTCGCCCTTGGGCATACACAGGTTTTTGATCCGGGCGCGCAGGGTGGCCAGCTCCTCCTCCTGAGGCCAGAGCAGGGCTGCATAGGCTGAGGGCACTGGCATGGTCCCGGCGGCCATGGCCTCGGCCACAGTCATGTGGGAGACGATGCAGTCGGCAAACAGCTCCTGCGCGGCGGCGCAGACGGGGGCACCGTTGGGCACACCCAGCCCCAGCACCTTTGCCTGGGGGCACATCCGCAGCAGCTTCTGCACCGACTGTGCCCAACACACGGCGCTCAACTCATGGTAGCAGTCCAGCACGATGCAGCCGGGTTTCTGCTCCCCCAGCCGCACCCACTGCTCCGGGGTGGCGGCGGCCAGCTTTTCGCAATCACAGAAGCGGACATTGCCGGGCAGGGTGCCGCCGTTGTAGCGTGTCAGCTCTGCCTGCCGCAGGGCCAGACGCTGTGCACCGGCCACCAGCCAGAAAAAGGTGGTCTGGGGGTGAGCCTCCACCACCTTCCAGGCAATACAGCTTTTGCCGGTGCCGGTGGGGTGGAACACGGCGGCCCGGTTCAGGGTCTCCAGAGACTGTACAGCTTTCTGAAAAGCGGCTTCGTTGACGGGATTCAGGGTCATCGACATGGTGGTAGTGTCCTCTCCGAGTTGCATGTTTGACATCGTTGGATACAACGAAAATATTTCATAGAATTAGTTTATCGCAAAAAACATTTTTCTGTCAAGCCCTTTGAAGAGAATTTAGAGCAAAACTCGGGAAAAGAATAAAAATAGTGTGGAATCTGTGGCAGAAACTGCGAACTTTGTGCGCAGCAACGGGGATACTGAAAGTGGAAATGCGTCCCGGAGCGGAGAGAAAGTATGACCTATGGCAGGAAGAAGGCTTCTTTTGCCCCGGCAGAGCTGCCCGGGCCGCGCCGGGGAGATCCGGGCAGGAGGGCTGCTGCGGAACATCCAAGAAGCATTTCATCTTTGCGGCCGAAAAAATGAAAAATTCCCTCTTGACTTTATGAAAATAAAGCGTATAATGCAATCAACAAACCGATGAGGCGGAAGAGAACCTGCAAGCGCACTTACAGTGAGCCCGAATGGTGAAAACGGGCAGAGAGCGGGGCAAAGTTCGTGGGCCGCCGAGGGCCGGGCGAACAGGGCAGTGCCTTTTGTAGCTTGGGACGGAAGCCTCCGTTACAGGGCAGGGGAGTGTTGGCTCTCCGTTGAGGGGCTCCTGCAGTTTTCCATGGTGGGAAGACGAGCGGAGCAAGCAAGGTGGCACCGCAGATTCGAATTTCTCGACTCTGTCCTTGTGGATGAACACACAGGGACGGGGCCGTTTTTATTTTACCCGTTCCGCAGGTGGAGCGGGTTTTATTTGTTTTTGGGCCGCCCGCTCCAGGAAAGGAGCAACCGCTATGAAAACCATGAACATGATCTCCCGCCGCAGCTTCCTGAAGGCTACCGCCGCAGCCGCTGTCGTGTCCGCACTGGGCCTGACCGGCTGCGGCTCCTCCGGCTCTTCTGCCGCAGCATCCAGCACCGCTTCCAGCGCTGCCGGTTCCGCTGCCGCCGCTTCTGAGGCAGGCCAGACCTTTAAGGTGGGCATCGTCAACTATGTCGATCATGCTTCCCTGAACCAGATTGTGGCCTCTGTTGAGAGCCGCCTGGATAAGGTGGGCGCGGAGAAGGGCGTGACCTTCGACTATGCCGATTACTACGCCAACGCCCAGGCTGACCAGTCCAACCTGAACCAGATCGGTGCAGACCTGGTGGCCGACCAGGTAGATGTCATTGTGGCCGTGGCCACCCCCACTGCCGCCACCATGCTGGCCGCTGTGGAAGATACCGACATCCCTGTGGTCTACTCTGCCGTCACCGACCCTGTTTCCGCCGGGTTTGACGGGGAGGAGGGCATCACCGGCACCTCCGATGCCCTGAACACCGAGGCCATTATGAACCTCATCACTGCCATCAACCCCGACATCGACACCATCGGTCTGCTGTACGACCTGAGCCAGGATGCCTCCACCCAGGCCATCGCCGATGCCAAGGCGTTCTGCGACAGCAAGGGCATCAAGTACATTGAAAAGAACGGTACCACCACCGCCGAGGTGCAGATGGCTGCTGAGGCCCTTGTGGCTGCCGGTGTCAAGGCAGTGTTCACCCCCACCGACAACACCGTGATGACCGCCGAGCTGTCCATCTATGAGACCTTTACCGATGCAGGCGTGATGCACTTCACTGGTGCCGACAGCTTTGCACTGAACGGTGCCTTTGTGGGCTACGGCGTGGATTACGTCCAGCTGGGCGAGGCCACCGCCGATATGGTGGTGGAGCTGCTCTGCGGCGGCAAGACCCCCGCAGACCTGCCCTACCAGACCTTCGACAACGGCATCGCCACCATCAACACTGAGAGCTGTGAGGCACTGGGCCTTGACCTCGACACCGTTAAGGAAGCCTTCAAGCCCTATTGCACCGAAATTGTGGTAGTGACCACGCAGGAGAATTTCTAAAAAGGAGTACATCAACCATGCTGGCGAGTATCTTTTCGCTCAACGTGATCCAGACGGCGCTGGAGCTGGGCTGCATTTACGGTCTGGTGGCGCTGGCGCTGTTTCTGAGCTATTCGATCCTGAACATTGCCGACCTGTCCACCGATGGCTGCTTCACCCTTGGCTGTGCCGTGGCCTGTCAGGTGGCGCTGACAGGCCACCCCATCCTGGCCCTGTTCGCGGCCATGGCGGCGGGTGTGTGTTCGGGCTTTGTCACCGCCTTTTTGCAGACACGTCTGGGCGTTGAGAGCATCATGGCAGGCATCATCGTGAACACCGGCCTGTATACCATCAATCTGGCGGTCATGGGCTTTTCGTCCACGATGTCCCTGGTCAAGACCGATACGGTATTCTCGCTGGCAAAATCCGCGCTGGCCTTTACGGGCGGCTGGTATAAGCTGGTCATCGCGGCGGCGGTCATTGTACTCGCCTGTGCCGCTATGGTGGGTTTCCTGGGCACCCGGCTGGGCCTTTCCATCCGCGCCACCGGCGACAACGCCGCCATGGTGCGGGCCTCCAGCATCAACCCGGCCTTCACCATCACAGTAGGCCTGTGCATCTCGGGCGCACTGACCGCCCTTTCCGGCGGCCTGCTGGCCCAGTACCAGAAGAGCAGCGACATCAACGTGGGCACCGGCATGGTGACCATTGCACTGGCTTCCCTTATCATCGGCGAAACGCTGGTGGGCAAGCGCACCATGGTGCGCCGGGTGCTGGGCGTGATGTTTGGCAGCTGCCTGTATCGCTTTATCGTGGCTGTGGCCCTGCGCTTCAATGTGCCCGCCGCCGCCATGAAGCTGGTGAGCGCCCTCATCGTGGCGGTAGCCATCTCGATGCCCGCCATCCGGGCAAAGTTTGCCTTTGAGCAGCGCAAGCACAATGCCCGGAAGGAGGTGCACTGAGATGGAAATGCTGGAACTGAACAACCTGCACAAGACCTTTAACCCCGGCACCGTCAACGAAAAGGTGGCCCTGAACGGTGTGAGCCTGCACATGGAGGCAGGCGACTTTGCCACCATCGTGGGCTCCAACGGCGCGGGCAAATCCACCATGTTCAACGCCATCACCGGCGGTTTCATTGCCGACGAGGGCAGCATCGTGCTGGGCGGGCAGGACATTACCTTTGCGCCTGAGTACGAGCGCAGCAAGGTCATCGGCCACCTGTTCCAGGACCCCCTCAAGGGCACGGCCCCCAATATGACCATTGAGGAAAACCTTGCGCTGGCCTATCTCCGGGCAGGAACTGCCCCCCACGCCATCTTCTCCCGCATCTCCCGCAAGGATAAGGAGCTGTTCCGGGAAAAACTTGCCCTGCTGAATATGGGCCTTGAGGACCGGATGAAGCAGCCGGTGGGTCTGCTCTCGGGCGGCCAGCGGCAGGCGCTGACCCTGCTCATGGCCACCCTTGTTACCCCAAAGCTCCTGCTGCTGGACGAGCACACTGCAGCCCTGGACCCTGCCACGGCGGAGAAGGTGCTGGAGCTGACCAAGAGCATCGTGGCCGAGAAAAAGATCACCTGCCTGATGGTCACCCACAACATGCATCAGGCCCTCGAACTGGGCAACCGCACCCTGATGATGGACGGCGGCCGCATCGTGTTCGATGTCAAGGGCGAGGAGCGCAGTAAGATGACCGTGGACGATTTGCTGGAAAAATTCCGCGAGAACGCCGGCAAGGCCCTGGACAATGACCGCATCCTGCTGAGCAAGGTGGAAGCGGGCAACTGAAAAGAAACTCAAAATACCCTGTCTGGACCCGAAACCGTGTCTGACAGGGCATTTTTGATACAACAAGGAGAAAACGAGATGAAAATAACGATCCGTACCCCGCAGATGCAGGATTATGACCGATTTTCTGCTATTATGGATCAGGTCCAGCAGATGCACGTGGATTGGCGGCCGGATGTCTACAAACCGGCCAGCCCATTGATCACAAAGGAACTGTTTGGCGAACTCCTGAAAGGGGACAGCTGGTATATTGCCGAGACGGACGGCATCGTTGTTGGTGTTCTGGAAGTGTTCAAGCGGCATGTGGAAAGCCCGGCACAGGTAACAAAGGATGTTTTGTTCGTCAGCACCATGGCGGTGGATGAGGCGTATCGCGGGAAGGGCATCGGGCACCAGTTCTTTGAAAAAGTGAAGCAGCTCAAGGCGGAAAAGGGATGCGACACCATTGAACTGCAGGTGAACGCTAAAAATAAAATGGCGTATGAGATGTACCGGAACTACGGCTTTACGGAAAAGTCCATCAATATGGAGCTGAAATAAAACGATTGTAATGATCCTTGTATATGTAGTCATAATGTGATACAATGCTTTTGACAGGAGGTGTCACTTATGATGCAGACATTTGTTCGCCCATCCCGTGATCTGCGCAACCACTACGCTGAAATTTCAGAGATGTTGAAAGACCACAATCATGTTATTATCACAAATCATGGTCGTGGGGAATCCGTCCTCATCAACATTGAGGACTACGCCAAGTATGAGGAGTTCATGCACCAGCGGTATGTTGCCGAGGAGCTTGCCAAGGCAAAACAGCAGGCGGCAGACCCCAACACGCAGTGGACAGAGCATGAAAGCGTATGGGAGACGCTCCACGAACAGTATGACGTATAAGATCAAATACCTGCCCCTTGCTGTACAGGACTTGAATGACATTGCCCGGTATTTGTCCGGCTTCTACCCCCAAACGGCCCGCCGTGTGCTGAAAGAAATGCGGGAAAAGATCACAAAGCTGGGGGATACCCCACGGATGTGTGAAGTCTATGCCCTTGACCCGACCTACCGCAAGCTGGTGGCAGACCAGTATCTGGTGTTTTACCATGTCAATGAGAACGTCAAGGTGGTGGAGATCCACCGTGTACTGCGCGGCTCATGGAATTTGCCGCAGTATCTGGAATAAAATAAAGAGCAGAGCGCTCCAGCCAGCTGGCCAGACGCTCTGCTCTTTTTTATGCAATATACTGAAAACGCAGAACTTACTTCACGTATTCAACGGTGTACTCGAAACCATACTCTTCCTGCAGTTTCTTGACGGCAGGCTCGCAGTCCTCGATGAAGCTGGGTGCGTAGACGGAAGCACCATTGTGGTCCTTCTTGTAGTCCTCCACGATCTGCTGCAGCTTTGCCCAGCCCTCGTTGGCCTT
>ERZ779850.2583-NODE-2583-length-14367-cov-27.593069_pt1 | contig 14367 bp, 9 predicted proteins | sample MGYA00511249_ERZ779850 | MGnify/ENA primary metagenome ERZ779850 (study PRJEB29588, sample SAMEA2162475) | human gut metagenome | biome: human gut; feature: human-associated habitat; material: faeces | place: Denmark | collected 2008/2010 ...
TATATCAGCTCACTAGAAAGTTCGGAACATTTATACCCTCATGCCCTCACTACATATATAACAAGTTAATTATAAGATATTTATGTAGTGATGATAAAAAAAATTGCTCTCACTTATACCCTCATGCCCTCACTACATTTTAAAACAGAATTTCTCATAACCTACTTACTGTCAGTTATATATTCTTTCCTGTAAGCTGCTCCGACTTGATATAAAGTATGGCATTTTCAGACTTTTTCCTTGCAAAAGTGCAATAAAGAGTGTGTACTTTCACAGAATGACGGATAACGAAGGCATGGCAACAGTGAAAAAGATCAAAACGTTTAAAAGAATTCATTATCTTTCCTTCAAAATAAGACAATCAATAATACAGGCTATCTATAAATTCTTCCAATAAATAAGGGAATGAATGGATGTGTATAGCAGTCAGCCCTATTGCATAAGCTTTTTCTATCTCCAGATTAAACCTTTTTATATGCATCTATTCTATCTCCATAGCCTTTGGAGTTATCTCCATAAGCTTTGGAGTTATCTCCCAAGACTATGGAGTTAACTCCAAAGGCTTGCGGAGATAGAACAAACAGGAAGAAAACCCTTAACCATACAGCAAGAAATGTTTAGGGATGCGGATAAGATATTTTAAGGATGAATCTGATTTTAAAACCACACAATTCCTTACGGATGAAAAAACTCCCCAATGTCCTTCTTTAAAAAAGTGAAACAATATATGACAGGAAGATATACATCTGACTATACATACAGGACAGAAATATGAAGTGAGAGCATATATGCACCCAAACTTTTTATGAAAATACAGGCACTCTTGAGAAATCGCAAGCGGCTGCATAAATGAAATTAAGAGAACAACCTAAAATTCCTGAAAAACGTAGTAAAGGCCGCCCTTTTATTAAATCTTCCCAAAGCCATAGATACCCCCCACAAACCACATATATTATAATGTTTATGCAATGAAATACGAAGGATGGTATGGATATAGCATTGCAATGCACTAATCAGCTCCGGATCATCCACATAATCGGAAAACATATTCCTCATCCATCTCAAGAAAAGAATAGTAGCGTGCAATTTATCTTTGTCATGACCGGCAGAGTTACTGATGTTTGCACCTTCAACATTCCTCCAACATACAGGCTGCCCCGGCAAAGAAATAACACCCCCCGCATGACGGGCAAAAGCAGCCCACGTAGCATCATCCGAACACCAAGCCATAGGAAAATGAACAAAACCACCTGCCGACTGCCATATCTCCCGACTGAACACGTACTCTACGGCAGCCGAATCTATCTTTCCCTGTAACTTATCTAGCAGCAGCCGGTAACAAGACACACTTCCTTCTTCCAAAGGACGATTGGCACGTATCCGCTTGTTTTCACCATCAATGACAGCTAATGGAAAACGAAAGAAATATCCTCGCTGATGGTGTGGGCGCGACAAAGCCTCCATGACACGTTCCACACCATCAGCCGGCATCAAATCATCATCCGAGAAAAGCCAGATAAACGGCTCTGCAGACAGCTGGATACACCTCTCCCAATGGGCCACCAAATCTTTGCCCCCCCATATTTTCGCTAAAGCGATGATACACCAGATTTACCTTATTCTGATAAGATTCCACAATCTTATCCAATCTTTCAGGACTTGCATCATCACCTATATATAACACGAACTCATCTTTATGGGCCTGAACTGCAATTGAGTCGAGCGTTTCCTTAAGGAAACGCCCCTTGTAGGCGGGAATAACAATTGCCAATTTCTTTATTTGCTCCACTTTACAAAGACTGCATATCGTTCAACTTCTTGTAATATCCATTCAAGGCTATCAGTTCATCGTGAGTTCCTCTTTCTACAATGTCGCCTTCATAAAGTACACAAATTTCATCGGCATTCTTAATGGTACTCAATCTATGTGCGATAGCGATAGTAGTACGCGATTTCATCAAACGCTCCAACGCTTCCTGAACCAAACGCTCGGACTCTGTGTCAAGAGCCGAAGTAGCCTCATCTAATATAAGGATAGGAGGATTTTTCAAAATTGCACGGGCTATACTGACACGCTGACGCTGACCACCGGACAAACGCCCTCCACGATCACCAATCATCGTGTCATATCCTTTTTCCGTTTCCATAATGAAATCATGTGCATTCGCTATCTTGGCAGCTTCTATTACTTGCTCCATAGTGGCATTCTCTACACCAAAAGTAATATTGTTATAGAAGGTGTCATTAAACAGAATAGCTTCCTGATTTACATTACCAATCAGAGAACGTAAACTGTGGATGGATACATCTTTCACATTCTTGCCGTCAATCAGCAATGCACCCTCCGATACATCGTGATAACGCGGTACCAAGTCCACTAAAGTAGACTTTCCGGAACCGGACTGACCCACCAGTGCAATCGTTTTTCCTTTAGGAACAGTCAGATTGATATGGTTCAAGACCGGACGCCCTTCTACATAGCTGAAACTTACATTTTTAAACTCTAACTTATCTGTGAAAGCGTCCAATGGCAAAGGCTGCTCCGGCTCTACGATATGATTTTCCGCTTTCAATATCATATCAATTCGCTCCATACTGGCCAATCCCTGCGGAATATTATAAAATGCTCTTGAAAATTCTTTCAAAGGATTGATGATACTATAAAGGATAATCAGATAAAATATGAAAGTAGCCGCATCCATCGGAGCATAGTTTGTATTTAAGATTAAAGCACCGCCAAACAACAGCACGGTCACAATCACACAAGTGCCTAAAAACTCACTCATGGGGTGGGCTGAACTTTGCCGGATAATCATCTCGTTCATTGCATCGCGGAAGTCATTGTTTGTTTTAGAGAACCGGGCAGACATTTTGCTTTCGGCTATAAACGCTTTGATAACCCTTAAACCTCCTAATGTTTCATCCAATTGGGACATAATATCTCCCCATTGCGCCTGTGCTGTAGAGGACTGTCTTTTCAGCTTCCGGCTGACAACCCCCATTATCCAACCTGTCAGAGGTAAAATAAAGATAACAAAAAGCGTCATTTGCCAACTTACCGAAAACAGAGTGACAAAACAAACCAAAAGAGCGATAGGATTACGGATAAGCATATCGATGGAACTGGTCAACGAGTTCTCCACCACCGTAACATCCGCACTCATACGGGCTATGATATCTCCTTTACGTTCTTCTGAGAAAAAACTCAAAGGAAGACTTAACACTTTATTATAAACCTGAATACGGATATCCCGGACAATACCTGTACGCAAAGGTACCATGACAGCCGCAGAAGCAAAATAACCGGCAGTTTTCAACATAGTCATAAAGATAAGTATTCCTCCCATCATGGCAAGTGTATAGAACGCACCATTTGTCGCCACAAAATTGCTCACAAAGTAATAGGCATTATTTATGAGTACATCCTTATCCAAATTATGAATATCCATAGGAATGTACTCATAAGACTTGGTATCAATTTTGAACAGAATGTTCAAAATTGGCACAATCGCCATGAACGAAAACACATTAAGCCATTGCGACAGAAAGTTCAGTATCAATGCCCATGTCAAATATTTGCGGTATGGAAGAATATACCGCTTCAACAAACTAAAGAACTGTTTCAGCATAATTATCAATTATATATAATGCCGCAAAGGTAACAAAAAAGAAATAATCACCCAAGATTACCCCACTTTATCCCCTAATATTTGTTCATACACGGCAAGCCTTCTTTCCTGCATCTGTCCGGGGTTATATACTTGCCGCAAACTGTCTTCCGCATGGGTAACCAACTGTCTCTGCAACTGCGGATTACTTGACAAGGCTATGACAGCTTCTGCAAATCCGGCAGGGTCATCAACAATCAAGCAATCTTCACCATCCTTAAAATCAATGCCTTCCACACCCTTTGCCGTCGTTACAAAAGGAACTTTTGACAATACAGCATCTAATATTTTCATACGCATACCACTACCGATACGTATTGGAACAACAGCAACACTGCCTTTTAAAAAAGAGCCCAGATCTTCCACATAGCCTACCAGCTTCAGTTCCGGGTATTCGGACTGCAAACGATTGATACACTCTCCACGCCATTTACCAATTACTTGCAATGTAAACGAAAAATGACGTTTACGCAGATGCGGAATCACTTCGTGACAGAACCATGCCACGGCATCCAGATTGGGAAAATGATCCTCACTTCCCACAAAAGTCAGGCGTCCGCTTTGGACCGGAACAAAAGGCTGTTCCAGCCTGTCACCCACTTGCACCACAGCCGGAGAAGTGTAGATATGGTCTTTCCGTCCTATGAAGTCCTCCATAATTTTACGGTCTACTTCAGTCAGAACAATAACATCTTTATATTTCAATAATGCACTGCGCTCAAAATCCTTTGCTATATGAAACAACATCCTGTCACCGGCAGTCTGTTCCCTGAACAAAGTAATCTCCTTTTCATTACGGATGTAGCGGAGTTCATGATGCACAAAAATAGTCTGTACATTTTCAGGCAACAAGAATCCCAATGACAACAGTTCATAAAACTCTACTTGAATAATATCAAAACCTGAATGAGCCACCTGAGAAACATACTCCACATACCCCTGGTCTAGCGGCTGGAAACAAGAGCTGAACAAAGTACTCTTTCCCCGTACTAAATCCACAACTTCGCCCGTTTCATCCGTCCATATCTGTTGCCGGTTCATTTTACGGGTTACAGACGCATGTATCTTTTGCAGCCATTTATAATAAAAAGGATGTTTAATTTTGGGTAATCTGACAGTTTTAGTTTTAGGAGTATAAATAAAGAAATCCACATTATCCCAAATTTTCTTCAATGACTCTACATCTTGCATACGTCTCCCTGTTTCAGGATAAAGCAATACAGATACGGCCATCTTATGACGCAGATATTCCACCATATTAAAGAAAGCTTGATTACCGCCCGAATCCAGCGGATAAGGAATGTACGGAATAATAAAAAGAATTTTCTTTCTCATACTAATTGAATTTAAACAATAGTCTAATGTCTAATTTAATTTTTAGTTTAATACAGCAAATGCTATGTAGTGTATAATGCAAAGGTACAAGAAAGACTGCATACTAAAATGTTAATTATCGTTTCTTTTTAAAAGTTCAACAAAATTCCTGTTTTTTGAAAAAAAAAACAAAGAAGCAACTTGTTTATTTACCTGTATAACATTACATTTGTAGAAATAAAACAAGAACTAACTTAACAATAAAGCATGAATGCACTTCCCTTGGTCAGTGTAGTGGTACCTAATTATAATTATAAACGATACCTCAATCTACGAATTCAGAGTATTCTGCAACAGACCTATCAGAATATCGAACTGATTTTACTTGATGATGCCTCAACAGACGGTAGCGAAGAGGTATTATCGGACTATCAAGACCATGCCAAAGTGAGCCATATTCTATTAAACGAACACAACACCGGAAATCCATTTAAACAATGGTTTAAAGGCATGCAATTAGCCAAAGGAAAATATATATGGATAGCCGAAGCCGATGACTTGTGTGAGCTTACTTTTTTAGAGAAAGTAGTTCCTTTAATGGAGAAATACCAACAAGCCGCCGTATGCTTTGCCGGTTCCAAGTATATTGATAAAGACGGTAATGTGCTGAGTTGCGACATGAACAAATGGAAATCTGCCATACCTCCATACGCCGTGTTTAATGGGGAAACTTATGCCGAACATAACCTTTACTGGCGTGGTTACATAGCCAATGCAAGCTCGGCCATTTTCAGAAAAAGCATGGTAAATGCCCAAAATATGGAACAATGCCTGCAAATGCGCTACAGCGGCGACTGGCTGTTCTGGTTTTATATGGCAATGCAAGGAGACATTATAGAAAGATATGAAGTACTGAACTACTTCAGACAACATACCCAGAAAGTTACCGTCAAAGCTGAAAACAACGGAGGGGGTAAGAGCGAAGATATTGAGATAGTCCGCATTATGGAACAACACCTTACCCACCTGAGCAGATACAAACGGTGCATACGAAGGGGAATGCTTTACAACCGCATTGCCAAACTAAGCACAACAGACCGGGTAAAACTGCAATTATGGGAACTCCTCCGGCAGAAATTAAACGGAACGCGGAAAGACGGACGTCTGGAGCGCCTCAACCGGATAGCACGGCTATTCTGTCCTTTTGTTCTGACTATGAAAAGAGACCGCCTTACTCCTTCCCGAGAAATAGGATAAGAAACGGAAACTGCTTGCCCATATTTTCGGGCGGACTCACATGTCTGCCCCTAAAGTGAACAAATTGGCAGTCAATTTTACTTTTGGCATACCCTCTTTTGATATTTCTAAAATTCTGTTTACCTTTGTTGTCAATCATCCGGATTGATTCAAACAAATGCAAACTTTACTAAAACAAATGAAATATCTCCGTTCACTCATGCAGCAATCTGTAACAGCATGTAAGAATCAGGCTAAGCTTATCCAACAGTTTACTCTTTCTTTACTTTACTTATTAATCATACATATAGTTGCTTTACTTTTTTTCTTCCTGTTCCGGCTTGTCCTGTTCACCTCAATAGATTATCAGTTTCCTCCCGATATACAAAACAACTTTCTCATGCAAGCCACTGCATTTATAAAAGGGCTATGGTTTGACAATGTTATAGCTTGCTACATATTGCTGTTACCATTAGTCATTTTATGGATAACCGCTCTCTGCAACTATCACTCCAAGTGGGTATTCAGATTTATCTCTATCTTTTTCATTCTATTTTATTCACTGTCGTTCATTATTTCGGCAGCCAACATCCCTTATTTCTCTTATTTTTTTAAGACAATCAATTCTTCCATTTACAATTGGTTCGGATATGGAGCCACTACTGCCGGAATGGTATTGGGTGAGACATCATTCTATTTCCCTATTTTTCTAGGACTGATATCTATTCTTCTGCTGTCAGGAAGTGTACTACGGTTATCTTCTTATTTCTATCATCTCATCAATTCGAAATCTACTTCCATCAGCCCGATAAACCGCCTATGTATATTCGCCACCGGTGCTGTTTGTATAGGACTTTGTCTATTCGGAATACGGGGACGCATGGGATATAACCCCATCAGGGTAAGTCAAGCATACTATTGCACCGATCCATTCCTGAATCAGCTAGGGGTTAATCCTGTCTTTAATCTACTTACCAGCACACTGGATGATAACCGTAAGGAAAACCGCTATCTTCACCTGATGCCGGAACAGGAGGCAATAACCAATATGCAAAGTATATTGCAAAGAAAAGGAATAGAAGGCATCTCCCCCATTGCACGTGAAGTGAAATGCACAGCCGTCCCTACACAAAAGAATGTTGTTCTTATTTTCATGGAATCGATGTCGGCCAACTTGATGGAGCATTTCGGATCTACCAAAAAACTGACTCCTTTCCTAGACAGCCTTTATCTGGAATCTCTCAGTTTTGACCATTTTTATTCAGCGGGCATACATACCAACCACGGAATGTATGCCACCCTCTACTCTTTCCCTGCCATCATGAAACGGAATGCCATGAAAGGAGCAGTGGTACCTGTCTATTCGGGGTTGCCCACCGTATTAAAGGATAATGGCTATCGGAACCTGTTCTTCATGACGCACGAATCACAATACGATAATATGAACGCTTTTCTCCGCACTAACGGATTTGATGAAATATATGCACAAGAAAACTACCCAAAGGATAAAGTCGTTAACAGCTTTGGTGTACAAGACGATTTCCTATATCAATATGCCTTGCCCATTCTGAACAAAAGAGCAGAAGAAAGACAACCTTTCTTTACCGTATTGCTTTCTATCAGCAACCATCCCTCGTATGTGATACCTGACTATTTCAAACCACACAGCACAAAGCTTGAAGATCAGATTGTGGAATACGCGGACTGGGCCATCCGGCAATTCATGCAAGAAGCACGCAAACAACCTTGGTTTGAAAATACAATCTTTGTTTTGCTGGGTGACCATGGGAAATTGGTAGGAAGTCCGGACTGTGAAATACCACAATCCTACAACCATGTTCCACTAATGATTTACGGAAAAGGCATCAAGCCCGAAATCAGACAAGAGCCGGGCGGCCAGACTGATGTGGCACCGACTTTACTCGGACTGCTGAACATGAGTTATACCCAAAACGACTTCGGCATAAATTTGTTAACAGAACAACGCCCGTATGTCTATTTCTCCGCCGATAATTTGATAGCGGCTACAGATACAACCCACCTATATATTTATTCTCCACATGACCGGCAGGAATTCAAATATAAGAAGCAAGGAAATGCCTTGCAACTTGTAACAGGGGAGGACAGTACATTCTACGTGATGAAAAAATACTGTTTCTCCACATTGCAGAGTGCGGAGTATCTGGTAAAAGAGCACAAGACTGTCAATAAAGCTACCGGACAATAAGGTGGGACGGGTTTCACCGCCTTGCCTTCCTTAACGGTCATACCCCAACTTCTCCTCGTTATAATCAGAGGCTATGTAGGTAGGACGGCCTTTGGTTTCCTTGAAAATGCGCCCCACGTACTCTCCTATAATTCCCAAAGAGAAAAGCTGGATGCCACCTAAAAAGAGCATGACAATGATCAAAGTGGGGAAGCCGGCCGTTTCATCACCATAAAGCACGGTCTTTATCAGAAAATAAATGGCATAAATAAAACTGGAGATTGAACAGAGCACTCCGCATACCGTGGCGATGCGCAAAGGGGCGATAGAGAAAGAGGTTATCCCTTCGACAGCCAGATTCAACAGCTTGAGAAAGTTCCAGGAGGAATGGCCCATCAGCCTGTCTCCGCGATCAAATTCAATGCTTTTCTTCTGATAGCCTATCCAGCAAAACAATCCTTTTGTATAACGCTCGCATTCGCGCAGACGACGCAACGTGAGCACACAACGACGGTCCAGAAGCCTGAAATCGCCCACATTGGGCAAAATATCAATACGGCTCATCCGCTGAAGTATACCATAAAAAGCCAGAGAGAACTGACGACGCAACCAGCTTTCCTCGCCACGGGTACGCCGTTTGGCATAAATGTCATCATATCCTTCTTCCCAATATTCCAGCATCTGGTCTACCAGTTCCGGAGGGTCCTGCAAATCAGCATCCATCACAACGCAGCAATCGCCGGTGGCGTAATCAAAACCCGCCAGCATGGCTACCTCTTTACCAAAGTTACGCGAAAGGTTGACATAATTCACCCGCTTGTCCTGCTGCCTCAGCCGGCGGAGGCATTCCAGCGTAGTGTCGCTGCTGCCATCATTGACAAACAGGATTTCCCACTCATAAACGGCATTGCGGTTGACAAGCTCTATCAAACGTTGATACAGAGTGGGCAGCATCGCTTCCTCATTATATACCGGAATCAAAAGAGTCACTTTCTTCATATCATTCTTCACTATCATAAAGACTCCTCAAAGATATTACTTTTGTTTGAAAACAAACCTCACTAATAAAAAATTTACCGGAATGGCAATGAGAAACACTGGGATGGGAGCCAACGGACGGGAAAAACCCAACCGCAGAAAGAGATTCAACAATCCGATATGTATCAGATAATTTGTCAGATGTGCCCCCCCGAAGCCAAAAGCTTTCTTCCAGGAAGGAGGCTGCCCGAAAGTAAAATAAGCCGTAAGATAAAAGTTGGCAACAAAACTCAGCACATATCCCAAGGTATAGGCTACATTGACCTGAATGAATTTTTGCAAGACAAAATAAATGCCATAGTGCAGCCCTGTAGCAAAAAGGCCTACCATTACAAATCGAAGGAACTCGGGTATCTGTTTCAGTTTATTCATTTTCATTGATTTAAAATGCAAAGTTAGGTATTACTAAAGAATTATTCGTACTTTTGCGACAGTAAATATAAAAGACCGAAAAATATATGTCAGACAAGAAAAAAGCATTTTGGTTCATAGCCTTACTAAGCACACTTGTAATAATCCCCTTTTTGGGAGAAACTATTTTTTACTCTAAAGGGGAACCGCGCGAAGCAATTGTGGCATACTCGATGTTGGAAAGCGGCAACTGGATATTGCCTTTGAACTACGGAACAGACATCGCCTATAAACCTCCTTTCCTGTATTGGTCTATTGCAGCTATTTCCGCCATTTTCGGAGGGGTGAGCGAATTCTCGTCCCGTCTGCCGTCCGCTATCGCTTTTCTAGCTATGCAGTTCGTGTTTTTCGGATTCGTAGCCCGCTATAAGGATACAAAGACAGCAGTCATTACCTCCCTTTTACTGCTCACTTCATTCGAAGTGCACCGGGCGGCGGTGGCTTGCAGGCTGGATATGCTACAGGTTTCCTTCATCGTCATCTCACTTTGCTTACTATTTCGCTGGGACGAAAAAGGCTGCAAGGGAATACCTTGGACGGCTGTCGTGCTGATGGCATGCGGCACGCTGACCAAAGGACCTGTGGGTTCTATATTCCCCTGTATGTGTATCGGTATTTACCAGCTGATACGGGGACGCTCATTCGGCAAGACTTTCCTTTCCTTATTCGGAATCGGGCTGCTTTCCCTTATTCCATTGGGAATCTGGTTTTATGCGGCCTGGCTACAGGGAGGACAGCCGTTTATGGACCTGATGCTGGAGGAAAACACCGGACGCTTTGTCGGCAAAATGTCATACCCGTCGCATCACAACCCTTTATGGTATAACTTCCTGACCATTATATGGGGGTGGACACCTTGGACATTGGTCTTGCTTATCTCACTATTCGGACTGAAATGGAATGAAATGCACCTGCTGCCCGCAGGAAACTCTTTCACCGGACGCATCAGGAAGGTTTGGGATAACATCCGCTCACAATCCCCCATACAGCTGTTTATCTGGATAGTGATTATCGCTATTTTTGTCTTCTATTGTATTCCTAAAAGCAAACGCAGCGTCTATTTGTTGCCTATCTATCCATTTATGGCTGTACTGATTGCCCAGTATCTGGAGGCGTTAATGCAAAAAGGGGCGAAAGTGTTCAAAATATCGGCTTATATCTTCGCCTCGCTCTGTTTGTTACTCACCGCGGTGTTTTTTGCTGTACGCTGTCAGATGATACCGGACAGCATATGGGGCAACGGACGTCATGCTGCCGAAAACATAGCGTTTATGCAAGCTTTGGAAAGCACGTCCTTTTCTATTTCCAAATGGCTGATTATAGTATTGCCGGTAGTGGCTGCCATCTGTACATTAAGGCTGGTTATCAAAAAAAGTAGTACGGGGTCACTCCTCTATGGAATCACCGGTTGTGTTCTTTGCCTGTTTGTCGCTTTAGACGGGGTATATCAGCCAACAATACTAGCTGTAAAATCCGATAAGCATCTGGCAGAGGATATCAGAAAACAGGTGCCTGAAGGAGTCGTTTATTCATATACAGACAGAATGATACGGTTTTATTGTACAAATTATTATATGAATAACCAAATGCGGAATTTCACACTGGAAAATCCGCAAGAAGGGTATGTCATACTTTCTGCAAATGCACAAGAGGAGTTTTTAAAGAATTACAATGCAAAGTATCAGCTGGAAGAGGTCTTCCATACAGATTACAGAAGTTGCGACTTACGCAATACGGTAATCATGTACAAGTTCAACGAGAAACGGAAATAGTTATATCCGGCAGATTCTGCACCGATTGGGACGCGGACTATATGAATTCCATACTGATTCATATAGTCCGCGTCCAAGTTTTACTATCTGTTCCCTAAATCATCATAAACAGTTTGCAATATCGCCTTACCCTTATCCAGACGGGACTCGTCAGCTTCAGGCTCATTAAAAAGAATACTGCCGGAATTATTATCAAACACCGTCACCCCTGTACTGTCTCTGAATGAGAACCCATTATTGAAACTATAAAAGGCAAAAGGATACTTATAATCACTTCCCAATACATTACGGCTAAACGTAAATGCAGTATGTTCCAACCCAAGCTGCCCCAACAAAGTGGCTGCCAAATCGGTCTGATTCATAATCTTGTCCACCTGCATAGGCTGTTTTACCGCTCCACCTAACCATAACAAGGGAATATGATAAAAACGAGGCATCGCATTAGACCCCTCACGCGGGTAATAGAAACCATGATCGGGAAGGCAGATAACTAAAAGATCTTTCCATGCGGGAGTCTGCTTCAACCGGTCAATAAACTTACCCAGACATTCATCTGTATAAGCAAAGGCATTGGGAATTTTATCTTCCAGCCGGTGATAAGGAACTTCGAAAGGTTCATGACTGCTAAGTGTCAGAAACGCAGTATGCCAAGGCCCTTCTTCCTTCCGGTTTCTTAACTGATTATATAAATATTCAAAAGTAATATCATCATTCACTCCCCAGGCATTACTGGTCTGTTCGGCCAATGAAAAATCTGTATTGGCTGTAAGACGCTGATAACCGGTACTCAGCAGATAACTCTTCATATTGGTAAAGTTGATATCACCTCCATACAGGAAATCTGTTTTATAACCCGCCTTGGACAATCCTTCAGCTATAGCAGGCAGCGTACGGCTCTTGGCAGGAATTTTCATTACCGATGCCGTAGGCAATCCAAGGTAACCGCTGAAAGTACAGACTGTTCCACGGTCGGTACGGAAACTATTGGCATAACAGTTTGTAAAAAAGACCCCTTCCTTTGACAGACGGTTAAAATGGGGTGTCACATCAGGAAGACCGCCTAAAGGTTCTACAAAAGCACCTCCAAAACCTTCCATCAAAATAATAAGAATATTGGGACGCTTGGTATTCAGGACTTGAATAATACTATCCCCATCTGTTGTAGGATAAAGTCCGTCAAACAATGCAGCCCGCTTCTCTTCATCAAAGAAATTGAACTCTGATGCAAAATCCTGGGATTTACCCATAGAAGACAACAAACTGAAATCGGGATTGACCGCCGAATGATTCAAGAAAGGTTCGTTGCTGAAATATACTTGCCCTATATTAGAAGTGGATTCCGTTACACCACCACGTATAATGATGAAAAGCACACCTCCTAATAACAGCATTCCCGCAGTTCCCGCTATCCGTTTCCGGGTGGCGTTCAAAACGGAAGGCGTGATTTTCAGCAAGACCCAACTATTCAAGGCTATGAGTAACAAGATGGCAAGAACCCTCAGCAAGATAAATCCGACGGAAACACTCGCCAAAGCTTCCTTCGGTGAATCGATATAAAGAAAAACAGATGCGTCCAGTTTAAATCCCCAGAATGTGTATAATGCCATATCTACCACAAAAATGATAGAAATAAGCGCGGCAGCCAAAATATAATACCCGTAAAGTATTTTTTTCAAAGGGAATTTCCTAAACCAAATACTTATCAGTACCAACAAGAATGGAAATGCAGTAAGATATCCCGCCGTAGCGGCATCAAGACTGGCGCCATGAACCATTACCTGCATATAATCGGCAAACCCGAATCCTTTTTCAATGGAACCATTATAGAGCATGAATAATGGTTTCTGTAGAATAAATATCAGTAAGACCGTAAAAAAGTACAAGCTGATATAAGCAATCCTCTTTTTCATATCTTCAGTTCTTTATTATTTCCGTCCGAAATCAGCCGGGACCTCTCCCCATCGGTCGGTTTCCCACTTCAATAAAGGTGTGGTATATTTATTTTCTTTCAGCCAAATTTCGGCTCGTTCTATCATTTGAAAAAGTTTCTCCGTCTGAGGAGTCCGCTCTAGTTTAGTTTTACATTTCTTCTGTTTTACCCAACTCAACGCATTACGGCTGTCCGAGTAAACAGGCATACTGATATTCTTCTGCTTCATCAATGCCAAGGCATGGACAATGGCAAGAAACTCTCCAATATTATTCGTTCCATAAACAGGACCGAAATGAAAAACCTCCTGTCCGGTAAGCAAATAAACGCCCCGATATTCCATCGGTCCGGGATTTCCACTGCAAGCGGCATCCACAGCCAGGCAGTTCATATCAAAGTTCTCGGGAAGTTGTTTAGGAGTATCTTCTTTTTTAACAGCATTCTTGCCTATATAATGAAAAGCGGAAGAAGCCAAGGCGTGTTCCGCCTCCTCTTTGGTCTCGAATGACTTGTATTGTGCGCCATCATAACCTTTTATCTGTAGCTGGCAGTCAGTCCAGGAGTCATAAACTCCCGGATTGACACCTTTCCATACTACATAATATTTCTGTTTCTTTGCCATTTACATACGTTCAGGCACTTCAATACCCAGCAAGCCCATTGCTGTCTTCACAATCTTGCCCACATTGGCACTCAATGCCAGACGGAAGACTTTCAACGCTTCGTTTTCTTCACGCAGAATACTGAAATCATGATAGAACTGGTTGTATTCTTTCACCAAATCGTATGCAT
>ERZ779850.2588-NODE-2588-length-14349-cov-8.863579_pt1 | contig 14349 bp, 8 predicted proteins | sample MGYA00511249_ERZ779850 | MGnify/ENA primary metagenome ERZ779850 (study PRJEB29588, sample SAMEA2162475) | human gut metagenome | biome: human gut; feature: human-associated habitat; material: faeces | place: Denmark | collected 2008/2010 ...
AGATTAAATTATTGAATATCAGCGAATAAAGATATTTTTAAGGGACGACTAAATAATTATAATACGCAATATCTCTCAATGCTATTGCAAAAGAAGGATGTTCCATACCTTTCGTATTTATTAGAATAGACAGCACATTGATTTCCAAATTTATTGCTTCCTTATTTTTTCCCCAGTAACTATTGTAAAAAGCTAACTTACTAAGCGAATAAGCATAATATTCAGATTTTTCTCCATAACATCTTTTCATTATCTCGACGAAAGTTCCGGCATACTCTAATGCTCTTTTATCATTCATCATCATATAGCAATCGGCTATGAAATATATGGTATTGGCACAGAAAATATGATAGTCTCCCAAGACAGACCGCTCTATATCCGATGCCCTGAGATAACATTCAAGTGCTTTTTCATAATTTTTTAAGCCATAATATCCATTGCCTGACTGCAACAATGAATCAGACTCAACAGTAAACCGTCTGTCAACAGGCGGAAAACGGTAAAACATATCTATACTTGCCGCTGTGGCTGTATCGCCTATATTATAATAACACGACGCGAGCCACATGGCTGAATAATCGCGCCTCTTGTCTGTTGAATCTAAAACAGACTTGTCTATTCTGTCACTTTCCTCAAAAAGAGGTATCGCCTTATCATACTGTTTCTGCCCGTATAATTTCACTCCCAAAGCGAACAATGAATCCGATTTCGACAGTTCCTGTCTGCTTTGAGAAAACAAAACCATAGGGACTAACATGCATATGTAAATAAAAATATTTCTCATAAATGTTCAGGAAAATATTTACATATTTTTTATATTGCAATATCTACACAGCATCAATATCATAAAAAAGTCATACAGCCGAACAATATTATTCATCCTGCTCCAATCCAAGTTTATCTATTACATCCTCGGTTATGATCTTTGCCGGTGCCTGCAGAGTGGTTATCACCCATGATTGCGTAATTTCATCCCATTGCTGTTTTGATATCATCTGCCATGTTGTGTCTATGAAGTTTTCCTTTGGTTTCATCTTTTTCCGGCGTTTACGGTCTTTCTTCCAATTTTCACGATACTCATCCGTAACGTTACATGTTTCCTTAAGTTCTATAGATAATTCGTATTGTCCTGTACCCCAAGAATCTCTATATTCGCCGTTTCCATCACGATAACCTATGAAAGAACGCGGAACGATAAAACTCTCACCTATTATTTCATACGCGGCCGTCTCACCTTCTTTGCGCACATAACGCAAAAAACCTTTTGCATCCAACGACTTTTCATCAACCGGTATATTTATCTTGAAACTACCAAGCTCCTGGTCTTTCTGTAACTGTGTGATATAATTCATCCATGAGGATATCACACTGATGTTCATCGACAGACAAAAGTTCTGTCGTTCTTTAAAACTGTACGGCAAGTCTAGCGACGTATTAGGAAGATTTGAATGTAAAGGACTTATTATCAAAGTGTCGAGTACCAGTTCGAACTTGGAATGATTGATTATCCTGTTGATTTTAGAGCGGTCTATATGACACGAAATATAAAATACTGTGTCATTACCTTCCTTACGCAGACATCCTATTCCGTCAAACTGCATACCTTCAGGATCCAGTGCGCCTTCAAAAGACATTTTCTTGTAAAAATCGTTCAATTCGGAAACAGTGCTTATTTTTGTCTTGTAGACATTCTCGGCCTTCACCATATCCTCCCATTCCTTCTTCTGTCTGGCGTTTCTTGTTATTAAAGAAGCTATTGCATTGACTCCTAAGTCAATGACACTTGTTACATAACCAGAGGCAATACCTTTCACAGATTCCTTGCCAGCATCAAACAGTTCGCCCAGATATCCGGACCTTTTACTCCTATTCTCACACTCCTTGGCTATCTCTTTCGCCAGATCATCGCTTGTGTATATGAATGTCTGGTATTCGGCATATTGCGCTCTTACCACAACAGATGCTATCATAAACATTAAAGTTAAAAAGATCTTTTCCATCAGATATGTTTTTGTTATCGGGTTAATAAATGAAACTTATCACTCACAAAGCAGCAATTATGCCTTCGGCTAATAAACATATATTACTGGTAATACAAATATAGTTCTCTGGCTACATACTACGTAAAAGGTATGATTTATCTATATCTATCAATACACAATAATATTGTTGGCAAATCCTTGGTGACGGGACACTATTATGTATATCCGTCACCAACATGTATTATTATATATCTTATAAATGCAAGCAGTCTATATCAGTCGTAGTTTTATCATACCATAATCCAAATTACGGTTTCTTAATCCCGGCCACATTATTCACAATGTTTGTAGTTACAAATATCATCTTCACCATGTCTTCAACACACACCCACTCATACACACTGTGCGCGGCCTGTTGGGCACTGTATATGCACGGTCCGCCACGCAAACCCTTTGCCGCCATCATAGCCGATGTAGTGCCACCGCGCTCACTGCTCGGACTCATTTTCATACCGATAAGGGCAGCACTATTCATTATTAGTTCGGCCGTGCCGGGATACATAGTATAAGCAATGTTCTCATACTGCACAGTCTCCGGTCCGGCTTCAACTTTTACAAACGGATAAGCCTCCGCCGCAAGCCTTTCGGCATCGCGCAGCATCTGACGCAGAGTGTCGCCCTCGTTCTTGTCGAAATAGCGCAGACGCACCTTTACAAGATAATCCTCGGATATTTCCTTACCTGCTTCATCCGTCGGATGAACCATCGAGTAACAATGTATGTATCCCTGCTTGTCCTTGCTTGCCGATGGATGCTTGGCCGGGGCTATCTGTCCTATGAAATAAGAAGCGGCGGTCAGAGCATCGCCATATTTGTTCACGAATCCTTCACCGGGATGGGCATCATGGCCGCGGAAACGATAAGTGATCATCGATGCCGTGAAATTCTCCACCGAGAAACGGTCGGGCATGTTACCATCCACATCTATCACTATGTCCGGACTGCCGTCCACATACTTCGCTTCAAAACGGTCGGCGGCACGACCGATGTCCTCGTTCTGTGAGAACACCATATAAACATCACCATGCTTTATCTTCTTGTTATTCACCAACTGCTCCACCAGTCCCACTAAAATCGTTACACCGGCCTTGTCGTCTGCTCCGAGAAGCGTCGAACCATCCGACGTTATTATCGTCCTTCCCTTGCAGTTCTTCAGATGCGCGCCCTGCGGAGTCTCCGGACTCAGCACTATTCCAGCCGGAAGATTTATTTCGCCGCCGTCATAATTCTCATGCACTATGGGCTTTATGTTCTGTCCCGGAGCTTCCGGCGTCACATCAAGATGAGCCATGAACATCAAAGAAGGCACACTCTTGCCCTTCATGTTTGAAGGAATCTTCACATATACATACTGTTCAGCGCTGCGCGTTATCACAGCATTGCTTCCCTTGCATATCCCGCGCAGTTCGTTTTCCAGATACTCGGCCATCTTTATCTGTCCATCTGTCATCGGAAAAGCATTCATATCGGCCGTATCAACACTCTGACTGCTTATCTTTGCATAATTAATGAAACGGTTTTTAGTTTTTTCTGTCAGGACATTCAGTATTTTTCTGTTGTTTTCTATTATTTTATCAATATTAGGAGTGGGCAGTGCTCGTTTCGGAATATTCGATGGAAGATTATTCTTTTTTGCTTCCGTTTCTTTATTTTTCGTTTTAATATACACAGAATCATAAAGAGGTAGTACGACTCCTCCTACCCTCAAAGGTATCTTAGGCCGTAAAGGATTTATAGGAACAATTGGCACTTTTGGCGGAACATTAGGTAATTTTGGGTTTTTGGATAAAACTTTCGCAATATTTTTTATTCTTTTTATAGGCTGAGCAGTCGCTTCGACCGTCACAAAACTATATGCTGCGACACATAAAAATATTACCAATAATCTGTGTTTTGCTTTCATAATTACTAAATTTAATGATTGTTTTCCAATAAATTACACACGCTTAATTTAATAACACTGTCACTATAGACAGTTTGTCAAAAGTCAGTTTTCAGAAAATATATCTGTTTTTCCTTAAGATCCATGTCATGGTTCTGGACATCTTCCGTTTTTATTAATCTCTCCAGACTTCAACCAAACCACAACATCATATAGCCAAACACTATTTTATCACAGGCACATTCCATATAATACTATAGGCCCGCATCCTATATTTTGCAAATATAGCGATTATATAACATCATGTCAACAATATACATACATTATTTTAAACACTTGATTCCAATATTTTCTATTTCAAATTATTAAAACAAGCACTATTTCTACAATTCCATTTAATCTGATTGTGTCACAATATTACCACTTCGCTCCGAATACAGCTATATTTGCAACCAACCAAACCTTAGATTGAAAATATCGCGGCTATGAGAAGATATAGAAAATCAGTTTGCAATTTAAAATTCAAATTCTGTCGTATTATTATTTATTCTGAACATAACACGAAAACGCTATAATACTACATTCCCGACATTTTCCTATAAAAGCCTGCAACACCGGCAGTACAATACAATCCAAAGCTTTACGACTATAATATCAGACCGTTTCCACAATCATAAACATACGGTGTGACAGTCTTTTTATGACATAAGAAAAGGTAGAAAATACAATAAAAGTAAATTTTTAATTAATATTTATTAACTTTCACTTTCATAAACCTATTCTTTTATTTCATATATTTGTATTCCGATTTGAAAGACAAATACCATAAAATAATAACTAATTGATATATTTTTACCTCACAATTATAAACATTTAAAACATCTCGTATGAAGAAATTATTATTAATTTTCATTGCTCTCATAGGATGTTTTGTCACGCTCGAGGCGCAAGTGCCCTACCAACGCGCCACCGGTACGCAGACAAAGAACCTGAGACAACTGAACCGTGAACAACACTTTGCGAAGAGCAAGAAGTCAGAAAAAAGCCGTGCCGGCGCCAAGTATGCGGGCGAAGTGCCCGACAATGCCATCGAGGTGCCGTTCTCACACGACCTTGGGAAAAACAGCGATGCGGTTGACATTGTGAAACAATACACTTTCATAGATGCCAACAATGACGAAAGAAGCTGGCAGATAGCAAAAGTAAATAACTACAGCGCATGTATGGCGCCAAAGGCTGAAGGCGTGGAGGCAAGCGACGACTGGATGATATCTGTGCCTGTGCACATGACTCCGGGCGACTATGTCGTGGCTTTCGACCTCGGATACATGGGCAGCGGAGCGATCGGCGTGAATGTGGAAGTGAAGCTGGGAACGGCTCCGACAGTGGAAGGAATGACCAAGGAAATCGTAGCTCCTACTTTTTTCACTACAAAAGACCAGACAACTTATGAATACAACTGCAATATAACGGAAGAAGGATATTATTATATAGGTGTGCACAATCTCACCACAAAAGAAATGAACGGCACCGTGAAGCTCTTCAATCTGAGCGTGAGAAGCGGCAGCGTTGAGCCTGTCATTCCGGTGGACCCGCCCGCAGCAGGCGAACTGACATGGGTGCTCGCTCCAAAAGGTGAGCTGAAGGCCGACCTTACCTATACCGCTCCTACAAAGACAAAATCGGGAGCCGACCTCACGGAGATAACCAAGGTGGAGATAACATCGCGCTGGGGCGTTGACAAATTCACCTATGAGAACGTGAAACCGGGTGAGGTGATTGAGATAAAAGACGTGGAAATGTACGCCGGATACAACAACCGCTTCACCGCAGTGGCATACGTCGGAGAGACAGCCGGCGAGGAACTGGAATACACCGACATATACTGCGGACCGGACGCGCCGCTTGCTCCGCAGAACGTGAAGCTCGTGGTGAGCGACGATTTCAAGTCGGCTGTGCTCTCATGGGATCCTGTCGGCGAGACAGGTATGAACGGCGGATATGTGGATCCGACACAAGTGACATACTACATATTCGATGCCTTCGGCTCATACTACGATCCTGCCATAGCAACCACCACCGAGACATCCATCAAAATAGACTATCCGGACCTCAAGGGTCAGGACTTCGTGGCTTATCAGGTGACTGCCGGATATGAAGACAACTACTCCGACTATACCAACTCTTCGATTGTCACAATTGGCGAACCCGACAAAGCGCCTTACGGCGAATCGTTCGCTAACGGCATATACGACAATGTATGGCTCGTAGATCCTCAGTCTGACTACAGCAACCAGATGATGGGAACTGTTGACGATGATTATTTCGCGTCGCTCATCGACCCCACCGACCCTGAAGCACCCGCTCCGCTCACATCGCAGGACGGCGACAACGGATTCTTCTACTGGCTGCCTTACGAGAAAGATGTGATGTACGGAATGATATCAACACGCGTCGATATATCAGCCACAGCCAACCCTGCACTCGAGTTCTGGTATCAGGGACAGGGCAGCGCCATCGACGTGCTTGTGTCAAAAGACAACGATCCTCTTGAGGTTGTGAAGACCATCGACCTGAAAGAGACGCCTACCACAGACGGATGGACTCTGGCTTCTGTGCCGCTCAACGCTTACAAGGACTCCAAGGCCATTCAGTTTGAGCTGCGTCTGCGCGCCATCCACAACGACGACAACAACACATGGAGCGTGCCAATAGACAACATACGCATACGCGACGTTGTTGACAAGGATCTGCGCCTCGTTTCAATGGATGCTCCTGAAAGCGTGAAAGTAGGCGAGAAGATGACTCTGAAGGCACGCATAGAGAACATAGGCAACGACATAACGGCAGGAACAGTGGAATGGACTGTGAACGGCAAGAAGGTGGGAACATCCGAAATACCGGCTATGAATACCAACGCTTTTGCCGACGTAGAATTTGAGTATGACGTACCTATAAACTCTTCGGAGTCGCTCCAGGTGAAAGCCGCAACCGTACTCGAAGGCGACGGATGCGAAACCAACAACGCAGCGGAGAAGACAGTCAGCGTGAAGCTGAACGACTATCCAACAGTGACCGACCTCACATACGCTCTGTCTGAATCAGGTTCTACCGTAAACCTCTCATGGTCGGCACCATCGCTCGATGGACTCACCGACGCAAAGATCGTGAACGAAGACTTCGAGAGCCCCTACTACACACCTATGTCTATCACGGGAGTAGGCAAATGGACCGTTTACGACGGCGACAAACTTGACACATACAACATTTTCCGCGAGACAAACAACCCGTATCAGACACAGCCTATGGCATTCCAGCTATTCAACCGCACCGTAGCCGGAGTACCTGACATGTACTGGGCCGACGCTCAACCGCACAGCGGAGAGACATTTATGATGGCTCCGAGCTGCTCATACGATTACAACGACAACTGGCTCATCTCTCCTGAACTCTCCGGCAACGCACAGACAGTGTCGTTCTGGGCAAAGAGCTGCATGATAACATGGGGTGAGACATTCGAAGTGCTTTACTCTACCACAGGCAACAACCCTGAGGACTTCACACAGACTGTCGATGTTGAGAACTTCCCGGCAGACGGAATCATACCTGAAACATGGACCGAATATAAGGTCGCTCTACCCGAAGGCGCAAAGCATTTCGCTATACGTCACAGAACATACGACACACTCGCGCTGCTGATAGATGACGTAACATTCGAAAGCGCGCCCGATGTTCCTGAAGACATAGCACTCGTCGGCTACCACGTATTCCGCGACGGCGTGCAGCTGACCGGCGAACCTGTCACCGAGACAACCTACAGCGACAATCCTCTGGCAGGAAGCAACGCAACCGACGGACAGGAATTCACATATACCGTCGTACCGGTTTACAACTACGGTCCGGCTCCTGTGAGCAACGCCGTGACAGTATCTGTAAGCACCGGCATAAGCAACATAGACAGCGACGAAAGCGCAGCCAAGAGCACATACTACAACATCAACGGTATGAGAGTGAACGAAAGCAACCTCACTCCAGGCATATACGTGAAAGTGACAAACGGACAATCTAAGAAGATCGTTGTGAAATAACATAATGACATCACAATAATTGTCCTACCGGATATGTTTAAGCGGGATATTGTCTTAAAGACAGTGTCCCGCTTATTCTATGTTTAACTGATAGATTGCGGTGCCTTCTCGTCCGCAGAATAAAACTTATCCTATATAAAACTGAACTTTCCCAACCGCTATTTAAACCAAGTCTGTAATTTTATATCCAAATAAATTCTTATTATTGCCGGACTTTTATACTGCAATCTTTGTCTAAAACACGACACGCTACGCATATACACAATTACGAATATTAGAACGGAACAAATACGGAATAAATTTTATAAACAATTAAAACCACATATAATAAACGTCTTCCATTTAATAACCATATACCCACCCCACGCAAAAACGCAGCACGCAGCTTTTTCCTTTTGCCCAAGACACACATCTTTATGGACAGCGGAGAGCTTGAAGATAATTTTAAAATTTTTATACTTATTATCTTTTATTCTGATATTTATACATACTTTTGCATCATATATAAGATAAAAACAAGAATACACACATCGTATCATAGAAAAAACATAGAACACAACAGACTTTTATTATGAAAAAAAGTACCGGAAAATACACCAGAGAAGCCACCGAGCACAACAAACGCACGGGAATGTCAACACTCAACATAGGTGCCGGCGTAAGATTCCACTTCTGATTACGCACCTAAACCACGCACCTGCGGCACTTATCGGCGCACTTATCCACAAATTCATAAACAATAAACAAAAATGTTAGGAACATTTATTTTCATAGAATTCATAATAATTCTTGTCTTCATTGCCGTTATCGTGATGCAGATAATCCTGTTTTTCAAGATATGGAAAATGACCGACGATGTGGCCGAACTGAAGAATTTCCTTTTAATGAGATTCTCAAAACACGGCCGGACAAACGCGGCATCAGCATCCACAAGATACAGACTGGCGACATACAAGCCCAAAAACCTGAAAGTGATTGTCATGGAGAAGGAGGGCGAACACGTGTATAAATGTATGTCGGTTGACGGAAAGAGCCTTTACTACTTCAACGAGGAGAACCTGCAATATGTGGATAACGGCGACAATGAACCAGCGCCGGAAACTGAAAACAACGGCAACGTGAAGACATCGTCTGACGACAACGCAAACGAACCGCAGCCCTGATGCTTGCGTTAACATAACAAGAATAAAGACCGAAAAAACATTTCCACGCTCATTGTTTAATAATTGTGGAAAAACAGAAAAAAGGGATTGGCCCAACAGCCACATCCCTTTATTTAAATTCGCGCTCATTAGTAACACCAAAACCAGTTTATAAAAAATATCTATATACTTTATTTTAGATAACATTAATGAGAGTTTTATCCAATTATCATTTCTTCTACTTTCTGCTTTGCATTTTCTAAAATATCTTTACCTTCTTTCTGTAATTCTTTTACCTTATTACGAATATTAGAAATATTATCAACTATCTCTTGTTGTTCTTCTATTGGAATAATAGGAATATTTAGCATTTGGAGATCTGCAGGATACACATGTGGTTGAGCAGCTCCTGTTTGTAATCTATAAATTGCATTCTGTTGAAGTTTTAATACTTCAAATAAATATTTTGTAAGATAAGTAGATTCGTCTTTAGAAAAAATTACGGAACAATCGGTAGCATATATTGGATAATCATGATACCAAACATATCCTGCATAAGCTCCTGACGCACTAACAGTAATAACATTACCTTCATAATTTGATTTGTTGTGCTTATATGGACTAGTTTTTCCACCTGCAATAACAGGAATATCCCCACTTTCAACCTCTGAACTAGATAATGCATTACCTTTAACTATATGAGCTATTGACCGAAGGTATATATTCTTATATTTTGTGCTTGAAACATTTTTTCCGAAATATAATATAAATGTTGGATCAATTCTATTTCCTTCTATTTGATTTAACGAACTAAAGAATATGCGATTTTTTAATTTTTTTTCAATCTTAGGTATTATTATTCCTAATTCATTTACAAGATAATTATTTATACTATCTAAAAGATTTTTAGCTTCAATATCTTTCGATTGTTTTTGATGTAAAGCAAATTTAATGATATTTATTATATCATTTTGTTTTTGAATTTTAGGTATAGGAGGTATCTTAATTCCTAAGATTTTGTCTAATCCTAATTTTGGAATAGTAGTTTGTATATAATTCAATTCTAATTGCTTTTTTACAATAGGTAGATCGAAACATATTTTTAGATATTCTGGTAATAATTCTACATGGGGTTTTATCAATATTTTTGCTGCATTTTCTGTCAATATTATTCTTTTCCCTTTAGGAATATTCTTCAAAATACATGTTTTTCCTATTGTTCCTGCAATAGATATAGCCAACTCACCTTCAAAAATCTCATATTTTTTGAGAATATCAAATAAATCTTTTGATATATGCATAAGATTATCTACATTAACTTGTGTTTCTGAAATCATATCTGCAACACGTAGATAAAAATATTGAGTTGGTTGTGAAGAATAGTAATATCCCTTAGGAATACGTTTGCCCCCTTTTACAATAGCTACAGATGATAATTTTGTAAATCCTGATAAATTAAGATTTACATTATAAAATTGAGCATCTAACCGATTTTCAATTCTTGATTTATAGACAATAAAAATTCTATCTTTATTTATATCTTCTTGTAACATGAACATCTTACTAATTTAGTTATCAATATTAATAGAATAAAATTTTTTCAATATAGCAATAATATTTTTTTCTATAGCTTCTTCTAAAGTTATATAAGCATCTTTTTTAAATGTAGAATAAAAATCTAATAGATAATCAGACTTTGGCTCTTCTGCATTTTCTTCCTTTAAAATTACAACATATTTTCCTAAAGCTTTAGCCATTCCCATTTCATAAGTGACATTTGGATTATTTCCTGTAATATCACAAAAACAAATATCACATTTATTTATTCTATTATGTATATCATTTACAATGTTAACAGTAGATCCTTGGTAAGTCATAATCTTACCAGGCAATGATATATCAACATCATATTTATTACAAATATTTTTAATTACACGAGAATATATTTCATTTGTAGAACGAATAACTTCATCATTATAATATGGCATTGCAACAAATACTCTAATTTTTACATTTTGAACTTCTTCGAACATTTCAATTATAGATCTAGATTGAATATCCTTTAATTTATATACCCTATTACTCAATGCCCATTGTTTAAATGCATTATATGTATTTATATTCTTACAAAAATAGAAAACAAATACACAGATAAAATTGATATTTTCAGTCCATTTAGATAGTTCTTCATTATTTGTAAATTCAATTTCTACAGCTTTAAATGCAGATATTAAATCTGTAACATTTATATCAATTTTATATAACGCACATAACCTTGCAACATTAAAAACACATGAATAATAGCAATTTGAAAATACATTACCTAAATTTTTAAGTATTCCTTTGGGTAACTTATCAAAAAAGTATTTCAGAGTATCAGTCTGAATGTCAATGTCAAAAATACTTTTTAATTCTTCATTACTAAATCTATCTTGTGTAAATAATGACCTAAGATTTTCTTCCTCAGTTAAAGGTCTTGCTTTCGCATTTATTGTATAAAAGATAGCAGACTCAAACTTTTCAGACTCTATCGATTTTTGTTGAATTAATATTGAAAATGGCACTATCAAATTTCCGAGTTCTTGTTTAAGACTTTCATCTTCTGATTTAAAAACTTTTTCAATAGCGCTTAATCTGTGATTTCCATCTATTCTTGATAATTTTGTAGCATTATCATAAAATTCTAAAGATATTACTTTTGTAGTTGGATTTTCCCCTATTATATTTTGAAATATAAATTTTGATTTCGTTAATCTAATATTATCTTCAAATCTTACACCTCCTGGTATCGTCTGTTTATTTAATTCACTTATAGCGTTGGGATCTTTCAGTTCTAAGCCAAATAATAACTCAGAAAAAAAACGAAAATGATTATTTCGTAAATATTCTATAATTTGATCTATTCTCCTATAATCAATAGGCCTTTGATAATTATAATTTGTCTCGGAAAATTTAACAAGATTAGCAATAGTAGCAAATCCTCTAAATATATATCTTCCTCCAAAAACAGATTCTATTATTCCTGTTAACTTCATAATTGTCGGTTCTTTTATATTGAACTAATAAATCTTTTCAATTTTTCTCCAATAACATCTAATTCATTGATAGATGTTTTTTTCCTGTTGCATCATATCCAATTTCTTCAGCTATAGCCATAAAAATTGGATAATCTGATAGTTCTTTCTGTTTCGCCTGTTGATATTCATCAATTAAAAGACTTTTTAATTCATCAACTTTATTTTCATATTCAACAAGCAAATCAGCATTCCATGTTTTATAATCTTCTGTTTGTTTAGCAATTGTAATAGAAATTCTTTGCTTATTTTTTATCTCTTCAGCTTTTTGTTTTTGTTTTTGTTTTATCTCTTTTTCCCAAGTTTGGCGTTGAGACAAATATTTATTATCTTTAAGTAGTCTATCTTCAATTTTTTTCTTCATATTTACAAGTGAATCAGACTCTTGCTTTGTCCATTTCTTTAAGAATAATACAGAACTCTTAACTCCAGCTCCGTTTGCCATAAATGCAGTTTGTGGCATACTTATGACAGCGACAATACGAAACCAATCTTCTATTTGAGTCCTGACATATTGCATCGTGCTGTTTGTTAATATACCATCAGGAAGAACGATGGCGAGATAACCTCCTTCTTTTAGAAAGTTATAATCTTGCTCAATGAAAAGTACTTCGGTATTTTGTCTATCTCTATCTTTTTTTGAATGTGAAATAACAGCTAACCAATCTTCTTCTTTTTTTCCTAATTGATAAGTTTTTAAATATGCCTGTTCACTTTGACGGATAGTACTTCCAAATGGTGGATTCGTAATAATAAAATCAAATGTTCCATATTTAAAACCATGATTATTTGTTTTTGCCATAATGGTTTCATCTGATAAAAGTCCATCTGAAGTAATTACATTTGTATGACCGTCGTCATGAATAATCATATTCATTTTTGCTGCACGTGAAATTTGTTCACTGATCTCTATGCCATATAGATTTTTCTCGGCAAAATCATGCCAATACGTAAACCAATGTTTATATTGCCTTGTATCTGTTTTATAGTTAGGATAAAGCTCTGTTGCCTTATTTCTGACTTTATTTAATGCATAAAGCAGAAAACCTCCACTTCCACACGAGGTATCTAAAACTTTTGAATTTTCTTCTATAGGGAGCACATCAACTATAAATTTAACTATTTCTCTTGGCGTGAAATACTGTCCAAAATTACCTCTGAAAAATGAACCCATGAATGTTTCAAAAGCCCGACCTTTACTGTCTAAGTCTGTTTCTCCTAAATTTACACTTTCAAGATATCCTACAACAGTTCGTATCTTACTTGGTGTTAATCTTATATTATCGCGAAATACTTCTTTATCTTTCTGTCTGCCTTCTTCATATAAAGCTATTATACGTCTATATAAATTATCATTCTCGATAAGTCTTCTTTTATCTGCATTTTTTTCTTCGTCTTTTGAAACTGTTATTATTTGAAAATCATAAGGTTCACCCATCCTTCTTGGTTTGCGTTCGTCCCATATTTTACAAAAAATAAGTTTATCCAATTCATCAAATGCTTCTGATGGATTTAATTGTCCACCTGCCCAAAGAGCCTCGTGAGCTTGTTTGAATCTTTTTGTGAGGTCTGCTTGGTCAATAATAGAAAGATCAAAAAAACGTTGTTTACCTGATTCTTCAGGTAAATATTCAGCTCCATAGACATATTTATATGATGCCACATTTTTTACTCCAAATTGGGGTATATCTGGCATTTGATTTCTTGTATTTTGATTTTTGTCTACTTCAAAATAGTCAGACTTGATACCAGATGTAACCCATACATATTTTACATCACGTGGAAGAGCAAAAGCATAACTGTATGCTTGTTCTATAGCCTGCTGATATTCTGCTTCACTTACTTCCTGACGTTTACATTCAACCAGTATATGAGGAATCATACACATATCATCATCATATACAATAATATCTGCCTCTTTTATTTCCCGCCCCATTGTGACAGGAACAAATTGTCTTATTCGGTTAACAGGATAATTATAGTCAAGTATCAATCTTAGAAATGTTTCTGCTTGTACTTTCTCTTCTGGCTTATTATAATTACGCTCTTTATTTTGAAATACATAAGTAGTCGTCCCTTAAAAAGCCCATTTTTGCGAGATATTGTTCACAGACAGTATCT
>ERZ779850.2610-NODE-2610-length-14258-cov-2.826938_pt1 | contig 14258 bp, 10 predicted proteins | sample MGYA00511249_ERZ779850 | MGnify/ENA primary metagenome ERZ779850 (study PRJEB29588, sample SAMEA2162475) | human gut metagenome | biome: human gut; feature: human-associated habitat; material: faeces | place: Denmark | collected 2008/2010 ...
CCGCCGCGTCCTTTGCGCCCGGCACGCAGTTCGCCTCGGCAGTCGGCGCATCCAAACTCGTGAGTTTGATCGTTTCAACCGATATATTTTCGCGGTTGATAACGGTTTGATATTTCCGTCCCCGCACAGGGAGGAACATATTTGAGGAGGATAACTATGGTAAAAAATCTGTTTAAGGGCTGTCTGACTGTCCCGAATCTGCTCTCGCTTATAAGAATCTTTCTTATACCCGCATTCGCCGTGCTCTATTATAAAGGTCATATCGGCTGGGCAGTTCTCATGCTCGCGCTTTCCGGCATCAGCGATTTCCTTGACGGAAAAATCGCCCGCCGCTTCAATCAGGTCAGCGAGCTCGGAAAGATACTCGATCCCGTCGCAGATAAGCTGACTCAGATAACTATCGCAGTCATGCTCTACATAGCTTTCCGCAGTTGCAACGATCAGCTGATGGTCGCTTTCAGCTGGGTATTCCTCGTGTTCCTCGCCAAAGAGGCGGTCATGGTTTTGGGCGGAGCCATAATGATAGCCTGCGGCATCAAGCCCGGCGCAGCCGAGATTTACGGCAAGGTCGCAACCTTCGTGTTTTATCTTGTTATGCTCATCATAATCGGCTTCGGCCCCGAGATAGGCGCGTTCAGAAATTATTGGACTCTGCCCGACCCCGTTCTCATGGTACTTGTCATAATTTCGGCAATACTTACTATAGTTGCTTTCGCAAGCTATATGCCCGCGACCTACAGACAGGTGAAAGAGAAGCACCAGAGCAGAATGGAAGCAAAGGGCAAAAAATAAAAATCGGAATCCGCAAATGAACCGTGTCAGCGGTGTTTAATCATATGCGTTCCGATAAAAGTCAAATCAGAATCCCGGAGATTATTTAAATGAAAAAGATGATGTGTTCCAGGTGCGGCAAACGCCCTGCAATGTTCTTCATAACCAAGGTCGAGGGCAACGAGACCAAGCAGGAAGGACTCTGCATGAAATGCGCCATGGAAATGAATATAGGACCCATAAAGCAGATAATGGAGAGCATGGGCATCTCGGAGGACGAGGTAGATTCCGTCAGCGACCAGTTCGATGAGCTGTTCGGCGAGGACGGAACAGGCTTCATGCCCGGCGGCGCGGGAACGCTTCCGTTTATGAATCAGTCCGAGCAGGATGATGACGATGAGGAAGACGAGACCGACGTTGAAGATGAGGATGACGGCGACGAGAGTGACGGGGACAAGCCCCGCGTCGGCCCGTTCGGCATTCCCGTTATCAACGCAAAGAACCCGAGCGAAAAGAAAAAGGGCAAGAAGAAAAAGGGGAGAAAGTTCCTCTCGCTCTATTGCACGGATCTCACGGAAAAAGCCCGCGAGGGTAAAATAGACCGCATCATCGGACGCGATAACGAGATTTACCGCGCGGTGCAGATTCTCTGCCGCCGCTCGAAGAACAACCCCTGCCTTATCGGCGAACCCGGCGTCGGCAAGACCGCTATAGCCGAGGGACTTGCTTTGCGCATAGCAAACGGCGAAGTTCCCGCGAAGCTCGCCAAAAAGGAAATACACCTGCTCGACCTCACCGCTCTTGTCGCCGGCACTCAGTTCAGAGGTCAGTTCGAGAGCCGTATAAAGGGTCTTATAGACGAGGTCAAAAAAGAGGGCAATATAATCCTGTTTATCGATGAGGTGCATAACCTCGTCGGCACAGGCGATGCGGAGGGCTCGATGAACGCTGCGAATATCCTGAAGCCCGCCCTTTCGAGAGGCGAGATACAGATAATCGGCGCAACGACCTTCACCGAATACAGAAAATATATCGAGAAGGATGCCGCCCTTGAGCGCCGCCTTCAGCCGATAAAGGTCGAGGAGCCGTCGATAGAGGAGACCTATCAGATGCTCGTCGGCATCAAGGACTATTACGAAAATTTCCACAAGGTCACTATAAGCGGCTCGCTCGTCCACAGAGCGGTTGTGCTCTCCGAGCGCTATATAAATGACCGCTTCCTGCCCGATAAGGCCATCGACTTGATTGCCGAGGCTGCCAGCCGTGTCAAGATGGAAATCGACTCCAAGCCCGAAGCGCTTGATAAGCTCGAACGCCGCTTGATACAGCTCAAGATCGAACGCGAGGCGATGAAAAAGGAAACCGACGACGCGAGCCGTCAGCGCCTGAGCGCCATTGAAAAGGAAATCGAAGAGCTTTCGCGCAAGTATTCCGATCTCGAAGAAATCTGGAAGGCTGAAAAGAGCCAGGCTCTCGGCGAAAAGGACGTGCGCGACGAGATTGACCGCGTGCGCCGTGAAATGGACGCCTGCCGCCGTGAGGCCCGTTACGAACGTCTGGCCGAACTGCAGTACGCCGTTCTGCCCAAGCTCGAGGAAAAGCTCAAGAAAGCCGAAAGCACCGAGAAAAAGACGCTTGAGACGCAGCCCAAGCTGTTGCGCACGAGCGTGGGCGCCGAAGAGATTGCCGAAGTCGTGAGTCGCGCCACCGGCATTCCGGTGAGCAAGATGATGCAGGGCGAACGTCAGAAGCTTTTGCACATGGACGAGGCTCTCTCCAAGCGTGTCGTGGGACAGTCCCAGGCCGTGCGTTGCGTGACCGATACGATTCTCAGGAGTCGTGCCGGACTTTCGGATCCCAACCGTCCCTACGGTTCGTTCCTGTTCCTCGGGCCTACGGGCGTGGGCAAGACAGAACTCACGAAGGCGCTAGCCAACTTCCTCTTTGATAGCGATGAGGCGATGGTGCGCATCGACATGAGCGAATTCATGGAGAAGCACTCGGTGGCTCGTCTGATCGGTGCGCCTCCCGGATATGTGGGTTATGAAGAGGGCGGCTACCTGACGGAAGCCGTGCGCCGCAAGCCCTACAGCGTGATTTTGCTCGACGAGGTCGAAAAGGCGCATCCCGACGTGTTCAACGTCTTGCTGCAGGTTCTTGACGATGGCCGCATGACCGACGGACAGGGCCGCACGGTGGACTTCAAGAACACGGTCATCGTGATGACATCCAACCTCGGCTCGGGCGAAATCCAGCAGATGCAGGCGAACGCTCAGCCGGAAGCGATCAAGGATGCCGTGATGGAACAAGTCAAGGCGCATTTCCGTCCCGAATTCATCAACCGTATCGATGAAATCGTGGTCTTCAATGCTCTTGACGACGAAGCCATCAAGTCGATTGCCAAAATTCAGGTGGCAAAGCTTGCCGAACGGATCGCCGCGCAGGACATCACCTTCGAAGTGACGCCTGCGGCGCTCGAGGCGATCGCCCAGGCCGGTTTTGATCCGGTCTACGGTGCTCGACCGCTCAAGCGCGCCGTACAGGACAAGCTTGAAAACCCGGTGGCTCGACTTCTTCTTGAGGGTCGCGCGGCACCTAAGGACAAGGTGGTGTGCGACTACGGCGAGAACGGATTCGAGTTCAAGGTCGAAAAGGCCTAAATCGCTGCAACGACGGCCGACGAGACTGTCGGCCGATCACAAAAGCCTGAATGCGGGACAAACCTCGCCTTCAGGCTTTTTTCTGTCGGTTGAAGTTGTTTTAGTTGAGCGTGGGCGCAAACTCGGAAACGGCGTCTGCTCCGGACAATTCCACATGCACCACCAGACCGTCGGGGGTGGCGTAAAGAGGGGAGCCGCAGTCTTCGCACCACTCAAGCGAGAAACTTTGTTCATGCTCGACGATGTACTTCAGACCTTTGCTCTCGAGGATGTCGCGCGCCGTACCTGAAAATGCATCGACTTCTTCAGGAATCACGGGCCAGGCGACGCCGCAGATGACGTGATCGCGCTCGTTTTTGGGGGTAAGGCCGATGCGCAGTTCGCTCATCTTGTCCTGTTCGCGCGAATTGGGCACGAATAGGCCGAGTGTAGCGATCAGCTGGTCGGGTTCGTAACCCATGCTGCCCGCAAAGTCAACGAGCGACTTCAGGCCCCAGGAACGCATCGTGGTTTCAGATTCGCGCCAGCTCTGATAAAAACCGCCGACGGGCTGCACTTCGAAGACCGAACCGATCATGGTGAGCTCAAGCAGTTCGTGTACCTGCAGGCAAAAATCCATCATGCCGCGGGCTACCTCAACGAGGCCGTCATTGGTGCTGCGGAACAGGTCGGTTGTGTTCTGAGCAGAAACGGAGCAAAGGATGTAGCGGCTGTCGGCAAAGTCGGGCGGCGGAACTTCGCGTACCAAAGAGCCGATGTCGTATACGTCGCCGTGGTTGAGGCGGCGCATCTGTTCGAGAAGGCCGCGCACATCGCGAAACGCTTCCGGGAGATGATCGGCCGAAAGCATGTGCGATCCCATCACGACGTTTGCCTTAGGTGAGGAAAAGCTCTTGCGTACACAATCGGCGATTTTTTCGAGCACATCTTCGTCGAGCACGCCGTGATAGTTGCGGTAGCGGCTCCAGGCCATGATCGGAATCAGCAGAAGCAGGGCGCTGCCGCGTTCGTCGACAACGGCTTCGGCGCAGTCTTCCGCGATGGTAAGAAGCTTCTCATAGCCGTATCCGCCGGGTTCTTCGGCCTTGAAGTGAGCGAGCGCCGCCTCAATGTCGCCGTCTTCGCCTTCAGAGAGAACGGCATCGCACAGTTCTCTGAGGCGAGCCTCATGGGGTTGCGCCTGCATATGCGAGGTGCACTGCACCAACACGCTCATCACACGGATGAGTTCGTTGCGGACATTGTCGAGACGGATTTCAGAGCTCACGGTCAAAATATTAGAAGCGGAAATGAAAAGGAAACTGAGTCTAGCGCAATAGCCCCCAAAAACAAAGATGCCGGTGTTCGAAAATCTTTTTCAGAAACAAACCGAAAGCTTCTCGTAACAAGCGTTTCGGACGTTGGTTTTGCGTCTTTTTCGTATGAAGCCGCATGATAAAATGCGCCAACATTTCCCAAAAGGCCGGTCGCGAGGCTTGGTGTGACGGTGCGCCTTTGGCTTTGCGCGCGAAAGGATCGTCTCACGAGTCCTTGGAAATGCTCGATCGATCGGCCTGTATCCCACGATAAACCCAACGTAATTTTCAATGGACAATATCCGTAATTTTTCCATCATTGCCCATATCGACCATGGCAAGTCGACGCTGGCTGACCGTTTGATTCAGCGTTGCGGTGGTCTGAGCGATCGAGAGATGAGCGAACAGGTGCTCGACAGCATGGATCTCGAGCGCGAACGCGGCATCACGATTAAGGCTCAGACGGCCAGTCTTAAGTACAAGGCCAAGGACGGTCAGATTTACGAACTCAATTTGATCGACACCCCGGGGCACGTCGACTTCTCCTATGAGGTGAGCCGCTCTCTGTCGGCCTGCGAAGGTGCTCTTTTGGTGGTCGACGCCACTCAGGGCGTGGAAGCACAGACGGTGGCCAACTGCTATACGGCTATCGATCTGGGTGTTGAAGTCGTGCCAGTTCTCAACAAGATGGACTTGGCAAGCGCCAATCCCGACGCCGCCAAGGAAGAAATCGAGGACGTCATCGGCATTGATGCCACCGACGCGGTGGAATGCTCGGCCAAGACCGGCATGGGCATCGACGATATTCTCGAGCGCATCGTGCGCGACGTGCCGCCGCCCAAAGGCGACGAAAATGCTCCGCTGCAGGCGCTCATCATCGACAGCTGGTTTGACAACTACGTGGGCATCGTCACGCTCGTTCGAGTCGTCAACGGCGTCATCCGTCCGAAGGACAAGGTGATGCTGATGGCTTCCGGCGCCACTCACCTCGTCGAGCAGGTCGGCGTTTTTACGCCCAAGGCGCAGGTGCGCGACTGCCTCAAGCCCGGCGAAGTGGGCTTTGTGGTTTCAGGCATCAAGGAGCTCAAGGAAGCGCGCGTGGGTGATACGTTTACGCACGCTCAAAATCCTGCTTCGGCGCCGCTTCCCGGTTTTAAGGAAGTCAAGCCCCAGGTGTTTGCCGGTTTGTATCCGGTGGAGTCCAATCAATACGACGCGTTGCGCGAAGCGCTTCTGAAGCTGCAGCTCAACGATGCGGCGCTTCAGTTTGAGCCTGAAGTCTCTCAGGCCCTGGGCTTCGGTTTCCGCGCGGGCTTCCTCGGTCTGTTGCACATGGACATTGTGCAGGAGCGTCTCGAGCGCGAATACGACATGGACCTCATTACGACGGCACCGAGCGTGGTCTATGAGGTGCTGATGACCAACGGCGAAGTCGTGCGCGTGGAAAACCCGAGCAAACTGCCTCCGGTCGACAAGATTGCCGAGATTCGCGAGCCGATCGACACCGTGACGATTTTTGTGCCCAACGACTACGTGGGCGCGGTGATGAAGCTGTGTCAGGAAAAGCGCGGCGTGCAGATCAACATGGCCTACCACGGACGTCAGGTCCACCTGACCTACGAACTGCCGCTGGCTGAAATCGTGCTCGACTTCTTTGACCGTATGAAGTCAATAACCCGCGGTTACGCCTCCATGGACTACGAGTTTAAAGAGTACCGCGCAAGCGACGTCGTCAAGGTCGATATGCTCATCAACGGCGATCGCGTGGATGCGTTGAGCACCATCATTCACCGTACGAACGCACAGTTTCGCGGCCGCGAGATCGTTAGCCGCCTGCGCAGTCTCATTCCGCGCCAGATGTACGACGTGGCGATTCAGGCAGCCATTGGCGCAAACATCATTGCTCGCGAAAATGTGAAGGCCTTAAGAAAGAACGTGCTTGCCAAGTGTTACGGTGGCGACATTACGCGTAAGAAGAAGCTCTTGGAAAAGCAGAAGGCTGGTAAGAAGCGCATGAAACAGGTGGGAAGCGTGGAAATTCCGCAGGAAGCCTTCCTTGCCATTCTTCAGGTTGACGACAAATAAAAAGGTAGGCCGGCAACGGTGCGTTTACATCGTTGGCCGGCTTTTGTTCAGAATTCAAATCATTCTGCCGGGTTGCTTGACCGCTTGCGGCAGATCGCTTTCGAAAGCTCGAAAAAATGAACTTTGCACTGATTTTGTTTCTTCTGACGGTCTTTACCGGCGTGATGTGGATTGCCGAGAAGTTTTACTTCCGTCCGCGCCGCCGAGCTGAGGCCGATGCCAAGGCACGGGAATTTGAGACCGCCAACCGCGAAGCCATCGATCGCGGCGAGACAAGCGTCATCAAGGCGCGCAACGATATGTATGCACGTGACACACGCATGCCCTGGTGGCTGGATTACACGGCAGGACTCTTCCCGGTGATTCTGATCGTGTTCCTGTTGCGTTCCTTCCTTTTTGAACCCTTCCGCATTCCATCGGGATCTATGTTGCCGACCCTTTACATCGGCGACTTCATTCTGGTGAATAAGTACACATACGGCGTTCGTCTGCCGGTTGCCAACACAAAGATCATTGACGTCGGCACCCCGCAGCGAGGCGACGTGATGGTGTTCCGCTATCCGATGGATGAATCGATGGATTACATCAAGCGTGTCGTGGGACTGCCCGGCGATACCGTGTCCTACGTCAACAAGGAACTACGCATCAACGGCGAAGTGGTCAAGCAGACGCTCGTGGGTGATTGGGTTGATCCGTTCTCGATGGTGACTCTGCAGGAACGTACGGAAAAGCTCGGCGAACACGAACATCGTTTAGCTGTTGACAACCGCTATCCGGCGGGACTGCGCGGTCAGCCCTATCCGCGCGTGGGCAACGCTTGCCGTTACTTCAGCAACGGTTTTACCTGCAAGGTGCCGCAGGATCAGTATTTCGTGCTTGGAGACAACCGCGACAACAGTGAGGACAGCCGCTACTGGGGCTTTGTGACCGACGACATGATCGTAGGCAAAGCCGTTCTCATCTGGGCCAACTTCAGCGACATGAGCCGCGTCGGTTCGATCAAATAAGGCGAGAAGAACTATGTCAGCTCAGGTTACACGTGTGCTTCTGCCGGCCGAAGAACTCGAATCCCGCATCGGGTATCAGTTCAAAAACAAAGCGCTACTAAAGCGAGCACTCACACACCGCAGTTTTGCTTCCGAGCACAACGAACGCCTTGAATTTCTGGGCGACTCGGTTTTGAACTGCGTCATCGGTCACGCGCTCTTCCTACGCGATCGTCACTTCACCGAAGGCGTGCTATCGCGCGTGCGTTCCAATCTGGTTTGTGAAAAGGCGCTCGACGAGATCGCCGCACAGATTCAGATCGGACAGTTCATCTATCTCGGCGAGGGCGAACTCAAGACGGGCGGCGCCGATCGCCCCTCTATTCTTGCCGACGCCTGCGAAGCGGTTTTCGGCGCGGTGTTTCTTGACGGCGGCTTCGAAGAGGCTCAGCACGTCATTTTGCGTCTGTACGAGCCGATTCTTTCCGCGAAGGCGATGTCGGGCGAACGTCTTGCTAAGGACCACAAGACGCTGCTTCAGGAATTCCTGCAGGCGCGTCGACTTCCGGTTCCTTCCTACCGAATCATCAAGGTGACGGGCGCGGCGCACTGCCAGCATTTTGTCTGTGCCTGTTCCGTACCCAAGGCCGAACTTGAAGAAGTGGGAGAGGGTAAGAGTCGTCGAGCGGCCGAACAGGAAGCAGCAGGACGCATGCTTGAAAAGGTCAAGGCCAAATTTCCGTACGCAAAAAAAAGTAAATGAGCGACAACGATTTTGAAGCGATGCTGGCCGCGGCCGGCATGGGCAATAAAAAAGAGATTCCGGAGGACTATCGCTGCGGATACACCGCTGTCGTCGGTCGTCCCAACGTCGGCAAGTCGACGCTCATCAATGCGATTGTGGGCGAAAAGGTCTCGATTACCTCGAAAAAGCCTCAGACGACGCGCGACCGTGTACTCGGTGTGGCAACTGACGACGACGCTCAGATCGTCTTCGTGGATACGCCGGGTTTCCAGTCCAAGCACACCTCGCAGCTTCTCAAGCACATGAACCGTACTGTTCGCACCGCGTTGGCCGATGTCGAAGCCGTGCTGTTCGTGATTGATGCTGCCGGTTGGAAAAGCGACGATGAGCTTGTTTTGAAGCTTCTTGACCGAGAAGCCAAGAATGTGATTCTGGTGCTTAACAAGATTGACCTTGTGAAGGATAAGGAGCGTCTGCTGCCGCTCATGGCCGAATCAATGCAGAAGTTCCCGTTTGCCGCCATCGTTCCCGTGAGCGCCGAAAAGGGCAAGATGCTTGACGACCTGAAGGGCGAGATCAAGAAGCTGCTGCCGGTGTCGCCGCCTTTCTTTGATGCGGATCTTTATACCGACAAGTCGCCTCGCTTCATAGCGGCTGAAACGATTCGCGAAAAGGCCTTCCGCCTTTTGGGAGACGAATTGCCTTACGGTCTTGCCGTGATGATCGAGCGATGGAACGAAACCGACGACGGCGCCGAAATCATCGCTTCGCTTTGGGTGAATCGCGAAAGCCACAAGCCGATCGTGATCGGTGAAAAGGGAGCTAAACTGCGCGAAATCAGCCGACTGGCCCGCGCCGACATCGCTGAACTGCTGGGCAAGCGCGTACATCTGGAAGTCTGGGTCCGCGTGCGCCGGGGTTGGAGCGACGACGCCCGCATTCTGAAGTCCCTCGGCTACGGCGACTGATTCTTTTCATATGGCCGCAGCGACTGTATCCCGTTCTCCGGAACGTACACCCGTGGTGCGCGTGCGTTCCGAAGCGGCGTTTGTGCTTTCTACCCAACCGTGGCGGGAGACAAGTGTCATTGCCGAACTGCTCACTCAACGGCATGGCCGTGTCACGGTTGTGGTGCGGGGCGCCAAACGTGTCTCGAGTCGTTTTCGCGGCATCATCATGCCCTTTGTCCCGCTTGTGGTGAGCTTTTCCGGCGCAGGAGACATCAAAAACCTCACCGATGCCCGCTGGATGGGGCCGATGGCGCCCATTGACCCCGAGGGACTCGTGTCGGCTTTCTACGTCAATGAACTGGTGCTACGCCTGACGATGCGAAGCGACTCCTCGCTTCGACTCTACAACGACTATCTGAAGGTGATGAGCGAGGTTTCGCTCAAGGATGGCAAAGAACTTTCTGTGGCCCTGCGCACATTTGAAATCAAGCTCCTCAATTCGCTCGGCTGGAGCCAGGTTTCCAAGGTCGAAGAGATTGAAAAGGGCGGCATCTGGACGGTTCGCCAGGGGGAACTGGTTTGCATTGATGAGCTTTGTGAAGGCGAAAAAGCGGTGAGCCTGGGTACGGCCTTGGCCATTGCCAAAGCCGAAATCACCCCGAGTGCCGATCTGCGTGAGGTGCGCGACGTCCTTCGCCTCATAATCGGCTACTATGTTGGCGACACGGGTCTGAAGACCCGAAAGACTCTGGAAATCTGGTCGCAAATCTGACACATTAGGTAAAGACGGGCGACTCGGTTGCTGAGTGAAAGTAAAGAACCGATAACGCCGTTTTTTGTCGGCAGCCCCTTTTATGTTGACCAAACTTTCTGTCAATCTCAACAAGATTGCACTCATCCGCAATTCTCGCGACGGCAATACGCCGTCCGTTACGCTCTTCGGCGCCGTGGCGCTTAAGGCCGGGGCCGCCGGTCTGACGGTTCATCCGCGCCCCGATGAACGCCATATCCGCCGCGATGATGTTCCGGCTCTCGCCAAGCTTCTCAGGAACTGGCCCGGTCGCGAATTCAACATCGAAGGCAATCCCTTCATGAACTTGATGGAGCACGTCCGCGAAGTTCGTCCTGATCAGGTGACGTTTGTGCCCGACAGTGAGTCGCAAAAGACGAGCGATCACGGCTTTAATCTGATGGAACAGGGCGAAAAGCTGCGTCCTCTGATTGCCGAAGCCAAGGCTCTAGGTTGCCGCGTGAGCCTTTTCATGGATCCGGATCCCGAACAGATCGTACTTGCCAAGGACCTTGGCGCTGATCGCATTGAGCTTTACACCGAAGCTTATGCCGCTGCCTGCGGCACAGCCGCCGTCGGCCCGATGCTCGAGAAATATGCGCTGGCGGCTCGCGCGGCCCGTGAGGTCGGTCTCGGTGTGAACGCAGGTCACGATCTCAGTCTAACGAATCTGCAGGATTTGCTCGTTGCCTGTGAATGTATCGCCGAGGTCTCTATCGGCCACGCGCTGATCAGCGAAGCGCTTGAGTACGGCATGACCGAAACGGTTGGCCGCTACAACGCCGTTTGCCTGCGCGCGAGCGAGCAAATTGCGCTCATGAACCAAAAGTAACAAAGGAAACAAAACATGCTCGGTCCCGTTGTTTGTGATATTGCCGGAACGACTCTGTCGGAAGCGGAGATAAAGCGCATCGCCCATCCGCTCGTGGGCATGGTCATTCTGTTTACCCGCAATTATGAAAATCGAGTGCAGCTCGAAAAACTCTGCCGCGCCATCCATGACATCAAGCCCGGTATTCTGATCGGGGTGGATCACGAGGGCGGCCGTGTACAACGTTTCCGCGAGGGCTTTACCGAAATTCCGGCGATGAGCGCCTACGGCCGAGCCTACAAGGACGATCCGGAAGCGGCTGCCCGATCGCTGACGGCTGCCGGTTTCGTGATGGCTTCCGAACTTCGCACGGCAGGCGTTGACTTTACCTTTGCCCCTGTGCTCGACCTCGATTGGGGGCAGAGCGAAATCATCGGGGAGCGTTCGTTTGCGCTCGATCCCCGTGTTGTGACGCGTCTGGCTCGAGCGCTCAGCCATGGCATGCTCATGGCGGGCATGGCCAATTGTGGCAAGCATTTCCCGGGTCACGGCTACGCGGCTGCCGACAGCCACGTGGCGCTGCCGATTGACGACCGAGAGGTTTCGCGTATTGAACACGCCGATGTGAAACCCTATACCTGGATGGGCATCGGGCTGGCTTCTGTCATGACGGCGCACGTGGTGTATCCGGCTTACGACGAAGTTCCCGCAACCTTCTCTAAACGCATTCTCAAGGGCTTGTTGCGCGATACACTGCACTTTCCGGGCTTTGTTTTTTCGGACGATTTGTCGATGAAGGGCGCAGGGGGCGGTACACTCACAGAAAGAGCCCGGAAGGCGCTTGAAGCCGGGTGCGATGCCGTTATCTGTTGCAATGCGCCGGAGGAAGTCGATCAGATGCTGCAGGAGCTGGCTTTCGAGCCGGACGCCGGTTGGCGTGAGCGCGCGGCTGCTGTCGACCCAAAGCCCTTCCCGCCGAATCACGAAGAGCTTTTAGCTTCCAATGTTTACAAGATTTCTCGCTCGTTGATGACGCTGTGAACGAGAACCGAAGTCAGGACAAATTACAGTGATTATTGATTCGCTTCTCGATACCGACCTCTATAAGTTCACGATGATGCAGTGCGTGCTGCATCAGTTTCCGGACGCCAACGTGAAGTATCGCTTTCGTTGCCGTACCGAAGGTGTGGATTTGAGTCCTTATGTCGATGAGATTCGAGAGGAAATCGAGCACTTGTGTGCGCTGACGATGAAGGAGGACGAGCTCGATTATCTCGGCAGTCTTCGCTTCATCAAGAGCGACTTTGTGGATTTCCTCAGTCTCTTTCATCTCAAGTCGAAGTACGTCACCGTCACGCCCAGTTCCGAAATGCCCTGCGGCATCGACATCGTGATCGAAGGGCCATGGCTGCACACGATTCTTTTCGAGATTCCGATTCTTGCGATCGTCAACGAGGTCTACTTCCGTCATACCGTTCCCGAACCCGATGAGGAAGAGGGCATGGCGAGACTGCACCAAAAAATCCGCTGGATCAAGAACGAACCCGACAACGGCAATCTCAAGATCAGCGACTTCGGCACGCGCCGCCGCTTCTCCCGGGATTGGCAGCGCAAAGTCATCAAGGTGCTTTGCGAAGAACTCGGTCCGACGTTCTTCGCGGGCACGAGCAATGTCATGTATGCCAAGGAGTTCGGCATCATTCCCATTGGAACGATGGCGCACGAATATCTGCAGGCCTGCCAGGCGCTCGGTCCGCGTTTGCGCGACAGCCAGACCTATGGCTTTGAAATGTGGGCGAAAGAATATCGCGGCGACTTGGGGATTGCTCTTTCCGACGTGTACGGTACGGAGCCATTCCTGCGTGACTTCGATATGTTCTTTTGCAAGCTCTTTGACGGTGCACGGCATGATTCGGGCGATCCGGAGAGCTGGGGCGAGCGCATGATTCTTCACTATGCGGCCAACAAATGCGACCCGAGAAGCAAGACGCTGATCTTTTCGGATGCGCTCACAGTGCCCAAGGTGATTGCGCTTTACCGTCGCTTCAATCACCGCATCCGCGTCGGCTTTGGCATCGGAACGAATCTAATGAATGATCTGGGCCCGACGCCGCTTAATATCGTCGTGAAGATGGTACGAGCCAACGGCCAGCCGGTAGCCAAGATTTCCGACACGCCCGGCAAGGGGATGTGCGAGGACGAAACCTATCTTGCATACCTGCGGCAGGTGTTTGGGCTGGATCCTGGCGCCCCCGTCGGTTCTTCCAAACCCTGATGTTTCGTTTGTGTAACGTCGCTATTGGCGACAATGGATCGGTCGATTGCTTCCTGCGGTCGGCCGATTTGACGTTTTTGAGACGTGCAGGCATCTGTTTGCAAGGTGCGTGGATAATGTTCTGGCTCTGAGACTCGATGACAATTTTTGTAAACAGATTCCGCACTTTTGGCTAAAATCAACAAGACTTGTGTTTGAAGGTGTGTTTTACATTTTCAGACACGCCTTCAAAATGATCAGTGCACGGAGAAACAAAGACAATGCATGCACTTAAAACACTTTTGGCAACCGCAGCAGTGCTTCTGCCGTCTCTAGCTTCGGCAGCAAGTCTCAACGGTGCGGAACTCGCCATTACTTGGGCAATTCCGTTTGCGGGCATTCTTTTGTCCATTGCCCTTGTGCCGCTCATCGCTCCCAACCTGTGGCACCACCACTACGGCAAGATCGCCGTTGCTTGGGGGTTGAGCTGCGTGATCCCGATTTTCATGGCCTTCCCGACAGAGGTGGCCGTCGGCTCGGTTGCGCACGCCATGATCGGCGACTACGTGCCCTTTATTCTGTTCGTCGGCGCTCTCTTTATCGTGGCCGGCGGCATTCACATTCGCAGTAGCTTCGTCGGTCGTCCGATCGTCAATGCCGGCATCCTCTTTGTGGGCGCCTTTGTTGCCAACCTTATGGGTACGACCGGTGCTGCCATGTTGCTGATTCGTCCGCTGTTGGCCGCCAACGAAGGCCGTCGCTACAAGATGCACACCTTCGTGTTCTTCATCTTCATCGTAGCCAACATCGGCGGCTGTCTGACTCCGATCGGTGATCCGCCATTGCTGATGGGATTTATGCGTGGGGTTCCGTTCTTTTGGAGCCTGCATCTGTTCCCTGTGCTGATCTTT
>ERZ779850.2629-NODE-2629-length-14176-cov-3.001983_pt1 | contig 14176 bp, 10 predicted proteins | sample MGYA00511249_ERZ779850 | MGnify/ENA primary metagenome ERZ779850 (study PRJEB29588, sample SAMEA2162475) | human gut metagenome | biome: human gut; feature: human-associated habitat; material: faeces | place: Denmark | collected 2008/2010 ...
CTATGGAACCCGTTATGGGAGATTTGGTAGATTTTTAGTCAACTAGCCATACCCTGCGAAACATAGCCTGCACCGAACCGGCCGTCCTCTGGTCGATACTGAGCGTTTCATCGACAGTCCGCCGAGAAGCCGAAACGAAGATTTGGCCGCCTTGATGCGAAGAATCAACATCTGCGAAGAACGAGGCAGCGGGATTGACAAGGTGGTCGCAGCGACCGAGCAGGTCTTTCTGCCAGCGCCCGAGTTTGAAATCATCGGCGAGAATTTCAAGGTTGTTTTGTGTGCGCGAAAAGCCTTCAAGGACTATTCGTCGCAAGAAAAAGAGCAGATTTGCTACCAGCATTGTGTGCTCAAGCATGTGAATCGCAAGCAGATGACCAACGCGACGTTGCGGGAACGATTCGGGATTGAAGCCAAGAATTCCTCACAAATCAGCCGAATCATCAAGGATGCGTTATCGAAGAAGCTGATCAAACTCTGCGACCCGGAAGCCGGTCCGCGTTTGCGCCGATACATTCCTTATTGGGCTTAACGGGGCGTCGATCGATAAGCCGGAAACCAGTAAAACGAACGCTCTCCGACCGTATCGACCGAAGAGCGCTTCATTTCATTGGCGAGAGCTGATCTGAATTCCTACTCTTTCTTTTTCCAGTTGTTCCCAAAGGTATGCTGTTCCGTTTCCACAAAACCGCGATGGCCGTGAACGGTGCAGGCGTTGAGAGCCACTTCGAGCTGTGCGAACTCGTTATCGGTGAGCGTCACGTCGGCCGCACCCAAGTTTTCAAGGATTCGCTCCAGATTCTTTGAGCCCGGAATCGGCACCACGTTGGGATACTTGTGCAGCATCCAGGCAAGCGAAATCTGCGCGTTGGTGGCGTTCTTACGCTTGGAGAAGTCGGCGAGCACATCAAGAATCGGCCGGTTGGCAGCAATGTTTTCCTTCTTGAGCTGCGGCACGAACTTGCGCACGTCGTCGACCTCCTCGAACTTGGTGTCGACCGTCACCTTTCCGGACAAGAAACCGCTTGCAATCGGAGAGAAGGGAACAAAGCCGATGTTGTGTTCAACGCAGTACGGAATCACCTCGGCTTCGCAGCCGCGCTCAAGCATGGAGTAGATGTTTTGCACGGCAGACACAGGTGTTACGGCATGTGCTTTGGCCAGTGTCTCGACATCGACTTGCGACAGGCCCCAGCCGCGGATCAGTCCTTCATCGATCAGGCGCCCCATGGCCGCGGCCACTTCCTCAAAAGAGACTTCTTCGTTGATGCGGTGCAGATAGTAGAGATCGACGTAGTCGGTCGCCAGACGTTTCATGGAGGCGACGAGATGGGCCTTGACGGCATCGTAGACGCTCGGACTCGCCGCCACTTCATCCGGCCGCAGATGCAGTTTTGTGGCAAGCACAACGTCTTTGCGTACGGAGGAAAGAGCTTTGCCGACGAGCTCTTCATTGTGGCCCGGGTAAAACACCACGTCGCCGTAGACTTCGGCGGTGTCAAAGAAATTGCAGCCGGCATCAAAGGCCTTGCGCATCGCGTTGATGCTGTATTCAGTCTCGGGCACTTTGCCGTAGCCGTGAGAAAAACCCATGCAGCCCACGCCGATGGCGGAGACTTCCAGATCGCGAAGTTTTCTTTTTTGCATCTTTGCCTTCCTTGCTCGTGTTCCTTCAACACCCATTCAAGAGCCTCGGAGAAACGTGTCATTCGTTGCGATTGATTATGGCTGAGCGCAAGAATTCCCGCCTGTCACAGGCTGGGGCAAAAATGTCATTTTTCGGAGATGCCCAAAAAAACGCCAGAAGCAGCCATCCGCAATTGAAACCGAGCGCGTCGAAAGACTCCATGTTCAAGCTATCTTCAAGAGGAGACTTTTCCAGCTCAGTCTGCGAAATGGGCCGTAGCCAGGGTTGTGGGAAAGTAGGGTCCGGAGCAGAGAAGTTCAGACGAGACTTGCTATCGTTGCAGCCAATCTGCCGATGTCTGTTACATACGGGCTCATTTCTTCGTAGTGCACGTCAACACCCGGTCTCGGAGCCCATTTTCGGGCTGTGGCCGGTATCGGAGCGGAATCGGGCCTGAGCCACCCGTAGAGAATCCACAAGCCCTCGATCGTTTCGGCTTCCTTGACCGGACATACGGAGTAGAGGTATTTGAAGAGCAACTCGCGAGTCTGCGACGAAACGGCGTTCCAGCCTTCCCTGTATTTTGCGTCGGCAATGAACCAGCGAACACGGTCTTCCGTTTCAAGCCGCACAACATAGTCCGGCGTGACAAAACTCACCTGCGGATCGGTCATTCTGGCAACGCCGTCCTTCCAGGCAAATGGAGACGTGCGAATCAGATCCACCCCGTTTTCCAGGGACCGCATCGGCGAGCAGATGAAAGGCTCGTAGAAAACGGTGACTCGGCTTACGGTCTTGCCGTCCGATCTCTTTTCGAGAACAAACGTATTGGGCACCGGTCTTTGCGGCCAGTGCGGCGGTCGCGCCGAATAGACGAAGCGCTTGTGGTCGGTGATTTCAAAGCCTGCGGCACGCAGATCGTCGATGAGTTTGAAGAGGCAAAAGAGCTCGTAAAGCCGGCTGCGCTCAAATGTCGTCAGAAGCAATCCTTCGTCCATCAGATGCAGCGGGCCCATCTTCTGCCAGTCGCACATGCACTGATACACCAGACGATAGGCCGGAATCGTCAGAAAGACATTTGAAGGAATCGGTGTCTCGCCGTATGGCGCCGGCGTCACCGGCAGAATCTGTCGATATTGCCCGCAAATACGCTTGGCGTGAGAAAGAAGTTCCTCAAGTTGAGACTGATGTTCTCCCAGACGCTTGAGAACCACGCCCATGATCGCTTCGGCGCTGCTTACATAGTCGTCTTCGACCTTGAGAACGTTCGGAAGCTGCGAGCGGCGAATGCCCACAGCCTCCACTTCAGCGGCAAGCACCTCCGTGACGTGGTCAAGAAACCCGAGCATCAGACGGTTTTCCGGCAGATCAAAGGTCTTGCGCTTGGTTTCCACCAACGTGTGGCGCGGCATGTAGTAGCGGTTGTGGATGCGGATGCCGGTGCCGTGACTCGAGGGTACGAGGTCTTCGGGATGTTCGATCACATGCCGAAGTGTGGAGTGCGAGAATCCCGTGAGCCTTCCAACGCCGTCGACGCTTTCCTGCGAGACGAGCTCGAACTTGGCGTTGGTGCGAAAGTAGGGAAGCAGCTGCTCGAAGGTCTTGAGCGTCCTTTCGATCGAATCCAAGCGGTTTTGCAGTTCGGATGCAAAGGTGGTTTCGTCGGCGAAAGCTCCCGCACGCTCGTCCAACGTTGGCTCTTTGGCCCAGACATTGAGTCGGTCGACGACGTAATCGGCCATTTTGCTCACGTAGTTGGCAACAAAGCCTCGCTTGAGCGACAGAAAAAAGGCCTCGGTGTGGATTGTTCCGACACTCGACTCGATTGAGAGTGATACAGCGCCGATCGAGTCCTTGAATAGAACTGCAGGCCAGGTATTGGTCACGGACACAACCGGCTTAAGGATGAAGGCATCTGCATCGCGCCAACTCATCGTGACGATTTGTTCCCCGTTGAGGCAAAGCGTCGGAGAGGGGTTGTGCGCGACGTCATCTGGCTCGAGACCGAATTCGGCAAAGGCAGCATACGGGATACGGACACGCCACTGCCGGTCGGCCTTGACCGATAGGCGAATGCGGTGAAGCGTTTCGGCGCAGACCGCAGCAGGCTCCCTCTGAAGCCTCAGCATGACGCGTTCGGTGTCGGTAAAGAGTTCGAGCTGCGACATCGTCTCTCAATCAAAAGAAGCGATACCATCCCATGGACTTTTCACCGCGCTCGATGAGTTCGGCAAGTTCCGTGCGGCTTCTGTCAAGACCGTTGCCGTCAAAGATCGACTGCATGGCCTCCAACCGCTCGCGGTATTCCTTCCCGTTGCCGTCGATGCGCGGCATCAGACGTTGTACGACCGCAAAGTCGATGGCTGTGCGGTAGGCGGGTTCCGATTCACCCATAAAGACCGCGGCGCCCGCAGAGACGTAATCCTGAATGGCCAGACGTGTTCTCATCGAAACGGAGATGCCGAGCTGCTCATTGAACTCGGCGAAGATATCGTCCAGCAAGGCATTAATCTCTCGAGAGAGTTTGTCATTTGGGTTAGCCGTTCGCGGCCCGAAATGTGTCCGCATGGCACTCCAAGAAATAATAGGTTGCTCTTGCTGGTCATCCAGTTGTTTCAACGGCATCCAGTCCTGTTCCGGCAACTTGACGATGTTGGCACGGTCCAAAAGACGCGGGGACAGGTTTTCCGTCGTGAAATCGTTGTTGATTGTTGCGAGGAATCGGAGCGTATCGGGGATGGAGTAGGTGGATTCTCCACCAAAGGAGACAGACTCACCTACTCTGGTACGGTTGTCACAGATACGCATGAAATCGCCCCAGTAGTATTCCATGGGGGAGAGGTTGGCTTCGTCGAGCAGAATCACGAAGGGAATATCATCGAATCCGCGTTGGTATTCGGCGTCCAATTCCGCAAAAGCCTCGCGGCGGCGGGCGTCCGTGCTCTCAAACGTTTTCGAGAGCGGGTTGTAGTAGCCGATGAAGTCGCGCTTGGAGGTCCAACCGCGCTCCACCGGCACGGTGAGGAAACGTTGTGCCGCCATAGGATTTTTCCATAGACCGGACTGCGTCACCGCCGGCACCTTGTGCATCGAGCGCAGACCCAAGACGGAGGCGAGAATCTCGCAGATAGAGGTTTTGCCCGAGCCTGGTTCCCCGGAGAAGACCGTGAGGAAGTTCTGCGTGAGGAGGATGAAGAAATTGAGAATCGTGTTTCTGTCGTAAGCACGATAACTCTGTACCTCAGCAACCAGTGCGTCGGCCAGGTCCTGGCCAGTGAGTACGCTTTTTGGCAGAGTCGCTACCACGCGAGCGCGACCTTCGAAATTGGTCCGTTCTGTGCCAGATTCCCAGTCGGAAGCTGCCTGCAGAAGTTTCGAGGCGATGGCGCCGTCGAAGGCATAGGCATGCGCTTTCTGTACCGCTTCTTTCAAGTGATCGTCAATCGCGTTGATTTCCGATGTAATTTTGGAGTGCTTTTCATTGAGCGCGTCAGCAGTGGTTTGTAGCGAATCAACTTTGCTTTGCCAGACTTCCTTTTGTTGCCGAAGTTTTTCGATATCACCCATAAGCCCGAGAGCTTCACGTCGTTTTTCGCATTCTTCAGCCAGCAACTTATTGTCAGCGAGCAACGTGCGGTGTGCTTCCTCAGCTTCTCGGCGTTCCTTTTGACGCTGTCGTTCAAGCTCTTGTTTCAGAGTATCTCGGTTTTTCTCAAGCTTAGAAACCTCCCCTCGCAAATAATCAAGCTGATTAGCAATTACACGGTGAGATTCAAGTCGCTTCATCAAATCCGGTTTCTGTTCGAGTTGAGTGACTAAGCGCTCAAAGAAAACCGGATCGTCGATACGGCGACCGATGCTCTTTGAAAGCAAGCCGATCATCGAATCGAAGTACAGATCATTGGTTTTTGTTTGTTGCAGAAGACTTCTGATGCGATTTCGGCGAGATTCCCGAATTTCGTCGTTTTCGCAGAAAAGATCATTCGAGTCAAGTTGGACTTGGGTCCATTGTTCGAAGCGTTCTCGTTCTGCTCGATTGTCCGAGATGCTGGAATACAGCTGCGAAAGCAGTGCCTCATCGGAAAGCATGTCAAAAGCGCATCGCTGCAGCTCGTTGACAAAAATCAAATCAACTTTGACGTTGACGCGCAAGTCGTTTGAGATACAGCTTTGTTCAACTGTTAAGACAGGCGCAGACCCGCTGGAAAGATCAAAGCCGTTGATGACACGCGAGCCTGAGCGAAGTTTCAGATTGACGTATGGGCGATGTAGTGAGTCCTCGAGAAGATTCATGGGACCGTACAGTCGTTTGCCTGCAGACAGCAGAACCTGTACGTTGCTGAGGCGTAAAAGAGCGGCAGCATCTTCGTCTCCGGATTCAGGAGAGGGTTGGAAGCGGATCAAAACTTTCCCTTGAAGATTTAAAGATTCGTCATTCCTTAGGTCAGGGTAGACGACAATGAAACCGCCGAATTGCTCGACAGGACGCAGGGCACCCTGGCTATAAATTTCGTCAAATTCAACGCGTTTTGTATAGTCGGAGCGAGATTCGCCCTTTTCGTTGGTGTTGTCCTGGAAGATCTCCGAAGACCAATCAAGAACATAAAAAGAGCCATCGCTGAGTTTGTGTCGTGCCTTGACGAAGTCAAGACTCACCGCGCCGTATCGTGGAAATGTGTCGTTAAAGTTTTGAGCGTAAAAGCGCTTGGCCGTATCCGACCAGTTGGCGACAAACGATAAGTTCGTGAATTTTCCTAATTGACGGATGTACCCGAGACTTCTCGTCTTGCCGCGGACGGGCTTAACGTCGAAACTGAATTCGTTCTCAATCGGGAAATTGTCGGGAGCAACGTAGGGAGCCGGTTCGGGCTCCGGAGCAGGGGGTGCGGTTTCAACAGAGGTTTGAGTTTCTTCGGTTGCAGGCGCAACGGACACTTTCTGCTCCTTGACGTCTGCGGTCGTCGTTTTTGGAACGGCAGCTACAATGGAAGGTGCCTCGATTTTGCTGCGAAGCTTATGGGTGTCTTCTGCAGGTGCTGGTTCGGCCGGGAGACTGTTGGCGGCGGTCGTGAGCAGGGATTCGGTGGCAGGATTCGATTTCTTGGAATCAAACCCGGCGCTCACGAGTTTTGCCACGCGAGACTTGGCGTTGGTGGAAGTCTTCGTCTTGCGGGCAGGCCTGGCAGAGGCCGGTTTGCCGGCTTGGGGTTCGACGGCAGGTTCAGGCGTTTCGTCGGCTTGATTTGCTTGCGGCTTTCTCTCCTGCGCGAAAGCAAGGAAGGCATCAGTGCCCGCTTTCGTCTTGTCGGACTCGGAGAGCGCTTCAAGGACGTGTCCGAGCACCTCGTCGAGATGCGCTTTGCGTTTGTCCTTGTTTCCGTTGTGTAGCTTTTTTCCTTCGCCCTCGGTGAATTCGTTGTAGAAAAAGAGCATCACATGGGCTGCAAGAGCGTCCGGCTTGCCTTTGAGAATGGAAAGGAGCTTATCGGTGATCGCCCGCACCGTGTCGCGGTCAAATTCCCCGGCATTCTTGAACGGATCCTCGTGATGAACGTCCTTGTCCGCAAGGAGCTGTATGTGTGTCTCTTTGAGCAGCGTGTTGATGAAGGCGTTCATTGCCGGTTGGCTGTTTTTGAATGCCGTAGGAACGCGGTTTCGAAAGGTCAGACCGTCCAGAAACGTGTTGCTGCTCGTACGCATGCCGTGAAACATCGGCGCTTTGGAGAGGTTTTCTCTGACGTACAGGCAAACTTCTTTTTTGGCTTTGTTGGGCGTATGATCCAGCGCAAAAAGGAGGAGATCGGCAGGGGTGAGGGAGGCGAAAGGCGAAGCGGTACGGGTGTCAGACATATGAAAAACCAAGTCCGAAAGGACGGGCAAGTCCCGCGCAAAGCCATGTTGCGCGGGATCGAGACCGTGAAAGGATATTCAAGTGATTTTAATCGTGAGTATCGACCCTCGGCACGCGGCTGCAGGCGAAACATAAGTGCAGTCGATGCGACTTGTTGGTTAAAAACAATCAAAACAAGTGAACATTGAAGGTAAACAGTTCAACTTAGTGGCATATTGATAGGCAATTTATAAAAACGATCTTAGATCGTCCGCACCATCCCACCGTTGGAAGCCTTGCGCACTTTCGTTTTGCCGTTGTTCATACGGATGGCAATTTGACCGCCGCTAAAGGAAATGTCCACGGCGTCCTTCGGTTCGAGCGTGCGAACCAGACCGCCGTTGAGGCGCCGGATTTCCGCTTTGCCGTTGGCGTAAACGATGCCGACAAGTTCCAGATCGGCACTCATCGAGACACTCACGACGTTCGATGAACCCATGGTGCGCACCAGGCCACCATTGTCGTTGCGAAGTTCTGCTTTGCCGTTTCGGATGGTGATAAGCATTTTTGTCTCCTCTCTGATTCAAGCATCAACGCCTTTCTAGTTCGATTGTAGGCTTTTGTCAGGCGTCGGGAAAAACACCTCGAACGCTTCCCGCATGATCTCGTAGACTTTGAACTCGAGTTCGGTTTTGACCTCGTCGCCTTCCTTGTCCATGAATTTCTCTGGTCTGTCGAACACCTTCTGCAATTGCCTGAGGTAGCGGGCCAGCAGGTCCTCATAGCATTTCACGCTGTCGGAGGCAGACAAGGGTAGCAGGGTGATCTTGAAAAAATGCCGGTGCACAAGTTCCATTAAAAAATTCGTCCCTTCGGTTTCATTTAAAAGAGACGAGACCAAGTGCTGTTTGACAGTGTCGAGGATTTTTTCTTGTTGTTTCTCAGCATCGCCTCTGCCCCGCGCAATGACTTGAGCTTCGAACATTCGAGTGTCCGAATAGAGCAGCCGCCAGCTTGCACTTTTTTGCGAAACGAAGTAGGCGGGCAGATCCTCGATGATCTGCGCAGGATATTCGTCTACGTTAACGAAGGTGCCGCAGAATTTGGAAAGAATTGGAACGCAAAATCGTATGTTGTCGCTCGGGTCGAACCGGCTTTTAGCTCTAGGACTAGGGACAAGTAAAGCATCTCGACTCACCAATCGATCGGTGGCAAGTTCCGCTGTCTGCAGTCTGAAAGTAAAAGGAACCCATTTCTTAGGGATCATCCCGCTGCGGGTTTGTTCTACGATTTTTTCAAGCATTAGACGTCCTTCCAGTGCGGTCATGATCAGACTGAAGGCGTGTTGCCGTGAATAAGAGCTGTGAAACGGCAATTTCTCCCAGACAAACTCGGCCATTCGGTCGACTGTCCCTAAAGGCAGCGGCAGATAGATCGGCGGTCGACAGTTCTTGCCCAGACCGTAGCGACGCCACGGATACCACTCGTCGACGAGCGTAAACATCGGATGTTTGCCTCTGCACATCAGTTCGGCTTTGCTCCGAGCGTAGAGGTTGGGAGACGTTCCCGTGAAAACGTGGCGCATCGTGATATGAAAGTTGAGTGGTACTCCGCTGGAGGACCAAAGATCCCAATAGCAACGAAACCGTTGCGGTCGCACAATGAAATATTGATCAGGACGCACGTCGGCGTAAGTGACAAGCGTTCCAACAGGAAAATTCCGGGCATGTTGCCTGAGGTATCTGCAAATTTGGTCTGGATAGAAAGAAGATCGGATTTGATGTTCGTACATGGACGTTTCCTAATTCTTTATTGGCGGCCCGGGAAAAAGCGCTCAAATGCTTCCCGCATCACTTGGTAAACCATGACTTCGAGTTCGGTTTTCACCTTGTCGCCTTCCTTGTCCGTGTAGTTTTCGGGCTTGTCGAACACCTTCTGCAATTGGTTAAGGTAGCAGGCGAGCATGTCCTCGTAGCACTGCACGCAGTCGGAGGCGGACAAGGGGACCAGCGTGACCTTATAAAACTTCTCCCGCGCAAGATTGAGCAAGAGACTCTGCTCTCCGGTGGAGTTCAAAAGCGCCGTGACAAGGTGCCGGTTGATCGCATCGATGATCTTCGTTTGACAATCCTCTGGATTGCCATTGTCTTGCGCGACAGGTTCGATGTCAGTTTTTCTTGCGTCCGACAAAAACAATTTCCAGCGCTTACCTTCCTTTGCCACAAAATAAGCGGGCAGATCCTCGAAGAAGTCGACTTTGTTGTCGGTGACGCTTGCAAAAGTTCCGCAGAACCTCGAGTAGAGCGGCACACAGAAGCAAATGTCGATAGGATTCCAGAACCGCGCTTTTGCTCTTTGGCTCGGCACGAGCAACGTCTTGCGATCGAGCAGCCGATCGGAAGCAAGTTCCACCTCTTGAAACGCAAACGTGACAGGCTTCCATTTCTTAGGCAAAGTTCCGTTCGCGGCGCGCTCCACAAGTTTTTCGAGCGTCAATCGGCCTTCAAGTGCCGTCATGATGAGTGTGAAGGCGTGCGACCTGGAATACACGCTGTGAAAAGGCAGTTTCTCCCAGACAAGCCTGGCCATGCGATCGAGCGTATGTACGAGCAGCGGCGTATGAAGCGGCGCGCTCGTGTCCCTATCCATGCCGAAACGCCTCAATGGCGACCAGCCGTCGACAAGGGAAAACATCGGGTGCCGACCGGTGTTCATGAGCTCGGCCTTGGCACGGGCGTAAAAACCGGGCGAGGGTCCTTTGTAAATGTGCCGCATCGAAATATAGAAATTGAGCGGAAGATAGTTGGCTGACCACAGCTCGTAGACGAAGCGAAAGCGGTTGGGGCGGACGATGCTGTACCAATAGGGCTTTGTGATGTTGTTTACCGTGGGGTACCCGATTGACTCGTTCTCTATGTGTTGGTAGAGAAGCCGGCGAAGCTGATCCGGGTAAAAATAAGATCGGGGTGTATGCACGACCATGGTTCAGTCCCTGTTGTCATTGACGTAGATCACTTCGCCTCGCGTGCTTTCCTTCGGTTTGAAGTCGCTGCTCAGCACCCAGACGAGTGGGCAGGGGACCTGCTTTTCAGACGGATACGGTGTAAAACCGTCGGTAAACGTCACGCAGACGTCAGCTTCAATTTCTTTTTTCGCGATCCAATCCATGATGGCTGGCATGCATGTGCCGCCGCTCCAAAGGTTCTTGCGGGGTTCGAGCGGTTCGCCTTTTTCATATTCGTCGACGGCTTCCACGCGCGTCGTGCAGTAGACGACATAGACCTTGCGCGGGTGGCAGAGCTCAAAAATGCGCTGGCAATGGCCGAGATACTCGGCGATTTCTGTGTCCGAAACGGAACCCGAAACGTCGATACCGATTACGACCGTTCCCAAAGACGGGAAACGTTCACGCCGAGGCAGATAGGCGATATTGAGCCGCCGTTTGTCGGGACGGCTCCAGTTGTAGCGTTGCTCAGCTTTGGCGACCATGTAGCGCTCGAGAATCTGGTACCAGGGTAGGGAGGATTCCAGTATCGAGTTGATGAAGCGGCCAAGGACGCCGCTCATGTTTCCGCAGGTTCTAGATGTCGTGAGCGCTTGACCGAGTTCGATTTTGCCTTCCTCGATCTGCTCGTTGATTTCTTCCTGGGTCAACTGTCGTGCTTGCCGAGGAAGATCCGGGATATTGAGTTTCCCGATGAAGGGCGAATTACTCCCCGAGCTGTCGTCGTCCTCGGATACACCGGCTTGCCCGTTGGCCTCAAGACCGTTCGGGAAAAGCGGTAGCGTTAGACCTTGACCTTTCGAAGGTGACGTTTTTTTCCTGGGCTTCAGCTTGGGCGCAATCTCGTCGTAGATTGATTCCGAAGTGCGGTACTGCGCGCCGAGCATACGAATACCGCCTTCGATGAATTCACCCACGCCTTCGACTATGAGCGTTTCGTTGATGACGGCGTCGCACGCGATGTTGTAGATCACAGGATCTCGGTCGCCACGCCTAGCAATGTGAGCAAAGACGATATGCATCACCTCGTGGGCCAGCAGAAATTCAAGCTGAGCGGGAGAGCACTTCTGTACGAACTCGGGATTGAGCATAATGACGCGGTCTACTGACACGGCAGCAGTTTCGACCGACGTCGTGATGAGCACTTCGTGGCGGTACAGAAGACTGCCGAAAAAGGGATGCCGAAGAAGCAAGCTCACAGCGGCTTTGTTGATTTTCTTTCTGGGATCGGTGTTGGTGGCAAGCATCTTTGATCTCCTTCTCGTTTCAGATCACAAGGCCGCTCTTAAGCAGAAAGCGAGCCACAACCGTGCTGAAGAGGTTGTTTCCGTCGCGAGTCTTTGCTGACGTAAAGTCCTTGCGGTTTGCCGAGAGATACATCTTGGCCGCGGCGACAGTCATTTCGGGTTTCAAGCGCGCCGTGTAGGTCCAGATTGCCTCGGCGTTGTGCACCGTGAGTACGGAACTGAGTTGCGCAATCGTTGCCCACTGAACATCGTTGGCTTCGGGGATTTCGACGCCTTGCGGATCTTTGATGATTTTCTCGGCACTCGGCAGACGCTTCAGTATTTTCAGAAAGCCCACATATTCGGCTGCGGCACCGTCGCCCACGGAACCCGCAACGTGCTCAAGAAAGAGCCTGGCTTTCTTCTCGATTGATTCGGGGATGAGTGCCACGGACGCCCAGGAACGCGGCGTCGGATTCCGGCTGCGCTTGGGGTCAAAGTCGGAAAGCAGACGCGGGCGGGATCTCAGAAAGGCCTGCAGTTTCACGGGAACGTTGTTTGCCTGCGCCCACTTGATCCAGTCATCAAGGTTTTCGGTGAACTCGAGCTCGCGCATACGGTTGGCAAGTTTCGTGCTCAGTCGATTGGCGCCCGAACGGTCTTCAGTACGGTTGCCCGTGGCGATGATGAAGAGTTCATCCGACAGACGCAGCTGCCCGGCGCAGCGATCGAGCACCACGCGGCAGAGCGGGTTTTGCATGTTCATGTCGGCGTCGCTCAATTCTTCGAGAATGAGTACGCAGGGACCCACGCCCTGTCGCAAGGCCCAGAACTCTTCGGGCGGAAGCCACTTGGTGCACTCGCCGTGAAATTGCGGCAGACCCAGCACGTCGCAAGGCTCCCGCAGAGACGGATTGAATTCGATGATGCGCTCAGAAGGAATCTTGTGGGTGTCGGCAAGTACCTGCGCGATTTCGCGTGCGCAGGAGCTCTTTCCGCCGCCGGGCTTGCCGACGATGAACGGAACCACTTCGTGGGTGGTCTTGAACTGTTCGAGGATGGTTGATTTCAGGTCGGAGAATTTCATGGTCGGTTGACTCGTTTTGGTTGTCTGCAGCAGAAATTGTCAACTGTCATGCGTCAATCATTGACGCGTTTAAATCCCTGAAGGAACCAGACGGGAAAAGTGGCAACACAAGATGTTGCGGGCAAAAAAGGGGCCGATCCGAAGACCGGCCCAAGGAGGTTCAAGGAGAAAAGAAAGAAAAAAGTGTGAGACGCAACAATGGTTAGTCAGTCGGTTGCGTCACGAGGTCGATTTCGGTTAACAAAGATTCAAGTTCAGGTGCAACCGACAACTTACGCTCTCGATAGATGGCAACAAGCTCCGAGTAGTTCCACAGGACGAGCTCGCGTTTTTCGGCGCGGCCCTTTTTCTGGTCGACAAAACGATCGAACACGGCGTCACCCAGGTGCTTGGCGTCGGCCAGAGTGCAAAGAAGGTTGTGCCATTTGTCTGCGGCGCTGATGAGCAGTACCTCGTCTGAAGCCGCGCGCAAGTGCTCAAGGTACTGCCTCTTGCGCTCAAGCCAGGGCGCTTTGGCTTGGCCCGAGGCGGGTGCCGCGTCCGAGCAAGCCATCACGAGTTCGAGCACGTGCTTGCCGAAATGCTCTTCGATGACCGGAATGTATTGCGCGCCGCCGTCTTCGATCACGTCGTGCAGGAGCGCCGCGACGAACTGATCTTCGCTGCCGCCCCAAACGGCTACCTGAGAGGCCACGGCCATGGGATGCGAGATGTACGGAATCTCGGTGGATTTGCGCTTTTGGTTTTCGTGAACAAGCGCGGCCAGAGCAAAGGCGGCGCAGATGCGGTCGGTGCAATACATTTGTTTGGTCCTTTCGGTTGCGTTGAGTCGTGCGCTTCGACACTCTTTCCGCGGAAGCTTATCTTCGGAAGTCTTGTCGATTGACAACAAAAGACTAAAACCGCGTGCGTCGTTTTCCGTCGCAACCGATCAATCCCGAGAGACGGGTCGGTATCTGGACTCGAATGCGGCAAGCACACTGCGCAGGCGATCGTCGAGAAAGCTCGAGGCTTGCTGTGCGATTTCATCGGCAATGCCGTAATAGGCGCCCGCAACGCTTCCAGCAATCGCGCACAACGTATCGCTGTCACCGCCGAGGGACACCGCCGTGCGGAGAGCATCCTCAAAATCTGTGCTTTCCAAAAATGCAGCAATGGCCTGCGGCACCGTCTTCTGACAGCTCTCCACATGATGATAGGTTGGACGGATTTCGTCGCAGGTACGGCTGAGATCATAACCAAACTTGCATTCCACATACGCTTTGATTTCCACCTTGCTGTGGCCGGTGCGGGCGAGGAAAATCGCCGCAGCGACAGCTTGTGCGCCCTTGATTCCCTCCGGATGATCATGGGTTACCTCGGCGGTGAGCTGCGCCAGATGCAGCGATTCTGCCATGTCCTT
>ERZ779850.2633-NODE-2633-length-14139-cov-2.668986_pt1 | contig 14139 bp, 14 predicted proteins | sample MGYA00511249_ERZ779850 | MGnify/ENA primary metagenome ERZ779850 (study PRJEB29588, sample SAMEA2162475) | human gut metagenome | biome: human gut; feature: human-associated habitat; material: faeces | place: Denmark | collected 2008/2010 ...
CAACATGCCGCACAATGTGACCTTGTAATCATGTCGGCGGCTGTTGCAGATTATCGGCCTACCGTGGTACAGACTGAAAAGATCAAGAAGCATGATACCGTTAGTACCCTGTTTCTGGAACGCACCACAGATATTTTGGCAGAGCTGGGACAAAACAAGCGTCCCGGACAATATCTTTGTGGATTTTCGATGGAGACGGAATCCCTTTTGGAAAATTCCCGAAAAAAGCTGGAGCAAAAGAATCTGGATCTCAACAACCTCAAACAGCCAGGTGCCGGATTTGCAATTGACACCAATTTGGTAACCCTTCTGACAAAAGAAGAAACCGTTTCACTTCCCCTGCTTTCCAAAGAAGCAGTAGCGGAACAGCTTTTGACATTCATACAAAATCATCGTGCTTAACGATTCATAGATGGAATGAACGTGTACCCATTGCAGCAAGTTCTGCATCCGGTGCACGTTTCTTTTTTCCTAGTTCTCCTAGGAGAAAAGAATTTTTCCACATTTTTCCAAAATCCGTGCAATCTTCCTTGCATTTTTTTACAAAAAATGCTATAATAAACTTACGAAATGAATTTTTACGATAAAGAGCCTGTTTCGTATTTTTCTGCGGCATGCTCGAAGATGGAGGTCATACGATGATAAAGCCATGTAATCCAAATGCAAAATTAGAAACCAAATGCCTACATGCCGGATATACACCGGAAAATGGAGGCCCTGGTGTTATGCCAATTGTACAGAGCACCACTTACCGCTTTGATTCCACCGAGCATGTTGCAGATTTGTTTGATATGCCCATGGAACCGATGTATTCCCGATTTGCCAATCCAACTTGTGACGCAGTTGAACAAAAAATTGCAGCATTGGAAGGCGGCGTTGGCGCTATGCTGACTACCAGCGGACAGGCAGCTTCCCTGCTGTCGATCCTGAATGTTTGCAGCGCCGGAGACAGCTTCCTCGCAGCTACAACGATTTACGGCGGAACGGTCAATCTGTTCGGTGTTACCCTGAAAAAGTTAGGCATCGAGTGTATTTGGGTGCATGCAGATGCTTCTGAAGAAGAAATCCAAAAGGCATTTCAACCCAATACCAAGGCGGTATTCGGAGAAACCATTGCCAATCCAGCACTGGCTGTGTTTGATATTGAAAAATTTGCTGCCATTGCACATAAGAACCATGTTCCACTGATTGTGGATAATACATTTGCAACACCTTGTCTGTGTCAGCCCATTCAATTTGGTGCAGATATTGTGGTACATTCTACAACCAAGTATATGGATGGCCATGCATTGCAGGGCGGTGGCGTCATTGTAGACAGCGGCAACTTTGACTGGGAAGCCAGCGGCAAATTTCCAGACTTTACGCAGCCGGATGAAAGCTACCACGGCGTTGTATACACCCGTGAATTCGGAAAAATGGCATATATCATCAAGGCAAGAATGCAGCTGATGCGAGACTTTGGCTGCTACCCGTCCGCACATTCTGCATTCCTCTTGAATCTTGGCTTAGAAACACTGCCGATTCGTATGAAGCAGTACTGCGAAAATGCAACTGCTGTTGCAAAATTCCTGGAAACTTCTGATAAAATTGTATCCGTAACTTATCCCGGACTGGAAACCGATCAATACCATGCACTTGCACAAAAATACCTGCCAAATGGCACCTGCGGCGTTATTTCCTTCTCCATTAAGGGCGGTCGGCCGGCAGCCGTACGGTTCATGGATGCGCTGGAACTCGCCAGCATTGAAGTGCATGTTGCAGATATTCGCACCTGTGTACTGCATCCGGCTTCCGCAACGCATCGTCAGCTGACTGAAGAGCAGCTGGTTGCAGCTGGTATTGACGGCGGTTTGATTCGTCTGTCAGTTGGTCTGGAACATGTGGATGACATTCTTGCAGACGTTAAGCAGGCATTGGATCGTGTATAATTAATAAGAATGAAACGAAAACCAGCTGCACGGAATACTTCCGTACAGCTGGTTTTTTAGAAACTAAGAAAAAATTTTTCGAAGAAAGAGCCCAGCAAAAGACTGCACCTGCATGCCCCAGTAAGCCAGTGTTTCCGTCAGGCTGCAGTACTTGTCTACCAGAACAATTACAACCGTCTCTTTATATCTGGGAAGTGCCAGATTCAGCGGAAACATATGCTTGCGAATCATATCGCACTCTTTGGGGTTCAAAGAAAAATACCGTCTTGCATTTTCCAATGCAATTTTTGCATGAATCAAACCGTGCCACTTATGAGAGCGATCTGGAACATGCCAATCATATAAAAACAAGTCATGCAGCATACCTGCTCTTGCTGCCGATCGATAGTCCAGTCCCAATCGCTTGCAAATGATATAATTTCCATATGCCACCCGCAAACAATGCGCATAGCAAGAAGTGACCCCATGCTGTGGATATCGTTTCATCTCGACTACCACCGGATGCTGCTGAAGGTCTGCAATACAGAGCCAAAATGCTTCCTCCTGCAAATTCTACCGCCGCCTTTCTGTGTATCATTTTCCAATCCCCTTTCTTTATTATACTACGCAGTGATTCCAGGTGCAAGATTTATTTTTGATAAAATCAGCACTCTATTTCAGTTTTTGTTGCATAAAAAGAAAAAACGTGCTATAATGAAGGCGTGCTGTATTTCGAACAGTCTGTTTTGATCTGGAACCAACCGGCAGGCGGACGCCTAGAAAATAGCAACAACATGCAGAAAGGATATAAAGTTATGAAGAACACAATTGCAACGCTGCAACAGCAGAAGCAATCAGGAGATAAAATCACGATGCTTACTGCCTATGATTATTCCATTGCAGCGCTGTTGGATCGCTGCGGCGTGAATGCCATTCTGGTGGGAGATTCTCTCGGAATGGTAATGCTCGGATATGAAAACACACTTCCCGTTACCATGGAGGATATGCTGCATCATACCAAAGCCGTTTCCCGTGGTGCAAAACATGCGCTTGTCGTTGCCGATATGCCATTTATGTCTTACCAAGTCAGCGTGGAACAAGCCGTTATCAATGCGGGCCGGCTGATCCAGGAGGGCGGTGCACAAGCTGTAAAACTGGAAGGCGGTGCTGCCGTTTGCGACCGAATCACTGCAATCAAACAAGCCACGATTCCGGTAATTGGTCATTTGGGACTGACACCGCAATCGATTAACGTATTTGGCGGATTCAAAGTACAGGCAAAAACCGCAGAACAAGCCAAGCGCCTGGTGGAAGATGCCCTGCGCATTCAAGAAGCCGGTGCAGATGCACTGGTACTAGAATGTATTCCGGCTCCGGTCGGCACCCTCATCAGCGAACTGCTGGAAATCCCAGTTATTGGAATTGGCGCAGGAAATGGCTGTGACGGTCAGGTATTGGTTTATCAGGACATGCTGGGACTCTTTTCTGACTTCGTTCCAAAATTTGCGAAACAATTTGCAGATGCAGGCGCCGTCATTCGAGAAGGCGTTACACAATATATTGCAGAAACCAAATCTGGTGCATTTCCTGCAAAGGAGCATACATTTTCCATCGCACCGGAAGAATTGGAGCAGCTGCGTGCTGCCTATCATAAGGAGGCAAACAAATGAAAATCTTAACCACAATTGCACAAGTACGGGAGCAAGTACAGGCATGGCGAAAAGCCGACGAAACCATTGGACTGGTTCCCACTATGGGATACCTGCATGAAGGACATGCCAGCTTAATCGATGCATCGCATCAGCAAAACACCAAAACTGTTGTCTCAATTTTTGTCAATCCCATGCAATTCGGAGAAAATGAAGATTTTGACAGCTATCCAAGAGATCTGGAGCACGACGCTGCTCTGGCAGAAGCACATGGCGCAGATGTTATCTTCCATCCAGAACCGGAAGAGCTTTATCCGGCTGGATTCTGTTCTTATGTAGATATGGATATTTTAACAAAGGAACTGTGCGGGTTAAGCCGCCCCATTCACTTCCGCGGTGTCTGCACGGTTGTCAGCAAACTCTTCCACATTGTTACACCGGATCGAGCTTACTTTGGCAAAAAAGATGCACAGCAACTGGCTGTTATTCGCCGTATGGTAACCGATCTGAATATGAATCTTACCATCGTAGGCTGCCCGATCATCCGGGAAGCAGACGGTCTTGCAAAAAGTTCCCGCAATACCTACTTATCCAAAGAAGAACGTGTTGCAGCACTGGTTCTTTCTCAGGCGGTTGCCATTGGAAAAGAGTTGGTTCGGCAAGGTGAAACCGACTGTCAAACCATCCTTTCCAAGATGAAAGCACACATCGAACAGGAGCCGCTTGCAAAAATTGACTATGTCAAACTGGTAGACGCTGCTACCATGCAGCAGATTCCGACCTTAGACCGTCCTGCTCTGTGTGCTATGGCTGTTTACATCGGCAAGACCCGACTCATTGATAATTTCTTTACAGATGAGGTAGAATCCGTATGACCATTTCCATGCTAAAAAGTAAAATTCACCGGGCTGTTATCACACAAGCCGAGCTCAATTATATTGGCAGCATCACCATTGATGCCGCCTTGATGGAGGCAGCAGGTCTGATCGAATATGAACACGTCCATGTTGTCAATATCAACAGCGGAGATCGGCTGGAAACCTATACCATTGCCGGCCCTGCCCATTCCGGCATGATTTGTCTGAATGGTGCAGCGGCACGGTGCGGACAAAAAGGCGACTCCATTATTATCATGTCTTACGCCAATGTCACACCGGAAGAAGCCAAACAGCAGAAACCGCACGTGGTATTTGTAGATGAAGAAAATCACATTCTGCGAAAAACACGCTACGAAGCACATGGTGCATTAGAAGATTTACCGGACACAGAGGTACAGGCATGACATTAGCAGTTGATATCGGAAACACCAATATTGTCATTGGCGGATTTGTGCAAAATGAATTTCAGTTCATTGAACGCATCTCCACCAATCGTCAGGCAACCACATTGGAATTTTCTGTTTCGATTCGCACTATTTTACAGCTGCATGCTGTTGATGCCTCTGCCATAGATGGTGCCATTCTTTCTTCTGTTGTACCATCGCTGACCACCGTTCTTTCTCATGCAGTACAGAAAACAGTACAGGTAACACCGCTGATTGTATCACCGGGCATCAAAACAGGTCTTTCCATCTGTGTGGAGCATCCTGAACAAGTAGGCAGTGACCGAGTGGTTGATGCCGTTGCGGCAGCAGCAGCCTATCCTCTTCCCGTTTTGGTCATTGATATGGGAACGGCAACAACCTGCTCTGTAATTGATGCACAACACCGATTTTTAGGCGGCATCATCATGGCAGGTATGCAGACTTCCCTGGATGCATTGGTGACTCGCACCTCTCAGCTGCCTAAAATTTCTTTTGATCCCCCCAAGCAAATGATTGGCACCAATACCATAGACTGTATCAAAAGCGGTCTGCTGTATGGAACCGCATCTTGTTTGGACGGAATTATTACACGAACCGAAGAAGCACTCGGGACACCTGTTACCACCGTCATCACCGGCGGATTGGCACATCTGGTTCTTCCATACTGTAAACAAACGCTGCACTATGACCCGGATTTATTATTAAACGGACTCATTTTGCTCTATCAAGCCAATCGAAAGCAATCGCCACCTACTAAGTAAGGAGTTGCATGATGGAATCTTCACGCTATCAAGTACGAGATCATTTGACCGATCGCAGAATCGGCACTTCAGCCGTTAATATTGAACATGCCCAGCTGCTGTTCGATACCACCTCACAAGCTGCATTGCTGCGGCTGCAATTGCAAAATGTCAGCAGTCAGCCCATCTCTCAAATTACCATTCGCTACATTGCCTATGATGCAAACGGTGTTTTAACAGAAACCAACAACTATACAGCGTCTCTGAACAGTGTTGGATCTGGACAAAGTTTTGAATTAAACGATCCTATTCTGCTGCAAAATGCATCGGCTGCCTTCATTGAAACACTGGTCATTGGCGTGGTTTTTGCAGACGGAACGTTCTGGAACGCAACAGAAGCAGAAATCACAGCTGCCATTACACCCCCAAGTGCACGATTCCAGCAGACGGCGTCCGCACAACAACAAAATCCGTATACACAGCAGCAAAGTCCTTACATGCAGCAACAAAATCCCTACGCACAGCAGCAAAGTCCTTACATGCAGCAACAAAATCCGTATACACAACAGCAAAATCCTTACATGCAGCAACAAAATCCCTATACCCAGCAGCAAAATCCTTACATGCAGCAAATGATGTACACGGATCCACGCCCTAAAATCATCAGCAACCTCAAAACGCAAACCATTCTTTCCTTTGTTTCTGCTGCTGCTGGTCTCCTCATAATTCTATCTGGTATGAGTTCCATTGTGTTGGGAGAAAGTATCTCTGATGCCACCACGATTTCAGGAATCATCTATATCGTCGCTGGAATTTTGGGCTTCATTTTCTCCATTGTTTTTGGTGTCCTCACCATGAAATTTCGAAATCTTGTTCAATCCCAACCACTTCAGTCCCTGCATCAACAGGCAAGCCGACATACTGTCATCAGCGTTTTACAAATTGTGCTGGGTGCATTGTTCAGCGGTGGTATCTTCGCAATCATCGCCGGAATTATGGGAAATTCCGCAGCCAGTCAAGTGAAAAAGTCCTAAAAGCGGGCGGTGTTGAAATTGAAGGAGCAACTAAAAAAATACTTCTCCACAGTCGCCGGAATCTTAACCGTGTTGATTCTGGGAGCTCTGCTCATTTACGGAGTCTTTCACTTTGATTCTGTAAAAAACGGCTACACATCCATTATTAACATTTTAAAGCCCATTTTATATGGCATTGCCATCGCATACATCTTAAAACCACTCTGTAAACTTTATGAATCCCTGTTTCATCGCATACTTTGCAAAATCAATGCACAGAAACGGGAAAAACTGGTGCATGTACTTGCCATTGCAGCAAGTTTGATTTCCGGTTTACTCATCATTTACTGTCTGCTGATTATTCTGCTTCCCAAACTATTGCAGAGTATTCTATCCATCATTACAATACTGCCGGATACTGCTCAGCGAACCATCAAATGGCTGCAAGAATACTTTCGGGGAAATCCCACTGTTTTGCGGCATTTGAATGATTTTTCCGATACTGTACTGCCCAATGTGCAAACTTGGTTGAAAGAGGAATTAATTCCATCTGTTCAGTCCCTCGTCAGCGGCATTTCCAACAGCGTCATCAATGTATTTGCCTGGATCAAAAATATTTTAATCGGCATCATTGTCTCTGTTTATTTGCTGTATGGCAGAAAAAAGTTTGCTGCACAGGCAAAACTCTGTCTCTATAGTATCTTTTCAAAGAAACGGGCAGACTGGATTTTAAAAGAAGCCACCTATGCCGATCGTATGTTCAGCGGATTTTTAAGTGGAAAATTACTGGATAGTGCAATCATTGGTGTCATCTGTGCCATTGTCTGTTCCATTTTGGGAATTCCAAATACGGCTTTAATTAGCGTTATCATTGGAGTAACCAATATCATTCCATTCTTTGGCCCATTTATTGGCGCCATTCCATCCGCTATCTTGATCTTAATTGAATCCCCAATCAAGTGCCTTTGGTTTGTCATCTTTATTATTATTCTCCAGCAAATTGACGGAAACATCATTGGACCAAAAATTCTGGGCAATACAACTGGTGTTTCCAGCTTCTGGGTATTGTTTTCCATCCTGTTATTTGGTGGACTTTGGGGATTCCTTGGTATGATTGTAGGCGTTCCGCTGTTTGCAGTTATTTACGATGTGCTGAAACAAGCTGTTTCGTATGGACTCAAAAAACGCGGACAAGAAGAGCTGCTCGATGCCTATCATGCAGCTACCAAGCAATCCGATGCACAAAAAAAGAAACCTTCTATTCGGCAACGTATCACTACACTGCTGCAAGCGAAATCCAAAAAATAAAAAATCTGCTGCACCCAGCTAGGAAAATGGGTGCAGCAGATTTTTTTATTCTATTTAAGCCGATCGCCACTTTATGCCGATTCTGCCGTTGTCAGCGAAATTTCCTGAAATGCCTTTGCATGTTCTACACCTGCAATCCGCAGCATCATACAATCCGAAAGATCTCTTCCCACTGCCAAAACCACATAACGGTCATCCGCTTGCCGATTGAAAACCGGATCCAATCCAATCCAGCGAGTTCCATCGTAAACCTCTGCCCAATGGTGCAGAAAGGCAGTTTCTTTCTCTCCGTTTTCCGGTTCTGCACAGCAAAATCCTGTTACAAAACGTGCAGATATTCCTGCCCGGCGCAAACAGCTCAAAAAGAGATGCACATAATCCTGTGCCGAACCGGTTCGCTTCCGAAATGCTTTCTCTGCACTGCACAGAATCTCTGCTTCATTTTTTTGATAAGTCATATGATAAAACAGTACCTGCATCAAGCAAGCTGCCTGCTTGCAAATGGACTGCTCACAATAGTTAAGGCAAACAGAAACCGTCTGCTGATAAAATGTTTCCATTTCCTTGGTCAAAGCTGTCAACGGCGATTGCAGCGCATAAATCCGCTTCGGCGCACTGCATTCTCCCTTTTCATAGTTACTGAACACAATTCCAGAGGTTTCATAGGTGAATTCTGTATGCTGTCCGTATGCACTGCCCACACACAGCGCATTGCCGCAAAAATCATGCTGGATACAGTATCCCTCTGTCGGCAAAATTTTGGTATGAATTCCGCAGACCTGCTGTGCATTGCTGCTGCGTGGCGTGATATGCAGGGAAAAATACTGCCGATCAACCGGCCGGTCATATCGAATAGCAGCGGTTAAAGTATATGCAATTCGTTTCATTTTGGTTCTGTCTTCCTTTCTGTATCTACAATCCAGGTATCCTTCCATCCGGATTCATTTTGTGCTTCAAATCGTGTCACGCCGCCCTGCCAGACACGGGTCTGTTCTCCGGTTAACACCACAGCATGTACACAACTTGATCGGGTACATGCAATGGCATTTCCCTGTACATAGGACATCGGTGCTGGAAAGACCTGTTCCTGTGCCAAAAACCGCTCCGGGTTGCGCTGCACCATACTCTTGATTTTCTGAAATTGTTCTTCCCGCAGCTGACTGCCATTGCAAACAAGTTGTCCGCTATGACTATCATACAGCATCAGATTCTTCAAATTTTTTAACACATAGGCACGATCTTTTTTTTGCGTTGGCAAATAAGTCGGCACACTGCGCAGAATCGGACGTTCCTCCAAATAAAATGAAATGATCTGCGGCATATAATAATAAAATAGATAATCATTCATCAATCCGCTCCCCGGCGCATTGAGAATTGCCACATTTCCGGCACGATACGCTGCCATTAAACCTGGTACGCCAATTGTACTCTCCGCATCAAAGGTAACCGGATCCAGCAAGGCATCCGGAATGCAGCGATATAGCGCACCCACTCGCTTTTCTACTCCATTTACAAAGCAATAGAGCACATCCTGTACAACAGACAATGCACTTGGTTCCACAGCTAAGCAACCTGCCTGCTTTGCCAAATACGCCAATTCTAATCTTGCATCTGGATCTGGATGCGACAGCAACACCACATTTTCTCCGCCGCAATTGACAGCATCCATCATCTTTTGAAATTGACCGATCAACTGTAAACTGTCTAAAACAGAAGCGCTTTCCAGCATGGTGGGCGCACACTGCTTGGTCAAAGCTCTGGCGAGCAAGGCGTGTCCGACTCCACGAAGCTGTAAACTATCCTCTTTTAAAACATACCAGGCACCGTCTGGTTCCTGTAACAACTGCATCATAACAGCTTGACAATAAACCGATCCTGGTGGAACCAGCTGCTGACACTGCGGACTGTACGCCTTTGCGGAAAAGACCAGTTGATCCGGTACAATCCCAGCAGATAAAATGGCACCTTCTCCATAAATATCACTGAGAAACAGATTCCACGCCTGGACACGCTGTATCAATCCTTGTTCCAGAAGAGAAAATGATGCTGCTGAAATCTGATTGGCGATTCCGTCAAAATGCGAAAAATCCGATTGCGACGCATAAGACGCTGTCTCACACTGCTCTTGCTGAAATCGTCGCAGCAGGGCGTTCATTTCCTTTGTAAATCGAATCTGCTGATCCAATTTCTGCCTCCTAACCAAAAAAAGGCGCAATACCCCTATCGGAGTAAAGCGCCTTTGCTTTTTGTCAATCTATTTTTCTATATTTTAGCATAAAAATAGCAATTTGTAAAGATAAAAAAGATTTTTGCTTCTAAATTATTTGATTTTTTAAGTATTGTATTCTGATTCTTTGGAAAGAAAAGAGAAATGCAATTTGCTGCCGAAATTTTCAATTGAAGCAATCAAATTGTCAAATAGCCTGTATTGGTTCTTGCCGTCTGAAGAATTGTCTTCTGATTCAATCACATTTCAACAAATATGGAAAATTGAGCGCCCTTTTCCCTTTATTTTTTGTACGTTTTATGCAGATTTTCATGAAAGTGATGTTGACATTTTTTAAATTTCGTGGTATACTGAAAAAGCAAAATGGCAACTTACGGAAAGAAGACTGGCACCCGTTTCAGTTCCATGGATTCTTCTTTTTCTGCCAACTGCATACGTTTTGTCCCTTTTCAAACGTATGAACTACGCATTCCTGAAAGCTGCTTTTCCAGAATGAATTTCCGAAAAAGTGCGCCGATTGATGGGAATGCGTTTGTATTAGCGTACGTTCCTATAAAAATGAACCGTACGTCTTTTTAAAACTGCTCTTTCTAAGAGAGCGGTTCTAAAAATCAAGCATACATAAGGAGCTAAAATCATATGAATGATGAAACCAAAAATCCAGAGACTGCTCAAACAGCGGATTCGGAAGACTTGCACAACCAGAATCCACCGCAGTCTACTCCAGAAGATGCTGTACTACCAGCTACGGAATCCCCTGCCACTGTGGATTCTAATTCCACAGACTCTACAGAAACATCTAATTCTTCTGAAGCAGAATCGCCTTCTGATGCTGTACAGACAGATGCAGTTGATTCCGACTCAGCAGAGCCCAATACTGATGGCATCCTCTTAAAAGAATCATCCGGCTTTCAGCTTCGCACCCTCCTCCAGCAGGGAAAAGCGTGGGTTCGCCAAATCAGCTGGCCGCATTGTATCATGCGGTTTGCCGGCATCTATTTTCTCATTTCTGCTTTTTTTGCTGTTTTCTACTATTCCTTTCACGGAGATACTTCCTATCGACCCATTTTAAACTGGCACGAATTCCGAGACTGCATTTCCCTTCGCAATCTGATTCTGCTGGCAGCAGGTGCATATGTTCTCTTCTCCCTGCTCAAATTAAAATTCAAGCACACCCGACTGGACAGCAGTTTACTAATAGTCGGACTGGTCTCCTTCTCACTGGTAACCCTATGGCGAAATGAAAATATCTATTACTGTTTTGTCATGATTTTAATTACAGCCGTTTCCAGCTATATTGCCTTACAATATGACCGAAAATGTGCCACGAAGAAACTCCCGTTCTGGGTGACTTGTATTTTGCTGCTGCTATTAGCAGGCGGTGTTGCATTCTGTGTAGCAAGTTCCACCATTTATCAATACAAAATGTATGGCACTTCCTGCTTTGACATGGGTATTTTCATTCAGATGTATCATTCCATGATCAATGATCTTTCTGTTGTTACAACCTGCGAACGAAATGAATTTTTGTCACACTTTGCCATTCACTTCTCCCCGATCTACTATTTGCTGCTTCCGTTCTACTATTTCTTCCCACATGCAGAAACATTGCTCATTGCGCAGGCTGTTCTCATTGCAGTCGGTGTCATTCCGCTGATGGGCATTTGCAGACAGTATCACTTTAAAAATGCAACAACGCTCTTCTTTGGAATTACCTATTTATTCTGCTCGGAATTGATTGGCCCCTGCTACTATCATTTCCATGAGAATGCCTTTTTACCGCCGCTTCTGATGTGGCTCTTCTATGCCATTGAAAAGAAAAAGCCGATTCTGATCTATTTCTTTATGGTACTGGTTCTGTTTGTTAAGGAAGATGCCCCGATTTACATTGTATGTATCGGTGCTTATCTGCTATTCCAAAAGAACAAAACAGGTATTCGGAAGCACGGTGCCATTATGGCTGCCATTGGAAATGCCACCAAGCACGGCTTCCTGGTGCGGGAAGGAGACGCATTGGAACGACTTGCCGCTGTAGATATCCTCACATTTGACAAAACTGGTACGCTTACCCATGGCACGCCGCAGGTTATTCGCATCAAAAGCGTGGCACCAGAACAGCAGGCGGTCGAAAACTTATTCTTTTTGGCAGCTTCAGCAGAATCGCTCTCAGAGCATCCACTTGGAAAAGCCATTGTCTCCAGCTATCAGCAGCAAGCTCAAAAACCAATCGATAAGCCATCTCATTTTCAGATTGACTGTTGGAAAAGGCGTTTCGGCAACTGTCGGCAGCAGTCAGATTCTCGCCGGCAATCTGGCACTGCTTGCACAGCATCATGTTTCCATTCCAAAGGATGCTTTACAGGAAGCAGAACGGGAATTGGAAAAGGGCTGCACCATTGTATACCTTGCAGAACATGCAAAGTTTGCTGGCTATCTGGTGCTGTCGGATACACTGCGGACAGAGAGCAAACAGATGATTGCCTCCCTTTCCGATCTGCATGTGCAACCGGTTTTGCTGACAGGAGACAATGAAAAGGCAGCTTCCAGCATTGCTGCACAGCTTGGCATTTCTACTGTTCAGGCAAACTGCCTGCCGGAAGATAAACTGCACTACATTGCAGCTTATCAGAATGAGCAGCATCCTGTCTGCATGATTGGTGACGGTGTAAACGATGCACCGGCTTTGAAAGCCGCCAACGTTGGCATTGCCATGGGCGGAATCGGAAGCGCGACATTGCCGTAGATGCTGCGGACATTGCCCTGGTCGATGATGAAATCAAGGAACTGCCGCACCTACTGGCGCTTTCCAAACGCATGATGACAACCATCAAATGCAATTTGAGCTTTTCAATGAGCTTGAATTTTGTTGCCATTGTACTCGCCATCACCGGTCTGCTCGGCCCTGTTGTGGGGGCTTTGGTACACAACGCCGGCTCAGTGCTGGTGATCTGTAATTCTGCAATTTTATTGAAATGGAGAAAACGAAAATAATACTTGGAATAATTGGCTTAATCATTGGCATTGCAATTGTATGCGGCGCCCTATATTATCTGATCAAGGAACGGCATGATCCGCAATCGAAAAAAATCTATGGTGTTATGCTGGCAATCGGCGGTGTCATTACCATTGCAATGATTCTAAAACTGATTTTATCCTAACTCTTCCTTCCCAAACAAAGGCGGCTCTGCATGCAAACAGAGCCGCCTTGTTTCGTTTTTCTTTTATTATTCAAACGAGAAGGTTTCCTGCAACGGACGCCACTTCTGATCCTTTTCGCTCAAGTTGAGTTTGGTTCCATCCGTAAGTTGATAGCCTTCCGCAGAAGCACTTCCGGCATACGTACCGATCACATCCGGCCACTGGATGCCAATTTCCGGGTCGTTCCAAGCCAGTCCGCCTTCATCTCCCGGATGATAGAAATCGGTGCACTTATAGCAGAACTCTGCTGTTTCACTCAAAACCAAAAAGCCGTGTGCAAAGCCTTCCGGAATATAGAATTGCTTCTTGTTTTCCTCCGTCAGTTCTACCCCATACCACTTTCCATAAGTAGCAGAGTGGGCACGCAGATCCACTGCAACGTCGAACACACGACCACGAATTACCCGTACCAGCTTTCCCTGCGGAAACTGCTTCTGGAAGTGCAGACCACGCAGCACGCCTTTGGTGCTCATGCTTTGATTGTCCTGCACGAATACCATATTCAGTCCGGCTTCCTGCATATCCCGCTGGTGATACGTTTCCATGAAATACCCTCTGGCATCCCCGTGCACCGTCGGTGTAATGACGCAAAGCCCTTCTATCCCGCCGACGTGCTTATCTACTTGAATTTGTCCCATTTTACTGTACCTCTTTTAAATATCTTGCCACTGCATCCTTCCAGTCCGGCAGCAATTGGAAACCGTGCGCTTCCAATTTGGATTTGTCCAAACGGCTGTTAAACGGTCTTGCCGCCTTGGAGCAGCCATACTCTGCCGTTGTGACCGGAGTCACCT
>ERZ779850.2634-NODE-2634-length-14136-cov-48.269583_pt1 | contig 14136 bp, 17 predicted proteins | sample MGYA00511249_ERZ779850 | MGnify/ENA primary metagenome ERZ779850 (study PRJEB29588, sample SAMEA2162475) | human gut metagenome | biome: human gut; feature: human-associated habitat; material: faeces | place: Denmark | collected 2008/2010 ...
GGGTAAAAATCAGAAATTTCCACGATTGCGGAATTGATATGGTATAATCAATTCAACGGTTATAAATGTCGTTAGAAAGGGGGAACTGCTTCAATGAACGGAGCTACTACAATACAGGAACGGCTAAAAGATTTACGATTAAACAAAGGATTAAAACTGGAAGAACTGGCAGAGCAAACAGGTATTTCAAAATCGGCTCTTGGCAGTTATGAAAAAGATGACTATAAGGAAATCAATCATGGCAACCTTATCCTGCTGGCAGATTTTTATGGGGTGTCCCTCGATTATCTCTTTTGCCGGACAGAGAACCGGGCGGAGATCAACACGCCATTAAGGGAGCTGCATTTGAGTGATGAGATGGTAGCACTTCTGAAAAGCGGTCGGATTAACAACCGTCTGCTCTGCGAACTTGCCACCCATAAGGACTTTATCAAGTTTCTTGCGGATATTGAGATTTATGTGGATGGGATTGCCACCATGCAGATTCAGAACCTCAACGCCCTTGTCGATACCGTCCGACATGAAATCATTGAACGGTATCGCCCAGGCGAAGATGACCCGCATTTGAAGGTGCTGCAAGCTGCCCATATCAGTGATGATGAATATTTCAGTCACATGGTACGGGATGACCTCAATCTCATTATCCGGGATATTCGGGAAGCCCACAAAAAGGACAGTGAGAGTGCGCCCCAGACCACCGTTGCCGATGAACTGAAAGAAAATCTGGAAGCGGTCGAAAATTTCAAAGGCAGTCGGGATGAAAAGCTGGTTGTTCTTTACTGCAAGCAGCTCGGTATCAACTATAAAAACCTGTCAGATGAAGAATTTCGCTGGCTGATTCGGATTCTCAAAAAATCAAAGAAAATGGGAACGCCTATCAGCCAGAGGAAAAAACGGTAAAGAAAAACCGCTGTTGCATGGTTTGTTAGCTTCCATGTAGCAGCGGTTTGTGCTGTGGTTATTCAGTTAAATTTTCAGAATGACAAGCTGGAATTTACAGAACAATTTCCCATAACAAAGATGAAATAAATGGTTGAAGGAAAAACATAATAAGTGCTACAGATACACATATTATGTAAAAGTCACTCATTTTTGAATTTGAAAAGATTCGCTTCGTAAAATTATCAGTTATCCTATATACAATAAAATATCCAATTATAGTACCAACAGTATTTGTAATAATATCGTTTATATCACTGGTTCTAAAAGTAAAAATCTGTGATATTTCAATTAAACTTGTAACTATAAATCCCATTAAGGCAATATTTTTAATGTTTCTAAATTTATCCCACAATATCGGCAAAAAGAAACCAAATGGAACAAATAAAAGTATATTCAAACAAGCATTAACGAAATCCGAAACCATATCCAAAAATGGGATAACGTTCACTGCAAAATCAATTTTCAGAGATGCTATATTAGGGAAGCCAACAAGTGCTAAGACCGCAGTAAAATAAAACCCAAATACCATATAAATAATAGTTCGTTTCCAGCTATGAAAACATAACTTGTTATATATGCACCAAATAGGAATTATAAAAACAGCTGCCGCAACAATTTCGATAAGTGCACTATATATTCTATACATGTTTTTCTACCTCCACAACTGTCGATTTGTCATAATCATTCTATCACACCGTTATGAATAAATCATCTCATGCAAAATAATTTCTTCCGCCCGGTTGTGAATGTTATTGCAACGTTGCACCCATTCCATTTGATGGGTACGCTTCAATTCCTCGGTCACGCCCTCGGTAGTTTTCATCTGCTCTATGATGGTGTCTAACCGTTCCTGTGCCTGTTCGTTCAGGTCTGCAAGATATGTCCATAGCTCTCCGGTCAATATCAATGTGTTCAATCTGGCTGGGTGGACTTCTCTTAAATATTCCCGGTGTAGCCGTCCATACTTTCCAATGGAGCGGTGTTCTTCCGGCAGCTTCAAATCCGGGATGTAGTAATCCCCATCAAGGATATAATCAATTCCGTTTTCTGTTATTCTCGGTTTCAATTCGCTCATGTTCCTTACCTCCTGTGGAAGCAGGCTCGTCTGGTACTAACTCAATCACATCGGTAATCTCACAATTCAGCGTTTCGCAGATACGGGCTAATGTGTCCATGCTGATGTGCTTTCCCTCTTTGCTCATGTTGGCAATCATATTCGTTGTCATACCGGCGGCAAGCCTTAAATCTTCTTTTCTCATATCACGCTCTAACAGTGTATGCCAGAGTGGTTTATAGCTGATGTGCATATTGTTTTCCTGCCTTTCTATCCATACCACCGGGGCGGCTGCCCCGGCAGGAACTTTTCTCTTATTATAACACCAATCTTGTGTAATCACAATTTATTCTTGTAGCCTGCCGCTGATACCGTCTGGATTGGTTTTTCCTTTCTTTTTGTTCCCTTTAATTAGCCATGAACTGCTTCATACCCTGACTTTTTGCGGAGGGGTTATCGCCGCCGTAACCCTCCATCAGGTTGACGGCACCCCACACGCCCAGACCGGCACCCAATGCCACGACCAGAGTCTTCAGAACGTCCACTGCGCTGTTAAAGAATTCCATAGAAAAATCTCCTTTATTTTGAAAAAGTGACCCTGCACACACCTGAAATCCGTTTGCAAAAAGCCGAAAACCACGGCGAAGGCTGATTTTCCGGTGTACCTGTTGGGTCAATGGGTAAAAAATAACCGCTCGTCTTATCAGGCGGGCGGGAGTGAATCAGCATCCACCATGACAAAGGTATCGTCTGGGTGGATTTTTTCTTTTCGGTTCAAGAACTTCTCGATATCGAGTGCGTTCTTGGGGTCATAGTCGGAGGTGTACTTGTAGTTCGGGTGCTGGGTCAGGTCGTACTTGTCGCTCATAAACGGGCGCACACCCCGCAATTGCAGGATGCACTTGCCGCCATCCAGCACCGCCAGTTCATCCCGGCTCATAAGTTCGTGGCCGAGTTTTTGATAGTTGGTGCCATAGCTTGGGCTATTGCCACGGGTATCTGAATTGTTGTAGCTGTCGATGGTTTCCTTGCCGAGTGCTTCGGCAAGATCTTTCAGGGTGGTAGGCTCACTGCCGCCGAGGAAAATCTGGCTGTCCATATTGCCCACGATGGTATCCGCATTATCTTTGTAGATGGCTTTCAACTGGCTGCGGGTCTGCAAGACCAGACACGCCGAGATCTCACGGCTGCGGATGGTAGCCACCAGCTTTTCCAGCTGCGGAATCTGACCGATGTTAGCACACTCATCGATCAGGCACCGCACATGGACTGGCAGTTTGCCGCCGTATTGGTCATCTGCCTTATCACAGAGCAGATTGAAAAGCTGGGTGTAGATCATGGAGATCAGGAAGTTAAATGTACTGTCCGTATCGCTCATGATAAGGAACAGCGCCGTTTTCCGGTCACCCAGCTTGTCCAGTTCCAGCTCATCGTACATGGTGGCATCCCGGACTTCCTGAATATCAAAGGGTGCGAGCCGGGCACCGCAGGAAATAAGGATGGACTTAGCCGTTTTGCCGGCAGCCAGTTTATAAAGTTTGTACTGCCGCACTGCAAAGGATTTTGGCTTCTTCTTGCCCAGATCCTCAAACAACAGGTCTACCGGATTCTGATAAGTTTCATCATCTTCCGAAACCTGCATAGTATTCAACATTTCCAACAGTGTTGCGAAGTTTTGCTCCTCAACCGGGGCTTCATAATGCAGATAGGCAATCAATGAAACCAGCAAAAGCCGTTCCGCTTTGTCCCAGAATGGGTCGCCGCCCTGACCTTCACCTTTGGTGTTGGTCATCAGTGCAGTCACGAGTTTCAGCACATCCTTTTCACTATGGATGTACGCCATAGGGTTATAGCGCATACTCTTGGAAAAGTTGATCGTGTTGAAGAATTTTAGCTTGTAGCCGTGCTTTAACAGGGCTTCTCCACATTCCACGCCGATACTACCTTTCGGATCTGTAACCACGAATGATACCGGAAAATTCTTGGAATCACATTGCAGCAGATTCGGCTTGATAAAGAACCTTGTCTTACCGCTGCCGGAACCGCCCACCACCAGCACATTTTTATTCCGGGCATTCTTGGGGTCCGGTGGGCGATTGCTCATCATCAACCGTTCCGTTTTGGTTAGGATGATGTTGTCGGCGAACTTTGGTGCCATGAACGGCTCAATGTCCTTCGGAGTTCCCCACCGGGCAGAGCCGTACTCCATGCCATGCCGGTACTTTTTGGCGTTTTTGCCTTTCAGGTACACCGCCAGCCGCATTCCAGCACCGCAGCACAGACCAATGAACAAGTCAAATAGGTGCAGACTGGGCAGCGGATTTGAAAATGCAGCCGGGAGCGTATCCATCAGCGATACGATTTTGTCGCCAAGTTCCTTACCCGCAGCCAGCCGCCATGCCTCGCCCAGATTGGTAGCTACAAGCCCAATCACCACATAGGGCAGATAGAGCGCCAGCAGCTTGGAAAGCTTCTTTTTGCTCATAGGCCGCGCTCCTCCTGCTTGTGCCGCACTTTGTCCGGCAGATTTGCAACGGACTGCGCCAGATCATGTAGCTTTGCCAGCACGGAAGGACGCTTGGTTTTATCCAGCACCGATGCCGAATATTCCTTGAAAGCTGCATTCAAGGCATCCGTGTCCTGTGCCTTGAAGTAGATTAGATACCGGGGCGGCTTGCAGGACAGGTCTTTCTGGATGGAGTAGTCGATGTGATACCGCTTGGCATAGCGGTCAAAATCCTTGATACCGGTTTTCTGAATCTCCACATTTGTCACACCACGGTTCTGTCGTACCAGCCGCTTCATGGACTGCTTGCCCTGCGAAGCGTGCTTGTCGTACTGCCGCAACAGAAACTGCATCCCGCGCAGCAGGGTGCGGGCGGACAGTTTTGTGGTCGAGATGGCAAGGTTGACCGTCTTATGCTCGATTTCTTCCTGCATCGTTACCACCTCCTGTGCAGAAAATCGTCTTAGCGGTCATGTTCCACCGGGGGCTTGTTTACGGCCTTTTCTGCGTCATTCTGAACCGATTCATCCGGAACCGGAATGACCATCAGGCGACGCCCCAGAGGAAGAAAGGCTTCGGGTTGATGAAATTCTTCTTCATACTTCTGCGCCAGCTCCGGGGAGAGCGATACAAAATCCTCCTCACCCAGACCTACCACCAAAAAGGTTCCGGCAATGACATCGTACATCAGCCCGTCCTCGTCCCACAGGGCACGGTTCAGCGGCAGACCCATAAGCTTGCCGTCATCGTTATAGACGATGGCAACCGGATCTTCAAAAGGGTAGCTTGCGCCGATGGAGCCGCCCACCGCCTGCTGCAAGGCTTTCAGGTCGTTATCGATCTCGACCTGCTGCGGATACTGCCCCGGTGCAATTTTCAGCACCGACAGAGTGTTCTCGTTCTGTTCCATTATCTTCCTCCTCAAATTTGATAGTGATTTCCTGCCCAGCACGGGCGGCGTTCAACAGAGCTGCCACAAAGAAGCCGGAAAAGGCACCAGCTTCAAAAATGATAAACGAATAAATATAATTCATAGCAAACCTCCTACATTGACTGAACTGTGAGAAGAATCCTCTCAGGGAGGACGAGGAGCGCTAGATGCGGTGACGGTATGCTTAGTGGAAACATTGGCATGAGTATGCGGTGCGGCATCGGTAGAAAAATAGTCGTACAGAGCATCCCGCAGAGAATGGAAGCAACGAGCATGGTAGTCGTGCAGACGGAGAACCAGAATCTTCAAAACATCAACGGCGGAACAGTAAAAGTCCTCCGTGACTTCTGCGAAACTCTCATAGCGGGTCATTTCGGTATCCATGCTGCACCTCTCAGTCAATGCAGATGCAGACCATCTTCTCGCGGCCAGCCATAAGAGGGACACTGTTCTCGGCCAGATAACACTGAATCAGGTACAGATCACTGGTGGTAAGGGCAACAAAGCTGCCATTGGTATCGTAGCGAACAAAGACAACGGCACCGGACAGATACCGCTTGCCAGCCAGTGTGATGACCTGACGAGGGTCGTAACAGAGAGCCATCGGCACATCGTCGCTGATGCTGTAGCAGGAATCTGCTTCATCGAAGCAAGGCAGGTAACTGCGAACGTTCGCCAGCGGAGTGATGGTCAGTTCGATCTCCGGGGCAATCACGGCGGCGTAAACTTCATCATCGCCGAGCTGCCGCTCCAGCACATCGCTCATCTTGTTGAAGAAGTCGGTTACAGCATTGTCCATGTGGTTGATCTTCTGGTTCATGGCTTCGATGGTCTTTGCGGTCTTGAGATCAATGGTAGTATTCATAGTGGGTTTCCTCCAAATTTTTGCAAAAAAGAAAGACCCGGTCGGGTCTTACGTTCAAAAGGTGTATCAGCGTTCATTCTGCCGCTGCTGTTTACGCTGCCACTGATCCAGCAGCTTGATGATGGTGTCCTCCATCTGTTTCGGGGTGTAGCTGCGTGGGAAATATTTCCGCAGGGTGTCGTTTTTGATGACCACCTTGTCCAGCTCGTCCTTTTTCTCTTCTCCCATGACCGCAAAGGCAACATCATACGAGAAGTGCCCTTCCTGCGCCAGCCTTTTGAGCCGCTGCGCTTGGGATAGGGACGGCGCATTCTGGGTGTCGTTCATCGCTTCTAAAAAATCCCGCTGTTGGCTTTCGTCCAGATAGGACAATTCCACAGCGGGATTGAAGGCAATTTTCTTTTCGTCTACCATGTCCAGCAGTTCAGGGATGAGGCTGGTCAGACGGATAAACCTTTGGACATTTCGAGCGTTGTCACCTGATTCATCAGCGACAATATCTCGCGCTTTTGCACCAATTAACTTGTGGCCAAATTGGCCACAAGTTAAATCTGACCTAGCACCTTGATTTTTTAGAGCCTCCAGCTTCATTTTGTAGGCGAAAGCCCTTTCACTGGGCAGGATGTTCTCTCTTTGGAGGTTTGAATCCACCATGAGCAAAACAGCGGCATCATCATCCATCTGACGGACGATAACAGGCAGGGCATCCAGCCCAGCAAGCTGTGCAGCGTGCTGACGGCGGTGCCCGGAGATGATTTCATAGCTCCCTTCCGGGCGTGGACGTGCAATCAGCGGAGAAAGCACGCCGTACTGTTCTACGCTTTCCACCGTGCGCTGCATGGACTCATCATCCAAAACCTTAAAGGGGTGGTTCTTGAAAGGGAACAGTTCTCCGATGGGAATCTGCTGAACCTGTTCCCTCTGCTGCTCCTGTCGGGATTCTTCCGTGGAGAAGATGTCATCTGCCCCTTTCAGCGACACGTTTAAGCTGTTTTTCGGCATTCGCCATCACCTCCTCGTATTATAAAAGAGTAGTATTTATAGACCGCTCTCCAGCGGTATGCTACACTGTATGGGATGCTGTGGATTGGTGAACACCTCCTACCGCAAAGACGGTTTGACGAAGGCTCCAACCACAGCTTCTTTGTTGAAATGTTAATCAGTTAGATACCGCCAGACGGTTTATTTAGAACGAGGTTACAAGAGCAAAGAAGTCTGTGGTCCTAAGCAGCATTGAATAATATAACGGAGGTATAAAATGGTCTGTGTCGGAATTGTGGATGCAAAAACGATTGCAACTATGCTGTTGTCCGATGTAGACCTCAAGTCCTACACAGATACAGCATATCACAACGAAGAACTAAAGTCACTCACGAGATACCGATTTGATAAAGTTCAGGAACGCGCTAAACTAAAGCAGTCGGTGTCCAGATTGGTTACAATCCTGTTTCCGGAATTGGAACAGCTTGTTTCGTCTATCCATGGCACTTCAATCTACGCACTTCTCAGTGAGTATCCCGGTGCAAAGCAGATTTCAGAAGCTCATCTGACCAGATTAGCTAATATTCTCGTGAAAACATCCAGAGGCCATTACCGAAAAGATAAAGCTACTCATATCCGAGATGCAGCCAGAACATCCATTGGTTCTGTTATGCCTGCTAAGTCTTTGGAATTAAAGCACACCATTAAGCTCATTCAAGAACTTACCTCCGAAATCAATGAAATTGAAGATGCCATTCGGAAAATCATGGATGAATTGAAACCGCCGATCCTTTCGATTCCCGGAATGGGATTTCATTCTGCTGCGATGATTCTTGCAGAGGTAGGGGATTTTTCGAATTTTAACTCTCCTGACAAAGTTTTGGCTTATGCTGGATGTTCTCCCTCCACATACCAGTCAGGAAAACTCACAAACTGCTATGCACACATGGAAAAGCGTGGCTCTCGTTATCTTCGATACGCTCTTTACACTGCAACCAAATACGTCTGCTACTGGAATCCTGTTTTTACTGAATACCTTACCAAAAAGCAAGCTGAAGGCAAGCACTACAATGTTGCCCTATCTCATGCCACAAAGAAACTCGTACGACTGATTTACGCTTTGCAGAAGTCCGGTAAAGCATATCTTGCCGTCACTTGATTTTCTCCAGAGCCTGAGTTAAACCTAAGAACAACTTAGCTGGCGCAGCGAACCCTTGACAAACCGAAGCATTCAAATGCTATTCTGTTTTTGCGAGGGTTGGCTGGGCTTGCTTTGCTGTTCTCTCCGTCACCCTCGCTACTCCAAGGCCAGCATTTGAATGATGTTTGTCATGGGCAGCGGATGGTTGGCGGATTTTTTCATTTTAGGGCTTGACTTTTAATAGTTAGTCTCGGTCAGAGATTTATAGGCTTCTGCCACCTTGCCTTTGGGGTCGTGCTGGAAAATGCTTTTGCCCACGGCACTGATTTCCGCAGCACGGACAGACCGGGGAATGGTCTGGTCAAACACCTTGATCTTGCTGCCGTAAGCACCCCGAATCAGGTTGTCGATCTGCTGCCCGTAGTTGGTGCGGCTGTCGGTCATGGTGAGCAGGATGCCCTCGATTTTCAGCTTCGGGTTGATCTGCCGCCGGACTTTCTGCACCGTCTGCAAAAGCTGTTCCAAGCCTTTTGCAGACAGATACTGCGCCTGCACAGGAATCAGGGTGGTGTCTGCTGCTGCCAGTGCGTTCACGGTCAGCATCCCAAGGGAAGGAGTGCAGTCCAGCAGAATGAAATCGTATTCATGCTTTGCACCTTCCAACACCTGTTTCAGCATCTTTTCCCGGTTCATGCAGTTAACGAGAGACACTTCCATCCCTGCCAGTTCGATGTTGGCTGGAATCAGGTCAACGCCCTCCGCATGGTGCAGGATACCTTCGCCGGGCGGAATACTTTGGTCGTTCATGGCTTTCTGCATCAGGGTGGAAAGGGTTGTGGGCAATTCATCGGGCTGCTGCCAGCCCATGCTGATGGTCAAGCTGCCCTGCGGGTCAGCGTCCACCAACAGGACCTTCTTGCCCTCCATCGCCAGACCGATGCCCAGATTTTCACAGGTCGTGGTCTTGCCGGTGCCGCCTTTCTGGTTGACGATGGCTATTGTGGTTGCTTTCTTTGAAATTTTCATCACCTCCGCATCGCTAAGTCATGGTTGGTTTGGTTCTGATAGAAAAGCTGCATTGTGGTGGGTGCATTATATAGAGAAGCAAGCAGATACTGTTTCATGTTTCGGATCGGGCTGCTGTTCTCTGCAAGGCACTTCAGCACAAAGCAAATATGGTCGGCGTTCAGCTTCATAAACCGGCTGCGTACCACCTCGGCGGGCTTATCGTCCCCGGCAATGCGCAGCGTCTTGCGGTTGGTGGCACAGGTATCCACCAGCAAATCCACGATTTGGTAGAGGGTATCTTCATCATCCGGGTAAAGCCGGAGAAGAAGGTCCATCTCCAAAGAACGTGAAAAATATTCTTCCAGTTGGGCGCGTTTGCTCATCCAGTCGTTTTCATCGGAATAGATAGGATCAGTATCGCTTACCTCTGTGTTATTTCTATCAGTCTTATTACATCGTAGTTTGGCCGGGTCTTGAAGCGTATTCTGGACGACTCCAGAATCGTCATTATCACGATTCAGAAAGCGTAGTTTTGACGATTCTGACGAAAAATTCTTCACATAGATGAGATCGGGCTTGCCCAGCCCCCTCCGTTTGCGTTCAATCAGGCCGTACTCTTCCAGTTCTCGCAGCAGCTTGGTCGCCTTTTTATCGGCACAGCCCAGTGAATCCTGCACCTCCTGCACAGTATAGATGATGAACACCCGCCCAGCTTTGTCCAACCAACCATTCCGGGCTGAAAGGCTCATGCGGTCCAGCAGGATACCGTACAGGGTTTTGGCATCTGTGGAAAGCGGTTGGAAGCGGCTATCCTGAAACAACAGCTTGGGAATCCGGTAGAAGGAGAACAGCTCGCTGGACTGCCCATAGAAGTAATCAAGGTCTGCGGTTCTTGTCGGCTTTCTTTCGGGCATAGAGAATATCCCATTTTTCAGGTGTGGAACGGAATACATTGACCTGCTTCTTATAAGGGCAGTGGGCATACAGGCAGGTGCGGAACTTGAAATCGGGCCGATAGTACGGACACAGCTTGCAGCTGTCCGGGGCACGGTCAGAACCTTCGCCAGCGGCGATCACATGGTGCATGGAGTGCTGAACATGGCGCAGGGCTTCGTTTCGCTTGTGGCTCACTTGGCATCACCTCGTTTCTCCAGCGGTGTCATCAGGTCTTTGTAACAGGGAACCAGCACACAGGGCTTTGCCCGCTTGTAGGGGCACCCTTCGCACTTGCTGGGGCCTTTGGGCGGCTCAATCAGATAGTAGCAGTTCTCTTTGCCGAGAACACAGCCCTTCTTTCGATTCTTCCAGAAGAAGCAGTGCCGGCAATCTGCCGGGCGGGAAGCATGGTAGCGGATACCGTCCATCGTGACGGTCAGAACTTTTTTCATCGGTAAACCCTCCTTTGACGGATTCGGGAAGTTCAGCCCGAAAATAAAAAAGCGCGTTCCTCTTTCTGTTCGGGAAGAACAGCGAGTGAACGCGCTATGTATGGAGAAAAGTGTTTTGCACGGCTTCCAGCAGAAAGGTGGAAAATAGATTCACACAGATTATCTTGTATTTACATGGATTTACAGGAAAGCGTTTACCAATCTTAGCAGAGAGCCAGAAAACAGGGTTCAAAAGGCGCTTTATGAGGCTTCATTAGCTGGAAAGCCGATTTTATTAGCTGGAGCTGAAAATTCTGCTAATGGCATTAGCTGGCTAATTTTGGTGATAGGTTCAAAATGAAAAATGCGAAGATCGTCTTTCACATGGAAAAATGACCTTCGCATTTCTTAAAAGGATGTCCCTACCCGGGTTCGAACCGGGGGCGTTTCGCTTAGGAGGCGAACCCTCTATCCAGCTGAGGTATAGAGACATATATGTATTATCGTTTGTTTTTGACTTTTCTGCACTTTGTATGGAATGCTTTTCACAACGAAGTGACCGACTGCGTTGCAACCGGAACGGTGTTAAACTTGTTGCATCAAAAATTGTTGAGAAAACTTCGATTCCCGGTCTTGCTTTTGATTAGAGCAATCACTTCTGCCCCCAAGGTATCAGGTTGACCGAATTCTTAGGAGGCGTGTGCTCTATCCAGCTGAGCTACTGAGACATTTATAAGTTTTATGCAATTTTCAAGGCTCGAAGGAATCGAACAATCTGCCGCTTAGGAGGCGGACGCTCTATCCAGCTGAGCTACGGAGACAGGAGCCTGCATCCTTGGGGGCACAGGACAGCCGCCCAAAATACAGTACCATATTATAATACCGCAACCGGGCTGTAAAATCAAGTTGAACCTGCGGGCAAAATGGTGTATGCTATAAGGGAATGCAAAGCGGCTGCGTGCTGCGCAGGGAGGATGCTATGGAAAAAATGAAAAATATCCGCAAAAAGCTGCGGCATCAGAGGTCGGTCCGGCGGAGAAAGCTGGGACTGAGCACCCCGACCCAGATCATCTGCGTCAGCTTTATCATCGTGATTGCGCTGGGCACGCTGCTGCTCACCCTGCCCATTTCCAGCAGGCACGGACGGCTGGATGTGCTCAATGCCATGTTCACAGCCACCAGTGCCACCTGCGTCACCGGTCTGGTGGTGCGGGATACATGGACGCAGTTCACGTGGTTCGGGCAGGCGGTGGTGCTGCTGCTCATTCAGGTGGGCGGCCTTGGCCTTGTTACCCTTACCAGCTTTTTTGCGCTGGCCATGCGCCGGCGCATGGGCTTCCGGGACCTGCGCTTACTGGGCGAGAGCGTCTCGGCAGACGGCTACGATCAGGCCAAAAACGTGCTGAAGATCGTTGTGGGACTGGCGGCGATGTTTGAAGGCATCGGCATTCTGCTGCTGATGTTCGCCTTTGTGCCGCAGTTCGGGCCGGAAGGTGTCTGGATCAGCGTGTTCACCGCCATTTCGGCCTTCTGCAATGCGGGCTTTGACCTGTTCGGACGGTTCGGGGCGTACTCCTCGCTGGTGCCCTATGTCAACAACTACTATGTGCAGGCGGTGATCATATTCATGATCATCTCCGGCGGTCTGGGCTTTATGGTCTGGGTGGAGCTGTGCCAGTGGTACCAAAAACGCCGTCTGTCCCTGCACGCCAAGGTGGTGCTGTCCTTCTCGCTGATCCTGTGGCTGGGCGGTGCGCTGGGGCTGGGACTGATGGAGTGGAACAACCCCGCCACGCTGGGTGCACTGTCGGTGCCCGGCAAGGTGATGGCTTCGCTGTTCCAGTCGGTATCCACCCGTACCGCCGGCATGAACACCGTGGACTTGGCTTCCTGCGGCACCCTGAGCAAGCTGCTCATGAGCGTGCTGCAATTCATCGGCGCAGCGCCCGGCTCTACCGGCGGCGGTGTGAAGGTGACCACCTTCGCGGTCATCATCCTGACCATCCGCAGCGTGGCGCAGGGGCGCGATGATTGCGTGATCGCGGACCATCATATCGAGTCCAAGACGGTCTACCGCGCCCTGACCATTATCGTGCTGGGCGCGGCGGCAGCAATCGGCTCGGCCATCGTGGTGTACTACAACACCTCGGACGCGGTGTCGGTGGTGGATGCCATCTTCGAGTCCTGCTCGGCCTTTGGCACGGTGGGACTTTCCGTAGGTGTGACCAGCCAGCTGAATAACGGGGCAAAGATCCTGTATATGCTGGTCATGTTCATGGGTCGTGTGGGCCCGGTGGCCTTTGCCATGAGCCTGACCGCCAAACCGGACGACAACAAGCGCAAGATCATGCCGGTGGGGCATATCAATGTTGGTTAAATGAAAAAACAGGCGGCTGCACAGCACTTTGCGCAGCCGCCTGTTTTATCGCAAGACAAGAAATTAGTGCAACATTCAAACAGCATATTTGCGATATGCAATTCAACGCTGTTGCTGTTGCATTAAAAAGTTGAATTGCTATAATGTGAGATGATCAGCAACTGCCTGCCGCTCAGACCAGATAGCCCTCAAAGCAGTGCAGGTCCTCGGTCTTGACGATACCTTCCAGATACAGCCCATCCTCCCGGTATGTCTCTGCCTGCACGCTGCCGCGCTCCCGCATGGGGGCGGCAAGTCCCAGCTTATCGTAGGGCAGCAGCACCCGGATGGTGTGCACCCGGTCGCTGAGCACCTCGTCCAGCTTTTGCAGCAGCTTGTCCAGCCCGTAGCCGGTCTTGGCGCTGGTCAGCAGGATATCGGGGTCAAAGCTCAGGGTGTTGGGCTTGTCGCACTTGTTGTACACGGTCAGGCGGGGAATGTCGGCACAGTCCAGCCCGTCCAGCACCTCATCGGTCACAGACAGCTGCTCCTCGCGCTGCTCGTCCCCGGCATCTGCCACTCGGACGATCACATCCGACCATGCGGCTTCCTCCAAGGTGGATTTGAAGGCTTCCACCAGATTGTGGGGCAGGCGGGACACAAAGCCGACCGTGTCCACCAGCAGCACCGCCATGCCGCTGGGCAGCACCAGCTTGCGGCTGGTGGGGTCCAGTGTGGCAAACAGCATATCGGCTTCGGCTACGCTGGGGCCGCACAGGGCGTTCATCAGGCTGGATTTTCCCACGTTGGTGTAGCCCACAAGGCTTACCACCGGCATTCCGGTCTTGGCGCGGGCCTTACGGCTCTCGCCCCGGCGCTTTTCCATCTCAGCCAGCTTTTCAGCCAGCGCGTCAATACGGGCGTGCACATGACGACGATCCAGCTCCAGCTTGGTCTCACCGGCACCGCGGCGGGCACCGCCGCC
>ERZ779850.2639-NODE-2639-length-14115-cov-11.290256_pt1 | contig 14115 bp, 12 predicted proteins | sample MGYA00511249_ERZ779850 | MGnify/ENA primary metagenome ERZ779850 (study PRJEB29588, sample SAMEA2162475) | human gut metagenome | biome: human gut; feature: human-associated habitat; material: faeces | place: Denmark | collected 2008/2010 ...
TATCATAATATAGATTATATTATATTTGCATTGTAACATTTAAAAATATAGAATATATGGCTAATAAAATTAAAAACATTCGTATTTCGTTTACTATTCCTGAGCAGGATTTATTTTCTCTTTATCATTCATTTATTGCAGCTGCTGATTCTTTTCCTGTTTCTGTTAGTCCTCTTTTGTGGGCTCTTACAGATAAGGTTAATCAGAAAAAATATGATAAATTTTGTCAAGAACATTATCACGAATTTTGAGTATGAAAGTATTCAGTAATCCTTCTAAACGGAATAGTAATCTCATAGAGGTTACTGATTCTGAACTTGCATATCTTACAGCATACATTAAGGATTTATCTTCATATGACCGTTTGAAGTTTCCTGTTTGTTTCTATCGTGCTGAGAAGTTTTCACATTTTTATAATATTTTAATTCGTTACATCAATGAAAAAAAAGGACTTTTTTATAATCATTCTTAAGGTGATTGTTTATGCTGCTGGCTTGTTTCTCGGCTATCTCGGTGTTTCTTCTCTGGCTTCTTGCACTGTGCAAAAGTCGGCTCAGTCTGTTGGCCGTGCTCAGATAGTTACCGTTGATACTACTGTTATCGAGCATTCCGGTGTTCTTGATTTCCATTCACTTAAAAAGTAGCTTCAAATCTTCTGTTATGTGTCTGTCACCCGTTCATATTGGTAACCCTTCTACATATAAAGTTTACTGGTCTTCCGCAAAGTCTTATAATGTACCTTGCGGACACTGTGACGAATGTCGTTATTCTTATGAAATGGAATGGCAGACACGTATTTCCTATGAAATACAACATACATATGCTAATCATGGTTGTTGTATATTTTTGACCTTTACTTATGATGATGCTTATCTTCCAGTTTATTGTGATGATGAAGCTGATTTGTATGTTCCTTGTTTTTCGCGTGAACATGTATTGACTACTCTTAATCGTATAAAGGTTTGGGCAAACAAAAAATACGGTAAACGTTCTTACAAATATATATGGTGTTCTGAATATGGAAAAAAGACACAGCGTCCTCATTATCACGCTTTGTTTTTCCTTACTTCTTCTGTTGACCATATTGCTTTTGCTTTGAAATGTCGTGATGCTTGGCAACCTCTTGGTTTCATGTTCCCAAAATGGGATAAGTATAGAGAGTGCTTTGTCGATAAGTACGACCGTCCAGATGATGTTCTATTACGTGATAAGATAGGTGGTAGTAAATACATATGTAAATACGTTACAAAGGACTTGGCTTTCTATGGCATGCCCGAAGTAGATTCCTATCTTAATTGTACTGATCTCTTTCTTCGTCGTCAGAGAAAAGAGGCTATGAAGCCCTATTTGCCTAAACATTGGCAGTCTAATGAATTAGGATATAGTATTTTCGACCATATTGATATATCCACTTATGAAAAGATTGATGCTCTTTTTAATCAAGGTGTGTATAATACTTTAACAGAGGAATTTAATCCACTTCCACGCTATGCTATAAATAAGCTAATGTATCGTAACGTTTCTACTAAAGGTCATTACTATGAGCGCACTTCTGTTACCACTTCTGAAAAGTTTGATAAATCTACTGGCGAGATTACAATAAAGTCCCGTACAAATTATTTATTTGACCGTGAACTCACTGATTTTGGTCGTAAGTATCTTCGTAAAATGTTTGATGCCCGTCTAGACCGACGTTGTGTTAAACTCTCTGAGTTTTTTCAGATAATGAAACAGTTTGATTCGTTTTCTTATGTCTTGCCCGTTCTTCGTAAACTTAATATCTCATTTGATGATTATACTACATTCTATCCGCTCGCCGTGTATCATGATGTCTTATGCAATTACGGTGATAGACCGTTAAGGTATTACCTTGGTGATAATTACGATTACAATAATCGTGATAATGTTTTTAATTTGTATAATTGCTCACACGATACTGATTTCCTTCGTACTAATAATACTACAAAGGTTTGTCGTGTTCCTGCTCCTTATGGTTTATTTGATGACCTTCGTTTTCTTGATAGTTATTATAAATGTCATTCAATTACACTAAAGACAGAGCGTATAATGAAGAATAAACTTCGTTATGATGAACTCCAGTCCCTTAAGCGTGATTTGATGTCTCGTTATGATTTAAATTATTGCTAGTATGTTTAAAAATCGCAAATTATGCTCTCATTTTTCTCGACCTCGTCGTGTTACTGAGAAAGTTCTTAAGCCTTATGTTGTTGACGGTGTCACCCGTTTCCAACTTGTTTCCGTTCCAGTTGATGGTAGTAAAATTCCTGATCCTTCAAAATACCGTCTTCATGACCTTCTTGATGCTGGTATTCCTATGAGTGTTGTCTCTCCAACTATTGTTGCTTCTGTTCCTTCTGATATTCAGTTGTCTCATATGGTGGATTCTATAACTAACTCTAAAACAGAATAATTATGTCTGCATTTTCAAAAATTTCTTTAGGTCGTCCGACAAAAAAATATACACATGATATGTCGTTCGATGTTAATACTACATTTGATTTTGGTAGTGTTCAGCCTACCCTTGTTCAATATCTTGAAGGTGATGATTCATTTAAGTTGTCTCTCAGACAGTTAATGCGTCTTGCTCCTCTTCCAGTTCCTTCCTTTGCCCGTGTTCATCTCCAGCATGAACTTCGTTTTGTTCCTATGGCTGATATATGCCCCTATTATGAGGCTCTTGTTGCAAAGCAACCTTATTATGGTTCTGGTGGTTCTGCTACTCTGTATCAACCCGATTCTGTACCTTATACATGTAATCGTACACTTGTACAGTTCTTGTGTCTCAACTATTCCGATTTCAATGTTCTTATAAAAGATGATACTAGCCGTCAGCATCTTTACCAGTATGCATCTAATAAAGTTCCAGATGGTGCACTAGACCCTTCTGATGATTCTGATTTGTCTTCTCTTAATACCCTTCTCGGTGATTACTGGCAAGGCCCTTATGGTAAGATAGGTAAACTCAAAGTTGATAACTTCGAGAAACTTACTTATGATTCTGATGAAGTTATTGGTGGCCATTTCGATACTCCTCGCCCCGACCCTACCACTAAGCCAGATAATGCTACTACTGGTACTACATACAGTACTATAACTCTTGAAAGTGCTGATTTTGTCATTCCCGTTGATGATACATATACATTTTTGTTTCGTCTTAATTCTACTGGTCGTCGCCTGCGTAAAGTTTTCGTTGGTTGTGGTTTCTCTCTCAGTATAAATGATACTGATAATCTCTCCATCTTGCCCTTACTTGCATTTTATAAGGCATATTTTGATCAGTACGCTCCGCAACGTGATGTTACTTGGTCTTCTACTGTTACATACTCTATTGTAAAGTACATAGAGGAACATTATTACATTGATTTTTCTACATTTACAAAAGATACTACTAATACTGTCTTCCCTTTATTTGTTGATTTTCTTGCTGATTTGTCTGACTGCTGGTACACTCAGTTAGATGATTTCGTTTCAGCTCACCGTAAAACTCCCGTTACCGTTGAGCGCAAGTTTACTTCTTCTGACGGTTTGGATGAGAATCAAGAGATTTCTAATGACCTTTCTTCTGCTGGTTTTGAGTTGCCTTTCCAGCAAGCTGGTACCTCATTTAATAATCTTACTATGCAGATGATTCGTCTTGTTACACGTTTTGTGAATAAAGATTCTGTTATCGGCGGTAAACTCTCTGACTGGTTAAAGGTTCACTATGGTTCTGATGTTGCAAACTCATTGTATAAGCAATCTAACCGTGTAGGTTCTTCCCGTCTTGATGCTCTTGTATCTGATGTAATTTCTTCTTCTGATACTGCTTCTGCCGAAGGCGGAGAACTTCTTGGCTCTTATGCTGGTCAGTCTAAGGCATATAGTGATAAAGATAATTTCACTTATGAAGCCCCTTCATTTGGTTTCTTTGTCATTTTGTCAGCTGTTGTTCCAGATACTGGCTATTTTCAAGGTAATGATTCCGCACTCTACATGCTTGACCGTGATACTATTCCAGTTCCCGATTATGATGCACTTGGTTATGAGGTTACACCTAAAGGCATGATTTTCGATGATAGAGGTGTTGCTGATAAGACTATTACTGGCGGTTTCGGTTTTGTGCCCCGCTATTCTTGCTATAAGCGTAAGCGTAATCTTGTCAATGGTGACATGTCACGTCGTGGTAGTATTGATAGCTATTCTCCTTACTATCTTGACCGTATCATTGCTCCTAAGGATATATCCAGTATTCCTATGTCTGATGGTAGTGTACAAGTTGTAATACATTCTGCTGACATCCCTGCTGCATCTGATGCTTATCGTTATACCAACAAATATCGTTGGTTGGGTAATTCTGATCGAATTTTCTATCAGTCAGGTACTGTCTATAAAGGTGTCTCATACGATGGTGATGAGTTGATTGATGATAACTTCATTGTTCAAATGATATTTGATTTCAAAGTCACTAATAAGTACAAACCTATATCACAGTCATATGACACATATGATGAAGGTACTGATGATGGTAGTATAGACGTTAAACAGGATTAATCACTTTTTCTTTTGTTTAAAATTCTTGGAGTGCATTGTGCTCATGGGCACTCTGCATTCCTTTTTTATTAACTTAAATTTACAAATTATGGCTAATCCACTTGTAGCTCTTGGTTCTGTTGGCTCTCTTATGTCAGGTGCTGCCAGTCTTATGAATAATAAATCACAAGAGCAATACAGATATCAAACTATGTTAAATAGGCAACAACAAGCCTATGCACGTGAGAATAGACAAGCTGAGTTGTCTAATCAATACCAGTATCAGTTTAACTTGCCCTTATTGAATAAGAAAGGTATGCAAGCTGCTGGTTACTCTCTTGCTGGCATTGAAAGTGGTTCGGTTTCTTCTGCTAGTACTCCAGGTACTGCTTCCCCTTCTGCTGGTGCTGCCCCTACTGGTGCTGCTGATGTCACTGCTCAACTCGGTGTTGCTAATCTTCTTCAAAATCTTTCTCTTGTTCAAGCACAAACAGAAAAGACTAAAGAGGAAGCTAAAGGACAACGCATACAGAATAATGTTGACGAGGCTTCTGTCGATTGGGATAAATCTCTCCGTCAGTCTGAGGCAATGATACGTCGTGTTGAAGCTCTTAATGCTGAGAAGTATGGTGAACGTAAGGCTTCTGCTGAAGTTCTATTGACTGAGATTGAAACTTGGATAAAAGATAATGAATATTATCTTGGTGGTTCTCTTACACAAGCTAACTTGGATATTGCTAAGCAAACTCTTTTAAATCTTAAGGAAACTTGTACATTATTGAAAAAGCAAGGTTTTCAAGTTGATAAACAGATGTCTCTTATTGATGCTAATATACGTTCTCTTGATGCTGGCACTGCAAAGACTAAAGTGGAAACTACTGGTATATCACTTGATAATGATTATAAGCGTCAAACTCTTGATGCTCGTGTTGCAATGACTAAGTCGCAGGAAGTTCGTGCTTTGTTGGATTCATATCCTAAGACTGTTCGTGAAGCTGCATATTCTATTATGCTCAATCCGGAACTATATCCTTATGTCGTTGAAGGTCTTTCAGATGATGAGTTAAAACAGTTGCGTAAGTTGAATGAAGATGGTTTGAAAATAAAAGACTGGATTGATCTTTTTATCGGTAAATAATCTTTATCTTTGTAATATGTTAAGTAATATACTATTTTTAGGCTCTTTGGGTGTCGTTGAGTTTATCATTTTAATTCCTCTTATTGCGATACCTATTTTGTTAGTTATTGCTCTTTTTCGTATCATTAGACGTCTCAAATGAGGCGTCTTTTTTGTTACAATATGTCATTCCTGGTGTGTCTTTTTTAACTATAAAATGGCGAGCAGCTTTTACAATATGTCATTCCAATGGCGTGTGAGCTCTGCTCACATTATCTGGAGCGGTGAGCTACGTCGAGCCGCAGGGCTTCAGCCCCATAAACATAAAAAAAGCGGCAGCGATAAAAAATGGCCTTGTGCCATAGCGACAGCTCGCCGGAACGGCGAATAAAGTTTAAGATCGTACGGATAACGTTAAATTATTGCCAACACGCACGGCAATATAGTGGCTGTATAATTTTTGGCTGACAAGGAGCGAAGTGACCCCCAGCCAACTCTATTTGATTGCAGTGACAAGAAGCGAAGCGACCCCCACTGCACGCTTATAGAAGCGCCATTTAGCTTGATGGCGCTAGCCTACTTGCCCAACTATTGTCAATCGGTAGTCCCCCCTGTGGCTCCGACGCTTACACTTGAAGCGCACAGACGTTGCACAATTCTAAATACCTTGCCGTCTGTTGTTGTTCTTATTTAAAATTTTTTTAATGCGTGCGCGCGATTTAACGTGTGCACGCAAATTATTGTTAAATATTTATTTCTATTGATTTAACATATTCGAGATTATATTAATTTATTGGGTAATAAACAAATACTAATAAAAGAAACTAAAAGGTTGATATGTAGAAAATAATTAATATATTTGCATCGATTATCGTAAGTTATTTATAACATATGTTGTAAACATGGAACATAAAATAAATAATAACACTAGAATTATAATTTCCATCGGATCAAATACAGAACAAAATAAAAATATTAGACAAGCCAAAGATTTATTAAACAAATATTTCCACGACATTAAATATTCTTCCTCCATATGGACTAGTCCAATAGAAATTAAATCGGAACAATTTCTAAACTGTATAGGAATTACAGAAACTACGTTAGATCTAAATGAGATAACAGGTATCTTAAAAAATATTGAACATTTATGTGAAAGTTCTCACAAAGAACATAAAATGGGAATAGTCAAACTGGATCTCGATTTATTATCTTATGGAGATGTCAAATATCATACAGATGATTGGAATAGACCGTATATACATAATTTATTAAAAGAATTCAATATTAATTTTTAACTAATTAATAATAAAGCAAATGAAATATCAAGCACTTTTATTTATCATAATGTTTTTCCCTATAGTGGAATCAATTAATGCACAGAATTTTAAAGAAAACTTCAAGGATAGTACATTAAGGATAGATTATATTTTCTCAGGAAATACAAGCTCACAATCAATCGCCGTTGATAAGTTAAATGTTATGCCAAGGTGGTATGGTAAAACATCCAGATTATCAGAAGTACCGGTTGAGGGTAATGGACAAATTACTGTAACCGACTACAAAACCGGAGAAGCATTATATAAGAATTCATTTTCAACGTTGTTTCAGGAATGGTTGACGTATGATGAAGCAAAAAATAATATCCGTTCATTTGAGAATGTATTTCTCGTACCTTTTCCAAAGAAAAAGGTTAATGTGACAATAGACCTCAGAAATAATCGTAGAGAGATAATAAAATCGATGACTTATACTGTCGATCCTGAGGATATATTGATAAAACAAATTGGTTTTAAAGATATAACTCCATATGAGGTATTACAGCAGGCAAAAGACACAACGCGCTGTATACATATTGCATACATTGCCGAAGGATATACAAAAGACGAGATGCAAACATTCTTAAATGACGCCAAGATAGCCAATGATGCCATCTTCGAGCATGAACCATTTAAGACATTGAAGTCAAAATTCAATGTAATAGCAGTGATGTCGCCATCTAAAGAAAGTGGCTGTAGCATTCCTTCTAAAGGTATCTGGAAGAAAACCGCATTGAATAGCCATTTTGATACTTTTTATAGTGATAGATACTTGACAACGCTTAATCTTAAAGATATGCATGACATATTAGCAGGAACTCCATATGAACACATCATTGTTCTTGTTAATACAGACAGATACGGTGGTGGCGGTATATTAAATTCATACAATCTGTCAATGACACACCATAACAAATTCAGACCAGTTGTTGTACATGAATTTGGCCACAGCTTTGCTGGCTTGGCAGATGAATATGCATACGAAACAGAAGATCTGGCAATGTATCCACACGATATAGAACCATGGGAACGTAATATCACGACAATGGTTGATTTTCATGGCAAATGGGAAAATATGATAGAAGAAAAAACAGAAATCCCTACCCCAGCGACTCCTGAAAATATAAATAAAGTTGGAGTATTTGAAGGTGCAGGATATAGTATACACGGGGTCTATCGTGGTCAGCAGGATTGCAGAATGCGTACAAATGAAAATCCTGAATTTTGTAAAATATGCCAAAAGGCTATTACAGATGTCATCAACTTCTATACAGAATAATAAATGCGAATCAGACATATAGCATTACTTGTATGTATATTCTTAAATATCAACATTTATGCTCAAAATATAAAAAACATTGATACAGTAAAACTTGAGAGAGCTATTGAATATTTCCAAGGAGAAAAATTTCATGAGGCATTATTACTTTTACAGAAATTAAATAATCATTATGCCCTGAACCCAAGGTTCAAGGCATATATGGGTGTCTGTTTTTATTATGATCAAGATTACAAAAATGCATGTAAATATTTAGAAGAGGTCATCAACAAGATAAATATATTAGCTCCACACGAACAGTCAGTGTATTACTATTGTCTGGCTGAAAGCTATTTCATGCAGGATAAATACAGTGAAGCTATACCTTACTTTGAAAGGGCCACTATTCTTTGTTTCGACAATGAAAAAGCCGAAATCCTGTATAAATTAGCTATGTGCTATATGAGCAACAGTAATTATGACATAGCATACGAATATTTTCAAAGCTCGCTTTGCTATTATGAACATTTCGGAAATTCTCAGGACGTGAGACAACGTATTACTCAAATTAATAATTTGATGCAAGAATGTAAGACAAACCCCTAATTGGCATAATCTTTGCATCATTTCATCTATAAAATAAGATAATATTGTAACAACAGGCAAGATATGGTGAATCAATTTTCAAACGAAATTTCTAAGACTCTTGAAATTAGCAAGGAAGAAGCGATTCGTTTGTCATGTGATCAAATCTATCCGGAACATTTACTGCTTGGAATACTGAAACAAAGCAATAGTGTTCTGACAGAATTGTTTGCACATGTAAACATTAGCCTTGGCTCAATAACAGATGAACTAGAGAAACAGATTTTATTAAAAAGAACAATAAACATAAATTATCCATCAGAAGAGCCCAGCTTAAATGAAATGTCTAATAATATCTTGAAACTTGCTGTTTTAGAGGCACGTTTACAGCATGATACGCTTGTAAATGTCAATCATATTGTTTTGGCAATACTACATGACCGCTCAAACAATGGAGCAAAAACAGTTCTTGAATATAACAAGATATATTATAAAGATGTAATAAAATATATGCAGCAGAAGAATCATATAACAAATGGCATAGAACTTTCTAATGACGATGATGAAAATCTTGATAAGATAGGTCCTTCTCAGAAAGAAAGAAGAACATTTAACACGATAACAAAAAATAATACAAAAACTCCTATATTAGATAATTTCTCCGTTGACCTCACACAAGCAGCAAGAGATGGGAAACTTGACATTGTAGTGGGACGTGAGAGAGAAATACAGAGGGTTATCGAAATCCTCTGCCGAAGAAAGAAGAATAACCCTATATTAATAGGAGAACCGGGAGTCGGCAAAAGTGCCATTGCCGAAGGACTCGCACAAATGATTGCGAAACGACATACACCACCTATTTTATATAATAAACGTGTCGTAAGTCTGAATATGACAGCAGTCGTTGCGGGTACTAAGTACAGAGGACAATTTGAGGAACGCATACAGGTATTGTTGAAAGAGATAGAGGAAAATCACGACATAATAGTATTCATTGACGAAATACATACACTTATCGGAGCCGGAAGTACACCTGGCAGTATGGATGCTGCCAATATCATGAAACCGGCTCTTGCAAGAGGTGTTATACAATGTATCGGTGCGACAACACTCGATGAGTATCGTAACAACATAGAGAAAGACGGAGCACTCGAAAGACGTTTCCAGAAAGTCCTTATCGAGCCTACCACTTACGACCAGACTATAAACATATTGCAGAACATAAAGGACCGTTACGAACAGCATCATAATGTAAATTACACTGATGCTGCGATAACTGCCTGTGTAAAACTGACAGAACGGTATGTGACAGATCGTGCATTCCCGGATAAAGCTATAGACGCGCTTGACGAGGCCGGATCAAAAGTACAAATCAAGAATTCTAAGATACCTCAGAACATTATCGATGAAGAAAAGAAAATAAAGGATGTTGAGGAAAAAAAGAAGCAAGCTGTCTCTGATCAGGATTTTGAGCAGGCTGCGACTTTGAGGGATGAACAGACACAACTTGAAAAGGAACTGCAGACAATGAATGAGGAATGGATCAAGACATGCAGTCAGCAGCGGGAAACCGTAACCGAGACAGATGTGGCTGAAGTTATCTCTGATATGACCGGCATTCCCGTGCAACGCATAGAGCGGTCTGAGGAAAACAAGCTCCGTAATATGGCCGATGAATTGAAAAAACAAATCATCGGTCAGGATGATGCTATCGATAAGATAGTGAAATGTATAAAGCGTAACCGCATCGGCATGAGAGATCCTAATAAACCTATAGGCGTGTTTATGTTCTTGGGACCTACAGGTGTCGGCAAAACTTATCTTGCAAAAAAACTTGCGGATATGATGTTTGGAACGCACGACTCACTTATACGAATAGATATGAGTGAGTATTCCGAAAGCTTTAACACATCACGCCTTGTAGGAGCACCTCCGGGATATGTTGGATATGAAAGCGGTGGACAATTAACCGAAAAGGTAAGGCGTCACCCCTACTCCATTGTTCTACTTGACGAAATAGAAAAAGCTCACAGCAATGTTTTCAACATGCTTCTGCAAGTTCTTGATGATGGTAGATTGACAGATGGTAACGGAAGGACTGTAGATTTCAGAAATACAATCATTATAATGACCTCCAATTCCGGAACGCGCCAGCTAAGGGATTTTGGCAAATCAATAGGATTCAACCAGTCGAATGGATTCAATGATGCAGTAGCGCAGAAAGAGTACTACAAAAGCATCATAAAGAAAAATATGAGCAAGCAATTCACGCCAGAATTTCTAAATAGAATTGATGAGATTGTGACATTTGACTATCTGGATCATAATGCTATAAGAACAATTATAGATATAGAACTGAATCAATTGTTCAAACGCATTAATGAACTTGGATATAAAATTGATGTCACAGATAGTGCCAAAGACTTTATAGCATCCAAAGGTTATGACAGTCAGCTTGGCGTACGCCCTCTGAAAAGAGCGATACAAAATTATGTCGAAGATCCGCTCTGTGAAAAGATACTCTCTGAAGAGGTGAAAACAAATGAAACAATAATTATTGATAAAAAAGAACAAGCCGACGAGTTAACTTTGCTCAGTAAACCGGAAGCTTAGTCATCTGTGCATTGTCGGGATATTTATTGGTCATAAGCAAAACGCTATAAATAGCGTTTCACATATTTGGAGCATAGACATAATTTATATAAACCGTAAAATATAATCGACACATATCCGAGTCTTTTATTGGATATGTGTCGATTTTTTATTTATATAAGTAGATTACTAACTATGATATTAACTAATTTCTGGTGCCAATAGAACAAGTTTCGATAGCCCCCCAAAACCTTCCACTTCCTTAACATCAGCGATACGCCGGTCTTTCAACTCATCTTTGTATGCCTCTATACTTATTATATATTGCAATGTTATCACCGAATTTGTCGTTAACTTTTATTAGCACGGAATAGCCAAAAGAGTCTTTTTGAAATGTTAAATGCGGAAGCCGAAAAAAACATCGCGCGTTGTCATTCTAGATGAAGATCACTGCGCCACTAACGGCATTTCATACCACATTATGTCCTATTATATCGGTACGTGTTTATCTTCATGCTACAAAATGGACTGTTTTGCATAATGATAAAGCCTTTATCAGTGTGTCAGAAGCACCATATCATGGGGCAAAAACGGCTTTATTGCATGGCAGAATATACTGTTTCGCATTGCCAGAATGTGTATGCAAAAACGTATGTATACGTTAAGTGTTTGATAAACAACTAATTATATAATGCTGCCATTTTTGCATTTTCAGGAGAAAAATATTATTTGATGAATTCTCCGTGTTAAATCGGCGTTAAAAAATATTTATAATATCAGTAAAAGAAGTAAAAACAAATAAAAAAGAGTCATATGATATAAAAGTATAAACCGAATGATTTATTTGCGGCTTTTTCTGTATTATGAATTACCCAAATACATTCCAAACTTTTAATTACATATATTTATATTTTATGGAATTTGCACTTATCAAGTGAATGTTTCCATAATAATTGTAACAACAAAAAAATAATCTCCAGAGATAAATTAATTTATCATCTCTGGAGATTATTAATCAAAACAATTGCAGTTATGTGATTACTGATGCTGTTCTCTCAGCAAATCGTTCACTGTCTTGACCGGATTGAATGTCTCTATCGGCACTTCTACAAATACTGTATTCCAATCGCTCATTGCTCCGTTCCACAGACCTGGAAGTTCAAGAGCCTTGAGATCTCTTCCGTTTTTACTCTTGGAGCTGATGAATCCGGTTGATCTGTCGACATAATCAGGAAGATGGAACGTGTTGCCTTTATAGTCTTTTGTTGCACAAACAAGATCTACAGGATTGAAGTGAGTACCTTCTTTGAACATCTGTACATACTTTTCATTGCTTTTATCAATCTGGCTTGATTCAAGAATCTGCGGACTTATCGTACCGTCCTGATTGTAACACAAGAATGGACCACCGCCTGGCTCACCGACGTTCTTCACCATACCGCAGACTCTCATAGGTCTGTTCAGCTTGTTATGCAGATATATAACCAACTCCGCATCTTCCAATTCTTTAATATCATTGCGTCTGCAACATAGATCGCGCTGCAGGAAACGTATTATCTCCTCAAGCTGAGCATGAGTATAATTGCCTGTGTCGAGCAGTTTCAGATAGTTGAATGCCCTGGTTTGAAGATCTACAAGAATACCCGCAAGAAGCTTCTTATATTTTACAGTCTCACCCTTCAGTCTATCAGGAACGATATTATCTATATTCTTTATAAATATCACATCGGCATCTATATCGTTGAGATTCTCTATCAATGCGCCATGTCCTCCTGGTCTGAATAACAATGAACCGTCCTCGTTTCTGAAAGGTGTATTGTCTGGATTTGCAGCAATCGTATCTGTATTTGCCTTCTGTTCAGAAAAACTGATATTATATTTCACTCCGAATTTTTCGGCATACATATCAATCTTTTCGGCAACTTTCTTTTTGAAAAGTTCAAGATGCTCGTGTGAAACAGTAAAATGAACATTTGCCTGTCCTTCTGATTGAGCATACATGGCAGCTTCTACCAAATGCTCTTCCATCGGAGTACGTGGGCCTTCTTCATAACTATGGAACAGCAACAAGCCTTTTGGCAGATGTCCATAGTTCAGCCCTTTCTCTTCAAGCAGATTTTCTACAATCTTCTTGTATTCTCCGTTGTCCATAAGACAAGTAACGCATTTCCCATCATTTGTCTTACATGCGTTGCATAATTCTTTTTTGAAAGCAAATTTCTTTATGTTTTCAAAAAACTCTTTCTCGAATTCTGTCGTAGGCTTATCATAGTCTGCGTCCAAAAACGAATACAAATTCTTGAACATTCGACTTGCCGCACCACTTGCCGGGACAAATTTCACTATCTTATGGCAACCGGTAAGATAAGTATCCCACATAGAAAGATATTTATTCATCTCGTTTTCCGTCGGCGACATTATGCCTTTACCAATAGAAGCAGCCGCTTCGATCTTAAGAAACGGGAAGCCCTGCTTTATTTCGTCAAGTTGATGTTCGACTTGTTCTTCTGTGATTCCTCTTAAGGATATCTGCTTTAGGTCTTCTTGGGATAACATATTATTGAGTTTATGTAAATTGTTGTATATTCGTTACAAATTTAGTTACTTTTTTCATAAATGCGAAATATTAAAGGTATTTTTTGTAACTTTGTGAGCAACTTAATATAACGTGAGTTCGACGAATTCAAAACAAAGCGAGCTGTGTGTCAAGAGTT
>ERZ779850.2641-NODE-2641-length-14107-cov-22.773484_pt1 | contig 14107 bp, 8 predicted proteins | sample MGYA00511249_ERZ779850 | MGnify/ENA primary metagenome ERZ779850 (study PRJEB29588, sample SAMEA2162475) | human gut metagenome | biome: human gut; feature: human-associated habitat; material: faeces | place: Denmark | collected 2008/2010 ...
ATCACTTCATCTCCTTATCTACGGTAGGATATTTATGGAACCAACTGTTCCATTTCAACCGAATCACTCCGAATACGGCTTCACCAAAAATACTGCTGTTCATTTTGGAGGTGCCCAGTTCGCGATTAATGAAGATGACAGGCACTTCCTTTACCTTGAAGCCACATTTGTAGGCGGTGAATTTCATTTCTATCTGGAAGGCGTATCCTTTGAAGCGGATACCGTCCAGATTGATGGTCTCCAATACCCGGCGGCGGTAACATACAAATCCGGCTGTAGTGTCGTGGATGGGCAGCCCGGTGATGAAGCGCACATACTTGGAGGCAAAATAAGACATCAGTACACGTCCCATGGGCCAGTTCACTACGTTCACACCACTCACATAACGTGAACCGATGGCTACATCGGCACCCTCTTCGGAGCAGGCGCGGTAGAGTCGCGGCAGGTCTTGGGGATTGTGGCTGAAGTCGGCATCCATTTCGAAGATATACTCATAACCTCGTTGCAATGCCCACTTAAAGCCGGCTATATAGGCTGTTCCCAATCCCAGCTTTCCTTTGCGCTCCACCATGAAGAGGCGTTCAGGAAACTCCTGCTGCAAGGTCTTTACAATGGCAGCCGTTCCGTCGGGCGAACCGTCTTCAATGACAAGGATGTGAAAACCATGTTTCAGAGCAAAAACGGCACGGATGATATTTTCTATATTCTCCCGTTCATTGTAGGTGGGGATGATGACAATGCTGTCTGATGTTTGCATACTTATAGGTAATGGGGGTTATAACTGGGAACAAATGTAATACATTTCTTTTTTATCTGGCAGCATTTTCACACAAATCTTGATTTTGCAAAGTTCTGGCACCACGACTCTTTCATTTATGTAGCTCCTTCTAACTCCTGACTATAAGGAATGCAGGTTAAATCAAAGAACCGTATGCTTGACTTTGAACTTTAGCCTCAATCTTTAGCTATTCCCGTTTCAATCATTAACAGAAAACATTCAAACTATTAAAGAAAAACTTTCGAAGTATAAAGGATAAAGTGGGTAGATATAGGGAGAAAAAAGTGCTCTTCAGTCTTGGTCTGTCTATCCCAAGCCTTGGGATAGACAGACCAAACCCTGGGATACATGTCTGCAGGCTGGGGATAAACTTTGTGTAATATAACTCCTGAATAGGGATTGTGCAGGCTGTGTTATTCATAATTGGAGGAAAAGAAGTTTCATTGCCTTCCCCGATAAATAGGGCGATACAGAAAAAAGGTGAAGGATGTGCAGGCTGACAGCAGAAAGATTATTTCAGAGAACATAGTTGCCGACAGGTCAAAGCTAAAGATTATTTGTGTATTTTTGCACCGAATTTATTTCGGTAGGATACCTTATGAGAGGCAATACCGGGGGAAAAAGCGCAAAGCAATGAATATAACTGAACTGCAACAATCTTATGCTTCCCATCCCAATGTAGAGGGGGTGTGCAGGCTTCTGAAAGATAACTCTGTCCGTCACCTATATTGCGGAGGTTTATATGCCTCTGCCGCTTCTTTGTTTTCGTCTGTATTGGTTCAGCGGGCTACTTGTCCGCTCGTTTTCATTCTGGGCGATATGGAGGAAGCCGGTTATTTCTATCATGATTTGACGCAGATATTGGGGACAGAGCAGGTATTGTTTTTTCCTTCTTCGTTCCGCCGCGCCATCAAGTACGGGCAGAAGGATGCGGCAAACGAAATACTCCGTACAGAAGTGCTGAGTCGCCTGCAAAAAGGAGAAGAGGGGCTTTGCGTGGTGACCTATCCGGATGCGCTGGCCGAAAAGGTTGTCTCACGTAAAGAACTTGGAGACAATACACTGAAACTGCATGCAGGAGAGAGGGTAGACATGAACTTCGTGACGGACGTGTTGCGCAGTTACGGTTTCGAATATGTGGACTACGTCTACGAGCCGGGGCAGTATGCCGTTCGTGGCAGTATTATCGACGTCTTTTCCTTCTCTTCCGAATATCCCTTCCGTATAGACTTTTTCGGCGATGAGGTGGAAAGCGTCCGTACTTTCGAGGTGGAAACACAGCTCTCGAAGGAGAAGAAAGAAAGCATCGTGATAGTTCCCGACTTGAGCCATAGCCTGGAAAAAAAGGGAAGCGGCGGCATGGTGTCGTTCCTCGATTTCCTTCCGTCGGACAGCTTGCTTGCCATGCGCGATTTCCTCTGGCTACGCGAACGCATCCAGACCGTGCACGACGAATCGCTCACCCTACAGGCCATCGCCGCCCGTGAGTCGGAGGAGAATGGAGCCATCACGCTGGAAGGCAAGCTGATTGATGGTGGCGAGTTCACCCTGCGCGCCCTCGATTTTCGCCGGATGGAGTTTGGCAACAAGCCCACCGGAACACCGGATGCCACCGTCTCGTTCCATACTACGGTACAGCCTATCTTCCATAAAAACTTCGACATGGTGGCGGAGAGTTTCCGCGAATACCTCTCCCGTCACTACACCATCTACATATGCAGCGACAGCCTGAAACAGACCGACCGCATCCGTGCCATCTTTGAGGACCGTGGAGACAACATATCCTTTACCGCCGTGGAACGGACACTGCACGAAGGCTTTGCCGACGACACTTTGCGTATCTGCGTCTTTACCGACCATCAGCTGTTCGACCGCTTTCACAAGTATAACTTGAAGAGCGACAAGGCACGCAGCGGCAAGGTGGCCTTGAGCCTGAAGGAGCTGAACCAATTCACCCCCGGCGACTATGTGGTGCATACCGACCATGGTGTGGGGCGTTTTGCCGGACTGGTACGTATCCCCAACGGTGACACCACGCAGGAGGTGATGAAGATTGTCTATCAGAACGAAGATGTGGTGTTTGTCTCCATCCACTCTCTGCACAAGGTTTCCAAGTACAAGGGAAAGGAGGGTGAAGCGCCCCGCCTCAACAAGCTCGGCACCGGAGCCTGGGAGAAGCTGAAAGACCGCACCAAGACGAAGATAAAGGATATTGCCCGCGACTTGATAAAACTCTACTCGCAACGCCGCGAGGAGAAGGGGTTCCAATACAGTCCCGACAGCTTCCTGCAACGGGAGTTGGAAGCCTCCTTCATCTATGAGGATACCCCCGACCAAAGCAAGGCTACTTCCGACGTGAAGGCCGACATGGAGAGTGCCCGTCCGATGGACCGCCTGGTGTGCGGTGACGTGGGCTTCGGCAAGACGGAGGTGGCTGTTCGTGCCGCTTTCAAGGCTGTGGCGGACAATAAGCAGGTGGCTGTACTGGTGCCCACTACCGTACTTGCCTATCAGCATTTCCAGACCTTCAAGGAGCGCTTGAAAGGCTTGCCTTGCCGGGTGGAGTATCTGAGTCGTGCCCGCACCGCTGCTCAGGCAAAGGCTGTAGTGAAAGGGCTTGCCGAAGGGGAAGTGAATATTCTTATCGGTACCCACCGTATCCTGGGAAAAGACGTTAAGTTCAAAGACCTTGGTTTGTTGATTATTGATGAGGAGCAGAAGTTCGGCGTCTCCGTCAAGGAGAAACTCCGCCAATTGAAGGTGAATGTGGATACGCTGACCATGACGGCTACACCCATTCCCCGTACCTTGCAGTTTTCGCTGATGGGTGCGCGCGACTTGAGCGTCATCCAGACACCGCCGCCTAACCGCTATCCCATCCAGACGGAAGTGCACACCTTCAACGAGGAAATCATTGCCGACGCCGTCAATTTTGAGATGAGCCGTAACGGGCAGGTATTCTTCGTGAATAACCGTATTTCCAATCTGTTTGAGTTGAAGGCCATGATAGAGCGGCACATTCCCGACTGCCGTGTCTGTATCGGACACGGACAGATGGAGCCTGCCGAACTGGAGAAGATAATCTTTGATTTCGTCAATTACGATTACGACGTGCTGCTTGCCACTACCATCATCGAAAGTGGCATCGACATACCCAATGCCAATACCATTATCATCAACCAGGCGCAGAACTTCGGCCTCAGTGACTTGCACCAGATGCGCGGACGTGTGGGGCGGAGCAATAAAAAAGCTTTCTGTTACCTGCTGGCACCGCCTTTGTCCTCCCTTACTCCCGAAGCAAAACGACGCCTGCAAGCCATCGAGAACTTCTCCGACCTGGGCAGTGGCATCCACATTGCCATGCAGGACCTTGACATCCGTGGCGCAGGCAATATGCTCGGTGCCGAACAGAGTGGTTTCATTGCCGACCTAGGCTACGAGACGTATCAAAAGATTCTTTCCGAAGCTGTGCACGAACTGAAGACCGACGAGTTTGCCGACCTTTATGCCGAAGAACTGAAAGCAGACGGAGGCGTCATCAGTGGAGAACAGTTTGTCGACGAATGCCAGGTGGAAAGCGACCTTGAACTTCTGTTGCCTGCCGATTACGTGACTGGCAGCAGCGAGCGTATGTTGCTCTATCGCGAGTTGGACGGATTGACACTCGACAAGGATGTGGATGCTTTCCGTTCCCGCCTCGAAGACCGCTTCGGCCCGATTCCTCCCGAAACGGAAGAACTGCTGCGCATCGTTCCCTTGCGACGCCTGGCTGCCCGCCTCGGCGTGGAGAAAGTCTTTCTGAAAGGTGGGCGCATGTCCCTGTTCTTCGTCTCCAATCCGGACAGCCCGTACTATCAGAGCCAGGCTTTCGGTAAGGTCATTGCCTACATGATGAAGTACACCCGGCGTTGTGACCTGCGCGAACAGAACAACAAACGGAGTATGTTGGTGAAGGATGTCAAGACGGTAGAAGAAGCTGTCTGTGTGTTGCAGGAGGTAGTGGCAATGCAGGTGGAAGAGTAAACTGTTGCCACTCCTGCCACTAACGTCCGAACTGCAAGGCGAATCCCAAATTGAAGAAAGTGATGTTGTTTTTGAACCAGCTATGGTCTACTCCGTCATCATACCCGTCTGTGTTATAAAGTCGTGCATCGGGGTTGGCAAACCAGTCTGCTGTCAGGAAATCACAGCGAATCATGCCCGAGAGTTTACGGCTGATGCGGAACTCATAGCCTGCTGCGAAAGTTATTCCACAATATCCTTTATGGAAAAGGTGTCCGTTCCGTTCACCGCGTTTATATGTCCGTTCCTGATAGTTCATATACCCGATGCCGAACGAGAGGAACAGTCCTTGATTCCCGTTGCTCCACAAGGGCCGGTATGTGATGTTGGGGCGTATGCAGTGCAGATGTGCCTTATCCGGCAGGCGTGCCATGCGTAGATAGTCATATTGAAGTCCTGCGGCAAATAGGGGCGTGATGTAGTAGCGGCCTTCTGTCATCAGGTCATATCCCACCCGGTTGCCATTCTTGCTGAAGAAGTCGTTACGGTTTCCCTCTACATGAGGTAAGGATACACCGCCACCGAAGATGATACTGTAATTTTGCGGCAGGCATTCGCTTTGTGCCAGCAGACCTGTCGCTCCAATGGGGAGTAGGGATAGGCAGAGGAGGAGGAATCGTTTCATGCAGTTGCTGTGAGTTTCTTGGAAATATCGTATTTTTATCGTTTCCCGTATAGCTTGTCTATCAAATCCGTCCGTCCTATCCGGCGCAGTTCGTTTATGATGTTCCTGCGCTCTTCGGGTTTGTACCAGAAGAAGAATTGGCGTTGAGCCAGTTTCTCGCGCTGCGTTTTGGCACTGAATACCGGTTCCAGCGTATAAGGATGGAAGCCCGTGTACCATGCTTCGGTGGCAACGGTCATGGGAGTAGGGGTAAAGTCTTGCACTTGCTCCAGATGGAAGTCCAGTCGTTTGGTGATGACGGCAAGTTCCGCCATATCTTCCTCCTTGCATCCGGGATGGCTGCTGATGAAATAAGGAATAAGCTGCTGGCGTAGTCCTTCTTCATGGTTAATCCTGTCGAATATCTTCTTAAACTCACCGAACTGGCTGAACGGAGGCTTGCGCATGATGTTGAGCACGCGGTCTGACGTATGCTCCGGTGCTACCTTCAGGCGACCGCTGACATGGCGGGCAATGAGCTCGCGGGTATATTCCTGCGTACTTTTGTTAGTGTTCGGGTCCTTGCTCTGGTGCAGCAGCAGGTCATAGCGTACACCGCTGCCAATGAAGGACTTCTTGATGCCGGGCAGGGCATCTACGGCATGATAGATGTCGAGCAGCGGACGGTGGTCCGTATTCAGGTTGGGGCATACCTTGGGGTAGATGCACGACGGGCGTTTGCATTTCCTGCAGACGGCCTCATCCCGTCCCTTCATGCGGTACATATTGGCCGACGGGCCTCCCAAATCGCTCAAATAACCCTTGAAGTCTGGCAGCTCCGTGATGGCTTTCACCTCTTTCAGAATGCTCTCCTTGCTGCGGCTTACGATGAATTTGCCCTGGTGTGCGGAGATGGTGCAGAAGGCACATCCTCCGAAACATCCGCGATGCAGGTTGACGGAGAACTTTATCATGTCGTATGCCGGAATACGTTTTCCCTTGTATTTGGGATGGGGCAGGCGCGTGTATGGCAAGTCGAAAGAACGGTCGAGTTCAGCTTCCGTCAAAGGGGGATAGGGAGGATTGACTACTACCGTCAGCTTGCCGCTCTTTTGCAAGATGCGGGATGCTGTATATTTGTTGCTTTCCTCCTCGATATGACGGAAGTTGGCAGCTTCTTTCTTTTTATCTTTCAGACATTCTTCATGGGAAAAGAGGGTGATATCCCCTTCTTGTACCACTACTTCCTTGTCAAGGTAAACCATTTGGGGAATATCGGCGATGAGCTTTTTGAAGCTTGGGGCGTCCATCTGTGTCTGTTGGCGTTTCAGCCTTTCCGCAAGTTCCACCACCGGTTTCTCTCCCATGCCGTAGATGAGTGAGTCGGCTCCGCTGTCGAGGAGGATGCTGGGGCGTACACGGTCCTGCCAATAGTCATAGTGCGTCAGGCGGCGCATGCTTGCCTCGATGCCGCCCAGTACGACGGGGACATCGGGGAATAGCTTCTTTAATATCTGGGTATATACAATGGAAGGGTACTCCGGACGCATATCCGGACGTGCATCCGGGGTATAGGCGTCATCACTGCGCAAGCGTTTGTTGGCAGTATATTTGTTGACCATCGAATCCATACAGCCGGGACTGATGCCGAAGAACAGACGGGGACGTCCCAGTTTTTTGAAGTCGCGCAAGTCGTCGCGCCAGTTGGGTTGGGGGATGATGGCTACGCGCAATCCTTCTGCTTCGAGGATGCGGCCTATGACGGCGGCTCCAAAAGAAGGGTGATCCACGTAGGCGTCACCGCTGAAAAGTATTACATCCAATTCGTCCCAACCACGCAGTTCTACTTCTTTCTTGGTAGTAGGAAGCCAGTCTGTAAGGCGATATTCTTTCATTTGCACATTAAAAACTGTAATGTCATCCGTTCTCCGTCGTAAATCTCACGGAAGCCTATCTGCTGTTCGGAAAGATACTCTTTCATGTCATTGAAGGCAGCAGCGTCGTCCATGATGATTTCCAGCTTCTCGCCTTTTCCGGCCTCGCACATGGCTTTGATGGCAGGGATTAAAGGGCTGTAATGCTGTTGTCCGCAGGTGTCGATGGTTTTCATTTATTCTTCTTCTATGGTGTCTTGTTGGGAAAGCCATTGCAGATAGAGCTTGATGAGCTGTTGTAGTCCGAAGGCCTTCATGTTGTTGTGATAGATAACGTCGATACAGAGGTCGAGCAGGTCTTTGCTGTCTTCCTCTTGCGCGGCGATGAGGGAGCGGATGTTCAGTTTCAACTTGTCGAGCACGGTTTCGTCCACAATACCGTTGCTGTCGATGAGATGGCGGAAGAGGCCGTATTTCTCGATGGTGGCAAGATTCTCTTCAGAAACTTCTAAACTACGGGTTCCGCTGGGGTTGGCTTGTATAGTGTACATGATGTTTAATGTTTAGTGGTTAATGTTTAATGATTAATGGAAGCAAAGATAGTTTTTTCACTACAGATTACACAGATTTTCACAGATTATTTATAGGGATTGCTATTTTGTCTGTGTTAATCTGTGTAATCTGTGGTGAGAAAGCGGAGTATGGATGCCATAATTACATTTCTGGATGTTTCTTCCCGGATGCTTTCAAAAGGGAACCCCATGACAAAAGTGCGATAATCACTGCCTTGATAGGCTACGGCGGCGGGTGTGTTGCCGATGGCATAGGTCATGACTGGAAAAGCGGGAGACATGGGCAGGATGCAATCAGGGGAAGTGACCGGATAGCTTTGCTCATTCGGCAGGCGGGGAAGGGTGAAGGTATGCCCCAGTCCCCGGACAGCGATTTTGTCCCCGTCTGTTTTCAGAGAGTTGCCATGCCGGTACTTCAAGATATTCTGAATAAATTCTTTATTGCCCTGCGAGCTGTCCATATCGGTGCCTACGTAGGCACCGCTGACCAGGAGATGACCTCCCGACTGGCAATAGGAAGTCAGTATGCGCTGCATGGGCGAGGAGAATGTTTTGTAGTAGGTATTGCGTGCCGGATTGCTGGAATTGTCTTCTTTCTCAAGTCCGAGGATATAGTCCACTATCGGATAATCCTCCAATGAGAGGATGCCCTTTTCCACAGCCTCGTCGCTGCATGAGACGAAGCTGTAATTTCCGGCTGCCTGGATGGCTTTGCCATGTACGAAGGGGTAATCGAAAGTGTTTCCGATGATTTTCATGCCTTCGTATTCGTCACTGCTCTCTCCCAGACGTCGTCCTGCTTCCTTCCGGCTAAAATTCTGCTGGGCGCCGCAGAGGGAGATGTCATAGAGATAGGGTACGCCGGGATCTTGTGACAGGTCGAAGCCTGCCGCATCGGGGGTGTCTATAACGGCAGGCCCGCTGATGCGGTCGAATCCGTTGACGATAAGTATCTGTCCTTTTTCACGCTTTGCCTTGTAGGCGGCAAGAATTTCCGAAGGGAAGCTTTCGCCACCCCGGTTTACAGCGGTTACTTTAAAGGAATAGACGATGCCCGGTTCTATTTTTACGGTGTGGGATGGGGAGCTGACGCGTACGCCATTGTCAAATCCTCCACGACCGATACGTGTATATACAATGTATTCACGTGGCTTGGCAGTCGGCTCCAACGGGTCTTCCTCTCCTTGCCAGGAAAGCTCTAAAGTATTCTTCTTTTGACCGAAGCGGATGGCAAAGTGGCTGACGGGAAGGGGTTGGACAACGTAGTCTTTGCCGTGCTGGCTGCATATGTATTGCAGAATGGCTTTATAGAGCGCACGCCCGACGGTGAACTTGAAGTTAGGGTCATGTCCCAAGCGCATATCTGCGAAGTTCTGGTGCGACAACAGTTCTACGATGGTGGAAGGGACGGCGGGCAGGCGTGTTTCACTGTAGTTGCGGTTCCATAGGCTGCGGCGTGTCCAGTCTACGTTGAAGGTAGAGCGGATATCACGCTGCAACTGCGTTAGCAGAATGTCCGAAAGGTCACGGGAGGCATGGCGGTCTGTACCGGCATGCAGTCGGCCGTTGTTGAAGTTGGTGGTATAAATGCCGAGAGTGCCTATAATCTCATCTTCCTTACTGAAACCGGCATCGCTATGCAGGGCCATACTCATTTCAAAGGGGATGCCCAAACCTTCTTCCGTTGGGTTGGATAGTGATTTTCCTGCAAGGTAATTCACTGTACGGGAACGTACGTTGATGTCGTCGTTCATATCATTCTTTCCCTCATAGCCTCCATAGACGGGATAGGGCATGCCTGCCCATTGGGCAAAGTAGCGTGCGCCTTCCAGGTATCTGGGCAAGCCGCTGGTTTGTCCCCCGCGGGCAATGTTGCCCATGCCCCCTCCAAAGCGGACGGCATCGGCACAGACCACGCCTTTCTCTTTGCTTTCGTTGCTCAATACCACCATGCCGTAGTCGTTCCGGCCTTTGTCAAAAGTGAATGTGCCGAGGTACACCCATGTGCCGCTTCCTATTTGCTGGTTCACCTTGAACTCCGTGACGCCTCCATTGTGAAATACAAGATATTTGGCATCGCTTACGCTGCCCGGCAGTGTTTGGTAAGATACGTATACAGCATATTCTCCCGTTTCCGGAATATCGGGTACCCATTCGGCAAAAGCCTTGTCTTTCTTCTTTTCAGTTTTGGCAAAGCGTGCCGTGCCGGAGAGGAAAGGGTTTTCATTGTCTTGATAGACTCGTTTCCGTTGGGCAAATCCGGGTCGGGAGGTCTGTTCCCAACGTGCTTTCCGGCTTTTCACGTCCAGATAAAGGGAACCTTGTCCTCCATGTCCGCTCAGGCTACCGTCATTGTCTACGATGACTTCCTGCTTCTGCGTGTCCCTTTCGCGGGGAGTGAATACATTGGCTCCTGCATTCTCTAGCATGGGCAGGAGGTAGGGCAGGATGAAGGATTGGGTGAACTGGTCTTCTGTAGTGCAGAACAGCCTCGGGCGTTGCCATCCCCATTTGTCCTTGTCATTGATATAATATTTCCCGTGGCTTTGCCAAAGGGCGATGTGGCGTCCTTCCAGTCCGCGGGTGATGTCGTAGGGGCGCGAGGTACGGGTTACCCAGGGGGTACCTTTGTATTCCAGGTGGCTGAACAGACGTGCCTTGTCTTTCTTCCCTTTCCGGTAGAGGTTGGGGATAAGCTCTTCGATGCTCTTCCCGTCAGCAAAGACGGTGAGGTCGAAATAGTTCACCGGTCCTGGCAGGATTTGTCCCAGATGGCGGTAAATGGCATCAACGGTTTCAGGCCGTAGAGGCTGGTAGGCAAAGCGCTCGTTTGTATAGACAAGCAATTTCTTCTTCCGGAAGTCAATGCGGAAACTATCCAGCTTGCAGGTACCGATGTTGGCCGTATGGGTGGTGTATTCCCTAAAGAATGTCTGGAGGCGTTCTTCCACATTCTGCTCTAGTTCTTGTGCCGGAAGGAGGAATCCACACAAGAGCCATATGCCGGTTAGGATAAGTTTTTTCATACTGATGAAATATTGAAGTTGCCAATATCTGCTTTTACCAGACGGTGGTGCGTGCAAAAGTACATAAAAGAAAGCTTCACTGATGAGCGGGTTACTTTCTTTTTATTATTTTGCAGACATATAAGTAAGTCTTAAGAATTAAAAAGCATTAATCGGCAATCTTTTTCAGTTCTGTCAGTTCCGTAACTTTGTCCGGATAGAGGATGGCGTTGTGCGCAGCCATTTGAGCTGCTTTCTTATGGATTGGGTCCATTCCTTCGGGAGAATATGGGTTTTCTGTTACATTCTGATGGGTCAATGCCTCAAACCATGTGCAGGCAGCTGTATATCTGCCTATGGTTAAGTCAAGGTGGTATCCGTCCCTATTCATATGGTCGCCGATAAAGGAGGTACGTGCATTTTGTATGGCGGTTCCCGAAGGGATAATTTTCTTGATACCCACCAGGTTGGCGGCTTTCTTTACTGCATCCACAATGCTGGTGTACATTTTCATTTGGTTCTGGTCATAGTTTTTGAATCCGGTGTGGTTGGCATTGGTAGCATAAGCCCATGTCTGGTGCATCATTAATACGGTTTCCTTTCCAATTCGTTCCCTGATATAGTTAACCAATTCAGGTAGGGAAGCTTTGTAGCTGTCATAGATACCAGACAAAGGGCTGGCCTGCTGAACACTGATATAGTCCCATTTCTCATCGGCCAGTGCTTTCTCAATAGTCATTGACCGGGTTTCTGTTTTTTCCCCGTCTTTCTCTACTTTGCGATAGGCATAGGCCGGAGCGTTGTTGCGTATGTTTTGCACGTGCCGTTCCAGTGAACATCCTCCGATAAACATATTGCCGATAATCATGGTGATACCTTCAGCTTCTCCCAGTTCGTGCAAATATTGCTCTACTGCATCTTGTGAAAAGCTGTTGCCTATTGCCAATACTTTGATGGTGTCGTTATTGGCATGGCATCCATTTGCAAACAATGTAAATGGCGTGAGTAGGAATAAAATGACAAGGATGTTGATAGCATACTTTTTCATAATGGTGTTTGTTTTTAAGTTTTGTCGTTTCGATAAATAAGTAACAAAATTATTTGATTGTTTTTATATCTGCAAATATTCCTTGGGAATATAAGAAGGCTGAGACATGAAAAAATGAGATGCATTGCCGGAGCAATACATCTCATCCTATTGTTAATATTTTATCCGTTTATAGCGGAATGTATTCCACAAAGGCTTCCGTCGCCTCATAGGAAGCAAGTCCGAGGCTGTCATACAAGGCAGCTGTTCCGCGGTTACGGTCCTCGCTGCGTTGCCAGAACAGACGTTCGTCATTGCCCAGGAACGGTGCGCTTTCCATCTGCGATTGATGCTTCAGGATAGAGTTACGCTTGGCACGCAGTTCTTCCGGGCTGATGGGCACAGCCATCTCGATGTTTTCGATTTCCCATTCGGCCCATGCACCGCGGTACATCCAGATGCGGCATTCCTTCAACCATTTGGCACCTTCTTCTTTTTCCAAGTCAATGGCGGCAAATACGGCGTCCGTACAAACACGGTGTGTGCCGTGCGGGTCGGCCAGGTCGCCGGCAACGAAAATCTGATGGGGTTTCACTTCACGCAATAGGTTGCGTACAATTTCCACGTCTGCTTCGCTGATAGGATTCTTCTGTATCTTGCCCGTTTCGTAGAATGGCAGGTCAAGGAAATGACAGTGATCCAGAGGGATATTATTGTATGTACATGCAGTGCGTGCCTCGCCACGGCGAATCAGTCCCTTGATGGTCAAGATGTCGCGTGTATCCATGTCACCGTCTTTCTTCTCCTTCAAGTATTTACGGATTTCAGTATATTTGTCATTGATGACCTGGTCTTCGCTGTTGTTGAAGATTTGGTTGAACCCGTTGATGAAGTGCAGGAAGCGGATAACTTCTTCATCGCCTACGGCAATGTTACCGGAAGTTTCGTAAGCCACATGCACGTCATGTTTCTGCTCTACCAGACGACGGATGGTGCCTCCCATGGAGATAACGTCATCATCGGGATGCGGAGAAAATACGACCACACGTTTTGGATAGGGCTTTGCACGCTCAGGACGATAGGTGTCGTCAGCATTCGGCTTGCCGCCCGGCCATCCGGTGATGGTATGTTGCAGGTCATTGAATATCTTGATGTTCACGTTATAGGCTGAGCCGAACAATGCCAGCAGTTCGCTCAGACCGTTTTCGTTGTAGTCCTTGTTGGTCAGTTTCAGAATGGGTTTTCCGGTGAGTTGGCACAACCAGACGATGGCACTGCGGATGAGCTTGTCGTTCCATTCGCAGGAGGTTACCAGCCAGGGGCGTTGGATACGCGTCAAATTGGCGGCGGCAGACAAGTCGATAGCTACATGTGCATTGTTGTGAGTCTGCAGATAAGATGCAGGGATAGTATCTGTTACCGGACCTTCAACGCATTCTTTCACCTTTTGCGCTTTCTCCTCACCCCATGCCAGCAGATATATTTTCTTTGCCGAGAGGATGGTGGCTACTCCCATGGTGATGGAGCTGATGGGGGTATTTTCAATGCTACCGAACATCTTGGAAGCTTCATTGCGGGAGTCGTTGTCCAGCAATATCAGACGAGTGGTAGAGTTCAGGCGTGAACCCGGTTCATTGAAACCTATATTACCTACACGGCCAATGCCCAGCAAAGCGATGTCTAAGCCACCGAAACTTTCAATGCGCTGCTCGTAAAGACGGCAATATTCAAAGATGGCGTCTTTGGCGATGGTGCTGTCGGGGGTGAAAACATTCTGTTTGTCAATGTCCACATGGTCTATCAGCATTTCCTTCAATGCGTTGAAGTTGCTGTTGATGGCATTGGGAGCTAATGGATAATATTCGTAGAGGTTGAATATGACTACGTTGCGGAAACTTAATCCCTCTTCCTGGTGCATACGTACCAAGTCTGCATATACATTGCGCGGAGAGTTACCGCCTGCCAGTGCCAAGACACAGAAACGTCCCGCCTTTTGCTTGTCACGGATTAACTGTGCAATGTCAAGGGCAATCTGGTTGGCGCCTTCTTCCGCAGACTCATAAATATCTGTCGGGATTTTTTCCAGTCGGGTCAATACCGACCGTTCAAATGCATTCTCAGGTCTATAGTACCTGGGGGAGACTCTGTTGAGAGTGATTTGAGAGCTTAGATTGGTTTTCATAAA